>Ga0315288_10003017_pt1 | contig 21482 bp, 14 predicted proteins | sample YL17G11_20_MG_FD_203454 | JGI IMG/M metagenome (GOLD analysis project Ga0315288, IMG submission 203454) | Sediment microbial communities from Yellowstone Lake, YNP, Wyoming, USA - YL17G11_20 | ecosystem: Environmental > Aquatic > Freshwater > Lake > Sediment | place: USA: Wyoming | collected...
CACCATCTCCTCCATGGCATCCTCGAAAGCCCGGCCGCCCCCGGCCGGGAAAACAAGGAGCCAGGGACGGTCCGGCTCCCGGAAATTGTTCACGTAGCAGATGTCCTCGGGAGGCTTCCCCTCCTTCTCCAGGGCCTTGAGGAGCCTCCGGACGGCGGTGGTCCGGCCGACCCCCACTTCCCCCGAGACGAAGATGTTGTACCCCGTCTCCCGGACTCCGAGGCCCAGCTTCAGGGAGGAGAGGGCCCGGTCCTGGCCGATCAGTAACTGGCAGGCGCGGAGATCGTTGGTGGTCTTGAAGCCGAAACGGGAGAGATCGCAGCGCCAGCGAACCTGGTCGGCGCCCAACTCGAGAGGAATGCGCACCTCGGCCATGCCGCGACTCCTGTGGAATTCTTGAAAAGAGGTGCGATGATAGCACTCCCCCTCCCCGCGCTGCAAAAGGGTCCCGGCCCGGGGGAGGCGCGGGGGATTGACACCCTTTCGTCACCTGCTAGAATGTGGCCTCTTTCCCAGGGAAGAGGGGCATGAGCGCACTCAGGATCTCCTCCGTCGCCTTTCTCAACGCCCGCCCGCTGGTGAGGGGCTTCAAGCTGGCGCCCCATCCGGATCGGTATCTCGTCTCGGAGTGCTCCCCTGCCGTCTGCGCGGAGCGGCTCGCGGCCGAAGCAGCGGAGGTGGCCCTGATTCCCGGCATCGAGTATCAGCGCATTCCGGGCCTCCGGGTCCTCCCCGGCATGGCCATCGCCTCCCGGCGGCGGGCCCGATCGGTCCTCCTGATCTCCCGCGTGGCCGCCCCGGAGATCCGCCGCGTGGCGCTGGACACCTCGTCCAGGACCTCCGCGGCGCTGGTGAGGATCTGGCTCGATCGGCGGACGCGCAACCGGGTGGAATACAGGGAGGCCGCCCCGCGCTTCCCGGCCATGCTGGAGGACTTCGACGCGGCGCTGCTCATCGGCGACGCGGCGCTGAGGGCCGACACCCGGGACTTCCGGGTCTACGACATGGCCGAGCAGTGGTTCGAGATGACCGGTCTCCCCTTCGTCTTCGCATTCTGGGCGGTGCGCCCGGGCGTCCGGCTCCCGGAAGGGATCCATCCCTTCGTCGCCTCCCGGAAGCTCGGACTGGAGTCGATCTCCGCCATCGCCCGGGAGGAATCGGTGAAGCTGGGGCTCCCGGAATCCATGCTGGAGGAGTACCTGAGGGAGAACATCCACTACGATCTCGGGCCCGAGGAGATCCGGTCCCTCTGGCTCTTCTACCGGCTGGCCCGGGAGGCGGGACTGGTCGCGTCGGCCCGGGACGTGGCCTTCCATGATTCGGCCCCCGTCAGCGATCGGACGGCCCGGGCGGCGGGAATGCCGTGAGCGCCACGACTCCCCGGGCGCGGGCCATCCTGGAGCGGGCGGTGGACGGGGACCGGCTGTCCGCCTCCGAGGCCCGTCTGCTGTTCGAGGAGGCCGGCCTTATCGAGCTGGGGCTCGCCGCCGACGCGGTCCGCGATCGCCTTCACCCCGAGAGAGTCGTCACCTACATCGTCGACCGGAACGTCAACTACACGAACATCTGCGTCACCAAGTGCTCCTTCTGCGCCTTCTACCGCCTTCCCGGCGACACGGAGGAGGGATATTTACATCCCAAGGAGGTCCTCTACCGGAAGATCGAGGAGACGCTGGAGCTTGGAGGCACCGGGATCCTGCTGCAGGGGGGCCACCACCCCACCCTTCCCCTGGAGTGGTACGAGGACCTCCTCGCCTCCTTCAAGGAGCGCTATCCGATCCACATCCACGCCTTCTCGCCGCCGGAGATCCAGCACATCGTCCACGTCAGCAAGCATCCCCTGGAGGAGGTGCTGGAGCGCCTGAAGAAAGCGGGGCTCGACTCCATCCCCGGCGGCGGCGCCGAGATTCTCGCGGACGGCGTCCGGGACAGGATCTCCCCCCTCAAGGTGAGCGCCGACGAGTGGATGGCGGTGATGGACTGCGCCCACCGGCTGGGAATTCCCTCCACGGTCACCATGATGTTCGGCAGCGTGGAGACCCTGGACGACCGGGTGGAGCACCTGGTCCGGGTCCGGGACCAGCAGGACAGGACGGGAGGCTTCACCGCCTTCATCGCGTGGACCTACAAGCCGGGGAACACCGAGATGGGGGGCCGGGAGACCACGTCCGCCGATTACCTCCGGACCCTGGCAATCTCCCGGCTTTTCCTGGACAACATCCCGAACCTCCAGTCCTCCTGGGTGACCCAGGGGACCGGAATCGGCCAGATCGCCCTCCGGTACGGCGCCAACGACATGGGCTCGGTGATGATCGAGGAGAACGTCGTCCGATCCGCCGGCAATACCTTCCACACTTCACAGGAAGAGCTGGAGCGGCTCATCGTGGAGGCCGGCTTCCACCCCCGCCAGAGGGACACCCTCTACCGCCTGGTGGACCGGCGGCCCTGGCCTCCCGCCGGGGAGGTATCACCCGCCGCCAATCTCCGCGAGCCGGTCCGGCGGCTGCTCCGGGACGGCGCCGAGGCCGCCGTCTAGCCGGCTTCAGCGACACCGGCCCCCACCTCTGCTAGAATCCGCGCCATGGCCGTGCCACTTCTTGATCTCAAGGCCCAGTTCCGCCCGATCGAGGCCGGCATTCGCTCCGCCCTGGACCGGGTGCTGGCTTCCCAGCAGTTCGTCCTGGGAGAAGAGGTGGCCGCCCTGGAGCGGGAGATCTCGGCCTACCTGGGGGGTGGTGTCGAGGCGGTGGGAGTCGCCTCGGGGACCGACGCCCTGCTGCTGGCCCTCATGGCCCTGGAGATCGGCGAGGGCGACGAGGTGATCACGACCCCTTACACCTTCTTCGCCACCGCCAGCGCCATCCACCGGGCCGGGGCGCGGCCGGTCTTCGTGGACATCGATCCCGCGACGTTCCTCATGCGACCGGAGAAGGTGGCGAGAGCGATCACTCCCCGCACCCGGGCCATTCTTCCGGTGCACCTCTTCGGCCAGATGGCCGACATGGAACCCCTGCTGGAGGCCGCCTCCCGGGGCATCGCGGTCATCGAGGACGCCGCGCAGGCCATCGGGGCGACGGCGAGGACCGGAGGGAAGACGCTCCGGGCCGGGACCCTCGGGAGCTTCGGCTGTTTCTCGTTCTTCCCTTCCAAGAACCTGGGGGGCGCCGGGGACGGGGGCCTCGTCACCACTCACGACCACGGACTGGCCGACCGGGTCCGCTCCCTGCGGCGTCACGGAGAGGAGGCCTCTTACGTTCACACCCGGGTGGGGCTGAACAGCCGCCTGGACGCCCTGCAGGCCGCGGTGCTGCGCGTGAAGCTTCCCCACCTGGAGAGGTGGAACGCCGCCCGCGAGAACAACGCATCCCGATACCGCCTCCTCTTCCAGGCCGCCGGCCTCACCGGATCCGAAGGGCCCCTGGTGCTTCCGGAGACGCGTCCCGGCGCCCGCCACACCTATCATCAGTACGTGGTGAGGGCCCGGCGGCGGGACGACCTGATGGCCCACCTCCGCTCCGCCGGAATCGGCTGCGCCGTCTACTACCCCATCCCCCTGCACCTTCAGCGATGCTTCGCCCCTCTCCGCCACCACCCCGGCGACTTCCCCGTCTCCGAGACCGCCGCCGCCACCACCCTCGCGCTCCCCATCTACCCGGAGCTGACCGAGGCCATGCAGGCGGAGGTGGTGGACGCCATCAAGGGTTTCTACAGCCGATAGGGAGAGTCCGGGAGCGCCTGCTCCCGGGACGGGGGAAGGCCCTACTCGGTCTCCACGTGGGAGATCGACTCGACGATGCGGGTCGTCCCGGGGGCGGCGGGGCCCCGGGGGAAGACTCTCCGGAGGAGCACCGGCGTGACCATGGTGGTGACCAGGACCATCACCACCATGACGGAGAAGACGTCCCTTTCGATGACTCCGGCGGCAAGGCCGTAGCCGGCCACGATGAGCCCCACCTCGCCCCGGGAGATCATCCCCACGCCCACGCGGAGGGACTCCCCGCGGCTGAAGCCCGACAGCCGGGCGAGCACTCCGCAGCCGACGATTTTCCCCACGATCGCCGCGAGGACGACGACCCCGCAGAAGAGGATCTCCCTCCCCGACCCGACGATATCCCTGCCGTTGGCCTGGAGCCCGATGTCCACGAAGAAGATGGGGACGAAGAGGGAGTAGGTGATGGGATGGATGCCCCGGTCGATTTCCGTCTTGAAGCGGGTCTGCGCGAAGAGGAGCCCGGCCAAGTAGGAGCCGGTGATGGCCGCCACGCGCCCGAAGAACTCGGCGGAGAAGGCATAGACGAAAGCCACCAGCAGGACGAAAGCCATGAGAGGCTGGCTGGTGGGAAGCGCACGCACCCGCTCGGTGATCTTCTCCAGGAACCGGCGGCCGAGGAACCATCCCAGGACGAAGAAGAGGGTCATGCGGACGCAGATCAGGAGAATCTCCTTCACCCCGAGGCCGTCCCCGGCGGAGGCACCGGCGCCCGCGAAGGCGATCACCAGGGAGAGGACGATGATCCCCATGACGTCGTCGATGACGGCGGCGCCCAGGATCGTGGTGCCCTCGCGCGAGCGCAGGGCCCCCAGGTCCATCAGGGTCTGGGCGGTGATGCTCACGCTGGTGGCGCACAGGACGGTCCCGATGAAGATCGACTCCACCCAGGGGAGGCCGAAGAACCGTCCCACCAGTATCCCCAGGGCGAAGGGGAGGACCACTCCGCCGGCGGCGGACCAGAAAGCCACCTTCCCCACCCTCTTCATCTCGGACAGGTCGGTCTCCATCCCGGCCACGAACATGAGGAGGATGACGCCGATCTCCGCCAGGTCATGGAACACTCCGCCCAACGCGGGGTGAAGGAGATCGGCGACACCACCCCCGCCGAAGATGTGCAGGCCCAGGACGTTGAGGACCGTGGGCCCCAGGATAAGGCCCACCAGGATCTCCCCGAGGACGGCGGGCTGTCCCAGCCGGGTGCTGAGGGAGCCGGCTCCCTTGGCGGCGACCAGGATGAGAATCAGCAGGAGGAGGAGCTGCAGCAGATGGGTCAAGGTTGCTCTCCAGCGGCCCCCCGGGACGGCGCCCCGGGATGGGGTGCCCTATTAAAGAGGAGGGAGGCCGGGCTGTCAAAGCCCCCACGCCGGAATGCGCAGGCGCCCCCGGCCTCTCCAGGGGGGCATCGGATTGACACCCCCCGGGAATCATGGTAAAAACTCACGCCTTTTGGGCAGATGCGGTCGTCGCATTCCTGTCGGGGCGCTGAGTCCCGGCCCCCTCCGGCGTGCCTCCGGGGCTTCGTACCCCCACCCTCTTCTAAGCCTTGGGACCGAAGAATCATGCTGGACAGACTCGCCCGCCGGGAGGGCGCCGTCGCCTCCCCGAACCTGATGGAACGCGTCGAGGGCGTCGAGAAGCTCATCAAGACCGTCGTCTTCCTCGCCTTCAGCCTCATTGTCTTCTCGGCCTTCATCAGCGGGTCCTTTGACCGGGCCCATTACTGGTACAGCACCGGCTTCCTCACCCGGTTCCTGTCGCTCCCCCTCATGGTCTACAGCTGTCTGATGCTGGTGCACCTGCCGTACCGGGCCATCCTCTGCTTCCTTTACAGGCCCTATCCGCCGGTGAAGACCCTGCCCACCATCACCTTCGTCATCCCCGCGTACAACGAAGGGGCCATGGTGGAGAAGTCCATCGACTCCAGCGCCCTCTCGGACTACCCGCGGGAGCTGATGGAGGTGATCTGCGTGGATGACGGCTCCACGGACGAGACCTGGGAGCACATCCAGAGGGCGGCTGCCCGGCACCCCGGCCTTGTCCAGGTTTTCCGCCATCACCGGAACCGCGGGAAACGCCAAGCGCTCGCCACGGGATTCAATCAGGCCCGGGGCGAGATTCTGGTCACCCTGGACTCCGACAGCGTCATCGCACCGGATGCGGCCCGGCACCTGGTGGCGCCGTTCGCAGACCCCGGGGTGGGCGCCACCACCGCCCGGGTGAGGGTCTTCAACAAGACCGAGAACCTCCTCACACGGATGCTTGCGGTCCGTTACGTGATGGCCTTCGAGTTCTTCCGGGCCTCCACCTCGGTCTTCAAGACCGTGATGTGCTGCTCCGGGGTCCTCTCGGCCTACCGCCGCAACGTCGTGGCCCGGTTCCAGGATGCCTGGCTCCGCCAGGAGTTCCTGGGTCAGAACTGCACCTACGGGGACGACCGGGCGCTGACCAACTTCGTCCTGAGGGAGGGGTACCACACCGTCTACCAGCGGACCGCCGAGGTGAAGACCCTTGCGCCGGCCACGCTCCCGAAGCTCGCCCGGATGCTCACCCGGTGGCACAAGAGCTTCATCCGGGAGAGCATCGTCTTCTCCACCTTCATGCTCACGCGATACCGGGACCGGTACCGGATCCCCGCGGTCTTCGATTTCCTCCTGACGACGCTTCTCATCCCGCTGCAGTTCTACATCACCCTCTACTCCCTGTATCACATCTTCGTGGACCCCATCCTGATCCTGAGGTTCCTGGCCCTCATCGTCATCATGGGGGCCACCTACATGCTGTTCTACATCCGCTTCGAGAAGAACACCGACTTCATCTACGGGGTCCTCTACTCCTTCCTCCACGTCTTCTTCCTGATGTGGACGGTCCCCTACGCCGTCCTGACCTTCAAGAACAACTCCTGGCTGACGCGTTGAGACCCGGGCGCTGCCGGGAGGCGGACTCGGTTCCCTCGAAGAAAGCCCCCTCCCTTTCCGCCCGAAATGCCCACGGGGCTTGTAGTTTCGGCCGCCCCGCGATAAAATGACCGTTGGTTTTCTTCGATGATTCGGCCGACCGAGGTTTTCGGCGGCAGGAGCCTATCCATGGAGCCCCTCAACAAGAAAGAGATCGGCAAGCGAATCAAGCGGTTGCGCAAGGAGAAGGACCTCAAGCAGTGGCAGATGGCCGATATCCTTGGGGCCACGCAGCCCGCCATCCATAAGTATGAAAACGGCATCCTCCCCGAGGTGAAGCGGCTTCTGGAGCTGGCCCGGGTGGGCAACACCACGGTTGAGTGGATTCTCACGGGGCAGCACTGGGAGAACGGGTCGGAAGAGCGGGAACGGATACCCGCGGAGGTCTACCGTCTCGCCCAGCGGTTTCATCGGTTCACCGAAGGGCAGCGGCGGATCCTCGCCTCGGCCCTGGACATGCTCGAGAAGGCCGCCCAGCGAATCCGGGACAAGACCCAGCACGACCTCCCCGACTCCGAAGTCCAGGAGCTGGCGCGCGCCCTGCGCGAGTTCGACACGGTGACCCGCAGGGCCATCGCCGCCGCCCTCGGGGTCCACGAGGCGGTCATGGAGTCCCTGGTGGAGTCCCAGGTCAGGGAATTTCAGACTCTTTCGGCACCGGCCGAATCGGGCCCCGAAAGCGATGAGACCCGGATCACCGGCGCCGCCAAGGCCCAGGAAGAGATCCACTAAACCCGTCCGCCGGCATCGCCCGCGCCCGTCGGATCCCTTCCGGCGGTAACCCTTATGGAACTTTTCTCCGGCGATCCGTCAACCCGTCGTCCCCCTCCCCCTCCTCCCCTCGCCGACCGGCTCCGGCCCAGGAGTCTCGATGAGGTGGTGGGACAGGAGGAATTGCTGGGCCCCGGCAGGCCCCTGCGGGTGGCCATGGAGAGCGGCGAGGTCCATTCCCACGTCCTCTGGGGTCCGCCCGGCACCGGGAAGACGACCCTGGCGCGCCTCATGGCCTCCCACACCGGCGCTCCTTTCGTCCCATTCTCGGCAGTCCTCTCCGGCATCAAGGAGGTCCGTGAGGTGATGACCCGGGCCGAGCGGCACCTGAAGTCCGGCGGCGGGAGAACCCTGGTCTTCATCGACGAGATCCACCGCTTCAACCGGGCCCAGCAGGACGCCTTCCTCCCCTTCGTGGAGTCGGGCGGGATCACCCTGGTGGGAGCCACCACCGAGAACCCTTCCTTCGAGATCAACTCGGCGCTGCTCTCCCGGCTGAAGGTCTACGTCCTGAATCCCCTGAGGGAGGAACACCTCCTCGCCATCCTGGAGCGGGCCCTTGGCGATCCCCGGGGGCTCGGGGGGGCGGTGGAGGTGGGGGAGGAAGAGGCCCGGCTCATGGTCTCCATGGCGGCCGGAGACGCCCGAAGGCTGCTAAACACCCTGGAGCTGGTGGCCCGGATGACCCAGAGAGATTCATCCGGGGGGCGTCGCGTCACGCGGGAGACCGTGCTGCGCGCCGTGGAGCGGGAGCCCCTCGTCTACGACAAGTCGGGGGAGGAGCACTACAACATCATCTCCGCCCTCCACAAGAGTCTCCGCAACTCCGACCCCCACGCCTCCCTTTACTGGCTGGCAAGGATGCTCGAGGCGGGCGAGGACCCTCTCTACGTGGCGCGCCGGATGATCCGGTTCGCCAGCGAAGATGTGGGGAACGCCGATCCCCGGGCGCTGTCGGTGGCGGTGGCGGCACAGCAGGCGGTCCACTTCATCGGGATGCCGGAGGGTGCCCTGGCACTGGCCCAGGCCGCCACCTACCTGGCCACCGCTCCCAAGAGCAACGCCGTGACTCGCGGATACGGGGAGGTCGTGGAGAAGATCCGGGAGGGGCACACCGACCCGGTCCCCCTCCACCTCCGGAACCCCGAGACCCCCCTCATGAAGGAACTGGGTTACGGAAGGGACTACCGGTACGCCCACGATTTCGAAGGCGGGATCACGGGGATGGATTGTCTGCCCGAAGGGCTGCGCGGCACGAAGTTCTATCGTCCCGGGACCGAAGGGTTCGAGAAGGTACTCTCGGATCGGATTATGGAATGGGAGGAAAAACGAAGGGCGCTGGCTAGGAAGCCTTCCTGATGTGCCAGGTGGTGTCCTGGTCCTTGCAGGTCGCGCACATGGGAAGGACCCTTCCTCGCTCCACCTGAACCACCGTTTCGGTGCCGGCGTACTTACAGTTCAGGCACTCGTAACTTCCTGCAATATCTGACGTTTCTCCCATCTTGCAGGTCTTCGAGCTGTTGGGCATCGTCCTCCCTCTTCTACCTCTTTATATAGGCCGGGCGTGGAGACTAGCACACCTCCCGCCACCACGCCACGGGATCCCCCGAACAAAAAACAGGGGTGATTGCTCACCCCTTGAGGTCGAGAAGAACCGCTATTCCGGCTTATCTCTTCTTCTTCGTAGCCTTCTTCTTCGCGGTCTTCTTAGCCTTCTTCTTGGCAGCTATGGTAACTCACCTCCTTTCCCGGATGATGGTGTGAGGATTCGGTCGTCAGCTTCTCGCACATCCATCAAGGACGGAATGTAGCGTCCCGCGCGTCGATGTCAAGTTTTCCCGAGAACGGTCCGACGGCGAATGATGGAAGAAAGAAGAAGGATGATTCCGGAGGAAGGAAGATGACGGTGTGAGGATCGATCGAGGGCACCAGCTTGAGTCTAACATCCGGGATCGTTTTTCACCGCTTCTGTTGCCCGGCTCCACTCTCCGGCGGGCTGACCTGCCTTTCTTCAGCCCCTGCGATTCTGTTTCATCTCCTTCGAGTGATAACCGAGATCAGACTTCACGATCTCGTTCCTTGATTTTTATACCACGCACTTGATCACGTGTCAACGATTTTCCGACATCAAGAGCACTTTTTTTTGGAGCTCGCTTCTGCGATCGTCGAGACACGATCCCGTGTCTTCACCCGCATCGCTCTCCCGTCGCGACGGTCGACCGAAGTCCGCTCTTCCTTCTCGAGGACATCCGCCCCCCGGAGAGCGGGCGAAAGCCAGGCGGCGAATGCGACGGACGTGAAGGGCGGGTGCTCTGCCTTCGGAGACCAGGTGGAGTGGGCGATGACCGGTCCATTCCACCGGTCGCCGGCTGTCCCGGGTGGGTTGGTGCCGGGAGTCGGAATCGAACCGACATGGGGCGCGAGCCCCGAGGGATTTTAAGTCCCTTGCGTCTACCCGTTTCGCCATCCCGGCACGGGCCCCATCTTGGGGGAGGAGCGAGGAAGCTGTCAAGGCCGGGGAACGGTTCAGAAATCGACGCGGACGCCGATCTGGAAGCGACGCCCGAAGCGGCGCTCCTCGTCCGCCTGGAGGGAGCGGCGGTTCGAGTTGAGGGTGTAGATGCGGAGATCGTCGCTGTTGAGGAGATTGAAGACCTCGAAGAAGGCGGAGGCGGAAGCCTTGCCGATGACGAAGCTCTTCTCGGTCCGGGCGTTGAAATTGTAGGCGGCGTGGTTCCGGTGGCTGTTCCGGTGCTCGGTGATGAAACCCTGGAAGGGATCCACATAGCCGAAGCGCTTCCGGCTCTGGGAGTACCCCACGTTGTCCAGGGCGACGAACTCGTCCACGACCGAGTAGGGGAGCCCCGAGGCCCACTGGGCCGTCCCACCCAGGCGCCAGTCTCCCGGCAGGTAGGCGGTGGCATTGACCTTCACCACGTGGCGCTGGTCGTAGTCGAGGAAGCCCGACTCGAACTCGGTGAGGGTGGGGTCGTCCCCGTTCTCGGAGAGGAAGCTCTCCGCGTCCCCCATGCTCCGGGAGTAGGAGTAGCTCCCCTGCATCTGCCATTTCCGGCTCAGCCGCCTGATCAGCTCCATCTCCAGCCCGCGATAGCTCTGGTTGTTGAAGTTGCCGAGGCGGAAGATCCGGTTGAAGAAGATGTTCTCGATGAAGAGATCGGGGCGCTGGTCGGCGGCGATTTCCGTGCGAATGTCGGAGTCGTCGCCGAAGCCGCCGGAGGTGTTCTCCCTGCCGACCACGTCCCGGAACCGGCCGGTCATCGGATCGCGCCGCGTGCTGTGGTTCAGGTCCACGTCCTGGAGCTGATGCCGGTAGTCCCGCTGGATGTACATCACCGAAAGGGAGCACTCGGGCGCCAGCTCCCGCTCGAAGCCGACCGACAGCTCGTCGGTGTAGGGAGTGGAAAGCCGCCGATCGACCTGAAAGGCCGAGGGAGGATCCAGGGACCGGATCTGGCCGATCTGGTTGTTCGGCCGGCCGAAGGGGTCGACTCCGTTGGCGTCGAAGCTGTAGTAACGCGTCACGGTGTCCGGACCCTCCTCCAGGACCACGGTATTCAGGAAGAGCTTGTCGTAGAAACGGTTCCAGGAGGCGAACACCTTCGACTTGCCGTCCGCCCAGGGATCCCAGGTCAGGCTCAGCCTGGGGGCGACATTGGTGTTCTGGATCCGGATATCGTCCGGCCGGCGGAACTTGAACCCGGCCTCGAGAAGGTCGTTCAAGTCCACATCCTGGCCCAGGACTGCGGCCAGGTAGGCGGACTGGATTTCCACGTCGAACTCGTGCCGGGTGAACCGGCGTACGGCGGCGGTCCTGAGCTCGCTGATCAGGTTGGCCAGACGGGGGGGAGGACTGGTGGAGGCGCTGGACGCGTACAGCGGGTCCGAGGCTCCGAGACCGAGGTCTATCACTCCGTTGAAGTCCAGATCGTCCCCGAGCTGGGATTCGAGGCCGCTCAGGTTCATGAGGCCGTCGAATTCATGCCGTTCCAGGCCGGGGTCGAACGAGGTGTGCCCGAAGGAGCGGAGGTCCTCGAGGTCCACCCGGAGTCCCAGGCTCAGGGTGAGGTTCGGAAGCGGCTTGTAGGTGTCCTGGAAGTAGAGACCGATGTTGTCTCCCTCCGCGGTATTGTTGATCGAGGGAATGGTGGGAAGGTGGGCGGTGACTGTGCCTCCCTGCTGGACCGTCCCGGCCTGGGAGAAGCCCTGCCGAACCTGCAGCTCGAGCAGCGGCCGGAGGAGGGTGTCCCTGTCGAACGCCTCGTGCTCGTAGACGGCGCCCACCTTCAGGTCATGGGTCCCTCCGAGGGCATCCAGGTAGAGGGAAAAGTCCTCCCGGAGGCTGAACCGCTTCCGGTCATCGCTGTACTGGAAGGGATTGGGCCCGGAGACTCGTCCGGTACCCTCCAGGTCCAGCGTGTAGTCCCGGTCTGGGAAAAACGGGGAGCGGTATTCCCCGACCTGCCGCTGTCGGTCGTTGTTTCTGTCCACCCAGAAGGGGAAGGAAGTCGATCCGGAATCCCCCAGGGTATCCAGCAGGTTGTTGCTGTTGACGTCCTCGGAGTCGAATCTTCCGTTTCCCGCCGTCCCGGGAATCCCGGGAAGACCCAGGTCTTCGTCAGGGTCCACCGCGCCGTTCTGGTTCAGATCGTACTCCCTGTCGAGAAGACCGTTGCAGTTCAGGTCCTCGTTGGCGCCCCCCTCGCACCCCCCCGGGGGAGTGAGGCGTCCGTCTCCGTCGCGGTCCTCGTTGAAATCCAGCCGCCGGTTGTGGTTGAAGTCCTCATAAAGATCGAAGGCCCGGTCCCGGTCGTAATCCTCCCCAGGATCCCGCTCCCGGGCCTGGAAGAAGCCGTCATCGTTGCCTCCCAGCTCCGGACGGTCGTCGATGTACAGGATGCCGTTGCGGTTCGTGTCCGGATCGAGGGTCGGGGTCCGCTGGAAGGAATTGTCGAACCAGGAAAGGGAGGACTCGAGCAGGTAGGTCGGCGAGAAGACCGCGGTCTCCTTCAGCGTGTAGGTGGGTCCCCCCCGCTCGAAAACATAGCCCGACTCGATCTGGGTCTGGCTGTCCAGGCCCTGGTTCTCGCTCCGGGTCCGGTCCAGGGAGATGGAGAAAGCCATCTTGTGACTCTGGCTGAGCTGCCAGGTGCTCTTCCCGAACTCCCGATAGCCGCTGGTCCGGGTCACGAACGCCTGGGTCACGGCGTTGACGGGCGTCTCCACCTGGATGTACTCGTTGGCCAGGTAATACCAGACCCGGTCCTTGACCATGGCACCGGAGACCGCGAGGAACGGGTAGAGGTCCGTGAAGCTGAGATCCCGGAACCCCTGGACCTCCCCGAGCCCGCCGCGGAGCTCCGGCGGGTCAATCCCGCCGCCGTCCCCGTCCAGCCGGCTGGTGCGGAGGAAGAACTTGAAGCTCCCCTGGAACTCGTTTCCGCCCGACTTGGTGATGATGTTGGCGAACCCTCCCTGCGCCCGGCTGTACTCGGCGGTGGCGCCGGAGGTGATGACCTCGATCTGCTCGATGGACTCGATGTTGAGCTGCTGGCCGTAATAGCCGGTGAAGGGATCCGTGGTGCTCACGCCGTCCACTAGGGTCACCATGTCGGTGTCCCGGGCGCCGTGGATGTTGGGGTTGCCGGTGTTGTTCACGTCCGTCACGCCGGGCGCCAGACTTAGGACGTCCTGGTAGTCCCTTCCCAGCACCGGGAGGCCGGAGATGAACTCCGAGGAGAAGGTCGTGGATGTCACGACGGTGTCCGTGTCCACCAGGTCGGCGTGCCCCTTCACCCGGATCGTCTCCTGCAACTCGGAGGCGGCCCGGAGGACCACGTCCAGGACGTACACCTGGTCCGCGATCAGTTCGATATCCGAGAACTCCACGGGGGCGTAGGTGGGGAGGCTGACCCGGACGCGGTACCCAGGTCCCGGCGGCAGGCGGAACAGGCGGAAGGCCCCCTCCGCGTCGGTGACGGCCCCTTTCTCGCCGACCGCGAGCGCACCGTTCCGGACCGTGACCGTGGCGCCCGGAAGCGGCTGGCCGGCCCCGTCGATCACCTTTCCCTTGAGATCGGCGGCGGTCCCCGCCCACAGGGGTAGCGCGGCCATGAGGACCGCAAGGGTGAAAAGCGGGAGCCTTTCCTCGATGCGGCGCATACAACCACTCCCCGGAAGGGGTCCTGGCAGTCGGAACCGAGAGGTGGCTTGATTATAGGATCTGCCCCTTCAGGGTGCAACGAAAAGCGGGAAGGCGGGGGTTCTTATGCTGAATGAAAGCAGCAGCGGGGAGGCCCCGGCGGAGAGGCGGCGCAGAAGGCGGGAACTGGAGGCGGCGATCGGAATTGAACCGATGTATGGAGGTTTTGCAGACCTCTGCCTTACCGCTTGGCTACGCCGCCCCGTGATCCCGGCAGGACCCTCCTCCGGCCGGAATCCGGGCCATTATAGGGGACGGTCTCATCGGGACGCAAGGTGGATGGAGGGGCCTGCGGGGGGATGGGGGCCGGGGAAAGGCAAGGAATGGAGCGGGAAACGGGATTCGAACCCGCGACTTCAACCTTGGCAAGGTTGCACTCTACCACTGAGTTATTCCCGCCCGGCAACGCCGCTCCGGGGGGTTAGAGGTCCCCGAAGAGGCCGTCAGATATAGCAAACCGCCGGGATCCTGTCAAGGAGCAGGAAGGATCTCAGGAATCGGACTGGAACGCGGCCCGGACGTGCTCCACCTCCTCCGCACCCCCGGGCCCGAACCGGACCGCCACGAGGTCGAACCGGCAGGGGCTGTCCCAGGATCCGGTGGACTGGAGATAGAGGGAGGCGGCCCGGAGAATCCGCCGGCGCTTCGTCTCGGTCACCGCCTCCAGGGGATCCCCGCATCGAAAGGAGTGCCGGGTCTTCACTTCCACGAAGACCAGCTCCTCCCCGTCCCGGGCGATGAGGTCGATCTCTCCACAACGGGCCCGGTATCCCCTCTCCAGGATCCGGAGCCCCATCCCCGACAGGTACCTGGCGGCGGCCTCCTCTCCCAGGGTTCCCAGGCGCCGACGGACATCCTGCGGACCCGCCGGGAGCCGGGAGGGGGAGACGCTGTTAGAACTCTTCGTCATCGGAGTAGTCCCCATCGTTCGGGACGGCGGGCACCGGCGGAACGGACCCGCGGAGCTTTCGCTGGTTGAGACGCCGGGCCTCATCGATCTGGTCCTGCATCTGCCGCCGGAACTGCGGCACGAAGAGCCGGAGCTCGGCCTGCTGGCGGGTGTTGAGGGATCGGTCGATCTCGCTCCGGACACGGACCTCCAGCTCACGATGCTGCTTCTCGAGCTGGTCCAGGCGCAGCACCACTTCCCGGAATTCCTGCTCCGGGACTGACTCCTCCATCAGCTTGAGTTCCATCCGGCGCAGGGCGTCCCGGTGCTGCCGGGTGAAGCGTTCCCTCTCCTCGAAGATCCGCTGGACCTTCGGGATCACCTCCAGCTCCTGCTCCCGGGTCAATCCCAGGGCCTTCTTCATGGAGACGATCATCAGGACCTGGATGGTCTCCCCCACGTCGTCCCCCTCCTGCGGCGGGGAAACCGGCCGGGGTGCCTGTCCGGAGGCAGCCATCAGCGGCCCGGCCAGGGCCAGGAGCAGAAAGAGAAAGAGGGTGCAGCGCCGGGACGCTTGGTACTTCCGTCGGGATGGATTCACGGTCTTGCCTCCTGTCACCGGCCTCACAACCGGTCGGGCATGAGCGCCTTGAAAAGCCACCTGCGCGCCTCCGGAGGGAGGTCGTTCGCCGCGCCATAAACATCGCTGTCGTCCTCGGGAAGCAGGGTATCCAGGGCCCGCAGGAGCTCCGCAGGGTGCGGAATGGTCAGCTTGCCGGCGGAACGGTCCGGCAGGGAAATGTCGGAGCCGGGCAGGATCTCGTCGAGTGTCCGGCTCAAGGTCTCCGGATCCGTCCGCGCCGCCAGGTAGTCCAGGGCCATCAGCTGCCGGTTCTCCGCCGACGGCTGCAAGGTCATGGCCACAGCGGCGCCCAGGAGAAGGACCGTCACGCCGGCCGCCACCGCCCAGGCCTGTCGCCGGGACCCGGGCCCCGCCGCGAGCCCCTGCCCCGCGATCCGGTTCCTCAGACGGGGAAGAAAGGACTCCCAGTAGCCCGCCCCGGGGTCTGGCACCCCGGCCATGCCGAGACTTCCCAGGAGATGGGAGAGCCGTCCCGATCCCTCGCGGCAGCCGGGGCAAGCCGAAATGTGGTCCCCGACCCGGGCGGCATCGAGGGGCCCCGCTTCCCCCAGCAGGACCAGGGGGAGCAGGCTCTGGATTGCCTCACAGTTCGATTTCACGTTCTCACCTCGTCCCGGCCTCCTTCGAGCCGGGCCGGGAAGTCAAACCCGGACACGCTCTTTGAGTCCCTTCAGCGCATGAAAGAAGTTCGCCTTGGCCGTTCCCACGGTGCATCCCATCACCGCCGCAATCTCCCGGAACTTCATCTCCTGGAAGATCCTGAGAATCAGCGTCTCCCTCTGCCGGGGGGGGAGCTGACTGACCGCCCGGTGCAGGGTCGCTTCCAGAATCAGGCCGGCTCCCGCCGGCGGGGCCGGCCGGGGAAGCTCTCTTTCCGGGACCTCATCCATGGGAACCTGGCGCCTCGTGGATCGGGCCCTTCTCCGGTCGGCGGCCAGGTTCAGGACGATGCGCGTCAGATAGGTCCTGAAGGTGGACTCTCCGCGGAACCTGCCCAGGGAGCGATAACCTCTCAGGAACGCTTCCTGGGCCAAGTCGTCGGCGTCGGCGTGGTTCCCCAGCAGCCGATAAGCCAGCCGGTAGACTTCCCGGCGGTGCTCCTCCACCAGCAGATCGAAGGCACGCTCGTCCCCGGCCTGGAACCGCCGGACCAGAGCCAGGTCCCTCTCGTTCCGGTCCGGCGACGAGGTCATCCGGGAGCGCCCCCACAATCCTTTCGACCGCGGCGGCCCGGGGATGGTTGAAGAAAGGGAGCCACCGTGCGGCAGGGATCCCCGTCAGGATCCCGCCACCGGGCCGGGGAGCCCCGGTGGCGCCGGCTCAGGTCTTCCTCTTCCAGCGGACTCCGGAAGGAGTGTCCTCCAGCAGGATTCCCCGGCGCTGCAGCTCGTCCCGGATGGCATCGGCCTCGGCGAACTTCCGGGCCTTCCTCAGCGCCTCCCGCTCCCGGATTCGTGCCTCAACCTCCTCGTCCAGGTCCAGGGTGGCCCCCAGATCGAAGCCGAAGATGGTGGAGACCTCCTGGAAGAGGGCCCGCAGCTCCCGGGCGTTCTCCTCTCCCAGGGAACCCCTGTCGGAAGCCGTGTTGACCTCCCGGACCAGCTCGAAGAGAAATCCCAGGGCCGTGGCGCTGTTCAGGTCGTCGTCCATGGCGTCGTAGAACTGATCCCGGACGCTGGCGGAGAAGCGGGCCAGGGCTTCATCCCGGCCGGGAGGGAGGTCCCCCGCGAGACGGCGCACGCAATCACCCAGGCGGTTCAGGTTCGAGGCAGCCCAGGCTATCCCGTCCAGGGTGAAATTGAGGGGCTTCCGGTAATGCTGCGAGACGAGCAGGTACCGGATGGCCTGGGCGCCGCAGCCGCGCTGGATCAGGTCCCGCAGGGTGAAGAAGTTCCCCTTGGACTTGGACATCTTCTCCCCGTTCACCACCAGGTGGGAGCAGTGCATCCAGGTCCGGACGAACCTCCTGCCCGTGGCCGCTTCGCTCTGGGCAATCTCGTTCTCGTGGTGCGGGAAGATGTTGTCCGTGCCACCCGTGTGGATGTCGAAGGACTCCCCCAGGTACTTCATGCTCATGGCGGAGCACTCCACGTGCCACCCCGGTCTTCCCTCCCCCAGGGACGTCTCCCAGTAGGGCTCGTCCTCCTTCCGCGCCTTCCAGAGCACGAAGTCCCGGACGTCGGACTTCTCATACTCGTCGGAATCGACGCGGAAGTTGGCGATCATCCCCTCCCGATCCAGGTTTGCGAGCCTGCCATAGTCGGGAAACGAGTCCAGCCGGAAATAGATGGAGCCCTTGCTCTCGTAGGCGTGCCCCCGGTCCACGAGACGCCGGACGAGATCCACCATCTCGGGGATGTGCCGGGTGGCCCGGGGATAGTGCTCCGCCCGCTCCATCCCCAGGGTGTCCAGGTCCTCGAAGAAGGCCTGAATGTACTTCTCGGTGAACTGATCCAGGCTCACTCCGGCTGCCCGGGCCCCGCGGATGGTCTTGTCGTCCACGTCCGTGATGTTCATGACCTGGACCACCCGGTACCCCCGCGCCTTCAGGTAGCGCCGGAGGATGTCCTCCCAGGCGTAGGCGCGGAAGTTTCCGATATGGGCATAGTCGTAGACGGTGGGGCCGCAGGTGTACATGCGCACCTCCCCTTCCACGAGAGGACGGAATTCCTCCTTGAGGCGCGAGTAGGTGTTGTGGAAGCGGATCAAGCGGTCATCCCGGCGGTCTCGGTTCGGAATCCGGTGCTCCCCGGAGGTGGAGAGGGGGGCAGGAAAGCCTCGCCGGCGGTTCTCGGGAGCGCCCGTCCCGGCAACGACAGCGGCAAGTCTACCTTCCCCTCCGAGCGGGTGTCAATGTGACCGGGCCGGCCGCGCACGCCCCCGCCCCTGAGTTCTTCGAGAGGTCCGGCCTGCGGTTGGCAGCCCCCCCGGGAGGGCACAAAGAAAAGGGGGGCCATGACGACCCCCCGGGATGCTCTGCGGCTTCGCGGGATCAGAAGTCCATGTGGACGCCGAACTGGAAACGCCTTCCGAAGTCCCGTTCCTCGTTGCTCTGGAGGTACTTGAAGCTGGTGTCGATGTCGTAGACGCGCAGGTTGTCGTTGTTCAGCAGGTTGTAGATCTCGAAGAAGGCCCCCGCCGTGATCTGGCCGATGACGAAGCGCTTCTCCGTCCGGACGTCTACCTGATAGACCGCCGGGTTCCGGTGAATGTTCCGGTTCTCCTCGAGAAAGTGCCCGCTGTTGGGTTCGATGTACCCATAGAGCCGCCGGGTCTGGGGGAAGTCCACATTGTCGGAGGCCCTGAACCGGTTGATCATCGACCAGGGCAGGCCGGAGGCCCAGGTGATGCCGCCACCGAACTGCCAGTCGGCGGGCAGATAGGCGATGGCGTGGAACTTGGCCACATGCCGCTGGTCGTAGTCCAGGTAACCCTGCTTCAATTCGGTAAGAGCCGGATCGTCACCGCTCTGGGAATTGAAGGACTCCGCCTGGCCGGTGGCCTGGGAGAAGGTGTAGTTGACGTCCATCTGCCACTTCCGGCTCAGGCGCCTGCTGAGCGCGAGCTCGAAAGCCTTGTACGCCTGGTAGTTGTAGTTGCCGATCCGCAGGACCTGGTTGAAGTTGTAGTTGTTGATGTACAGGTCCGGGTACTGGTCATTCGAGCGCTCGTCCGGCTGGGGCTGGCCGGATGCTTGCGCCGGCGGTACCCGGATGAGCCCCAACGCATCGCAGAAGCCGGAGGGCGTCGTGGGGCAGCGGAAGCTGCCCGTCGGCTTCCGAGCGGAGTGGTTCACGTCGATATCCTGGATCTGGTCGCGGAACTTCCTCTGGATGTAGTTGATGGAAACGGACACCTCGGGGGCGATCTCGCGCTGGAAGCCCAGGGTCATCTCGTCGGTGAACGGGGTCCTCATGCCCCGATCGATCTGGAAGGCGGAGGGAGGCGAACTCGATATGACGGTGCCGACCTTGTTGTTCGGCAAGCCGAAGAAGTCCACGCCGTCCGTGTCGTAGCGGTAGTAGGGGCTCAGGAGGTCGGGCCCCTCCTCGTAGATGACGGTCTGGAGAAAGAGCTTGTCGTAGAACCGGCCCCATCCCGCCGTGGCCTTGGACTTGCCGTCGGCCCAGGGGTCCCAGGAAACGCTGAGCCTGGGGGCCAGGTTGTTGTTGGTGATGGTGAAGTCCTGCGGCTGGCGCGGGCGTCCATTCTTGAGCATCTCGGGATCGCCCGGAATCTTGCCCACGATGCTGGTCAGGAAGTTGTGCCGCGTGAAGCGTGTGTATGAAAGCTCGCCCAGCAACGAACTCAGCTGGGCGACCCGGGAGTTACTGGGGCTGCGGTAGAGGGGGTCCCCTTCCAGCCCCTGCGTCATTAACCCGTCACTGTTGAGGTCGCTTGCGCTATTGTTTTCCGATCCCTTCAGCCCCTGCAGGATGTCGTACTGCCGCCGCTGATCGGCGGGATCGAAGAACTCGTATCCGTGGGAGCTCACCTCCTCCCGGTCGAACCGGAGCCCCAGACCGAAGGTGAGGTTGGGGAGGGGCTTGTAACTGTCCTGGATGTAGAAGCCCAGGTTGTCGCTGCCGGCGGAGTTGATTGCCTCCTGCTCGGTCGGAACGAAGGCCGCGATGGAACCGCCGACCTGGCCGGTGTCCTGGTCGATGGCCCCCGTCTGGATCTGCCAGATGGGCCGTTGCTGCAAATCGGAGTGGTATCCCTCCTTCTCCCAGGAGAGGCCCAGCTTGATGTCGTGGCTTCCGAGCAGGTCGTCGATGTAGTAGGAGAGGTCTTCCTTCACGCTGTCCCGGGTCCGGCTGTCGTTGTTGTTGAAGAAGTAGGGACCGCTCCACCGGTTCGTATTGAAGTTAAATACGTACTGGAGGTCCGGTGCCAGAGGGGCGGTGAACTCGCCCCGATCGGGTATGCCGTTGCCGTTCCGGTCCGTCCACTTCGGGAAGGGTTCGTCATCGAGGTTCCTGTTGCCGTTGGGGAAGCCCTCGGAGGGCCGGTCCTCGGTGTCGAGTTGCCTGTTGCCCCTCGTGCTGTCGCCGTTCGCATCTTTCTCGTAGTAAAGGCCTGTGGCTTCATCTTTGATACAAAGGCTGACATTAGTGCAGGGAATCCCCAGGTCCTCCGACAGATCCGCGATTCCATCCTGGTCGGAATCCATCTCGAAGCTCAGAAAGCCGTCGCAGTTGATGTCCTCGCGATTGGGCCCCTCGCAGGCGTTGGCCAGGGTGAGGCGTCCGTCCCGGTCCCGGTCCTCTCCGTCCTTCCCCCACGGCGGGCCGTAGCACGTTTTTTCAAACGTGATCGGGTCGACCACGCATCCGTCCAGCTTCCCGTTGCGTTTGTAGTCCTCGAAAACGTCGAAAGCGCCGTCGGCGTCGGTGTCCAGGCCGGGGTCCACCTCCCGGAGGTTGATGAAGCCGTCCTGGTTTCCGCCGAGATCCGGCCGGTCGTCAACGGTAAGGACGCCGTTGCCGTTTGTGTCCGGATTGAGCGAGGGCTCGACGAAGAACGTCTGATCGAACCGGGAGATGGTGGACTCCAGGGACAGGGTCGGACTGATGATGGCGTTGTCCTGAAGAGTCAGGGTGGGACCGCCGCGACCGAAAGTGAAGGCGGTGTCCAGATTGCGAGTGCTGTCCAGGCCCAGGTTGTAGTTCTTCTCGTCGTCCCAGATCGCGATGAAGGCCAGCTTGTTGTTGGAGGCCGCCTGCCAGGTCACTTTCCCGGTGACCCGCACGCTCTTGGTGGTCTGGACGTAGGCCTGGGTTCCGGCGTTGATCGGGACCTCCTCCTGGGAGTACTCGGGAGCGAAGTAGTACCAGAGGTGGTCCTTGACGAAGGCGCCGGACACCGAGACGAAGGGATACAGGTCCATGAAGGCGGTGTCGCGGAACCCGGCGGTTTCCCCCAGGCCGCCCCGGACATCGGGAGCATCGATTCCGGCCCCGTCTCCGTCCAGCTTGCTGGTGCGCATGGCGAACTTGAAGGTCCCCTTGAACTCGTTGCCGCCCGACTTGGTGATGATGTTGACGAAGCCGCCCTGCGCCCGGCTGTACTCGGCGCTCGCGCCCGAGGTGATCACCTCGATCTCCTCGATGGACTCCACGTTCAGGTTCTGGCCGAACTGTCCGCTGAAGGGATCGGTGGTGCTCACGCCGTCCACCAGGGTCACCACGTCGGTGTCACGGGCGCCGTGAATGTTGGGGTTTCCGGTGCCG
>Ga0315288_10003018_pt1 | contig 21477 bp, 17 predicted proteins | sample YL17G11_20_MG_FD_203454 | JGI IMG/M metagenome (GOLD analysis project Ga0315288, IMG submission 203454) | Sediment microbial communities from Yellowstone Lake, YNP, Wyoming, USA - YL17G11_20 | ecosystem: Environmental > Aquatic > Freshwater > Lake > Sediment | place: USA: Wyoming | collected...
CGGTAATGGCCCTTCCTTTCTCGAGTGCCGGGCCTATCGCTGGCGGGGTCACGCGGGGGCGGGCGATAAGTTGAAAACGCAGTACCGCAAACTGGACGAATGGGAAGAGTGGATGGCCAGAGACCCGTTGAAGGAGCTTGAGGATACCCTCATCGGGAAGGGCATCCTGACGGGCGACAAGAAAACGGAAATCGGCCAGGCGATAGACGAAGATATACGCCGGGCCTTTGATTTCGCTCAGAATAGTCCTTTGCCGGACAAAAAAGAAGTTGCGAAGTATCTTTATGCTTGATTTGAGATGCCCTGGACAAAGATTCTAATTGAAAAACAGGAACAGGGCTTTGACGAACACGTCGGCCAGGATGTGCGAAAGCTCACGTTTTCGCAGGCCTTGAGAGAGGCCCTGGACCAGGCGCTCGAGCGGGATGACCGGGTATTCGTCATGGGCCAGGGCGTGGACGACCCTATGGGTATGTTCGGAACGACCCTGGACCTGCATAAGAAGTACGGCAGTGAGCGGGTATTCGACACCCCTCTTTCCGAGAACGCGCTGACGGGAGTCGCTGTGGGGGCCGCCATAGCAGGTCTGCGGCCCGTGTATATTCACAACCGGCCGGATTTCCTGATGCTGGCGATGGACCAAATCGTCAATCACGCTTCAAAATGGAGCTATATGTTTGGGGGACACGTCAACGTTCCTCTGGTGATTAGGGCGGTTATCGGACGAGGCTGGGGCTCGGCGGCCCAACACTCTCAGTCGCTGCACGGTCTGTTTATGCACGTGCCCGGCCTTAAACTCGTGATGCCGAGCACGGCATACGACGCCAAGGGACTGCTGATTACGAGTATCGCCGACAATAACCCTGTGATCTTCATAGAGCACCGATGGTCGTATAAGCACGAAGGTCACGTGCCCGAAGAGCCGTATTCGATCCCCTTTGGAAAGGGTATTGTTCGCAGACTCGGCAAGGACGTCACCATTGTCGGAATCTCGTACATGGTTATCGAGGCTTTGCGAGCTGCGGCGGAATTGCAGGAAAAGGGATATGACCTCGAAGTAATTGACTTGAGGACACTCAAGCCCCTCGATGAGCGGATCATTCTGAATTCCGTAAAGAAGACGGGCCGCTTAATCATTGTTGATACGGACTGGGTGACGGGCGGCGCCACGGCGGAAATAGCTGCCATCGTGGCGGAAAAAGGTTTTGAGTATTTGAAGGCCCCAATCAAGCGAGTGGGCTGGCCTGATGTCCCCGTCCCGGCGAGCTATGTCCTGGAGGAAGCGTTTTATCCCGGAGCAGAACAGATCATCAACGCTGTAAAGGAAATCGTCGAATGAGAATTCTGGTGACAGGTGCGGCGGGATATATCGGCTCTGTCATGGTTCCGGAGCTGCTCAGAAGAGGCGATGAGGTAGTCGCCGTTGACAGTTTTATGTACAACCAGACGTCTTTGCTGGAGTGTTGCTGTGAGGAGAAATTGACTGTTATCCGCGGAGACGCCCGCGATAAAAAGCTGATCTCAAAGTTGATAAAGGACATCGACGTCATCATACCTCTGGCGTGTCTGACCGGCGCGCCGCTTTGCGACAAGGACCCCGTAGCCGCCCGGACAACAAATTTGGACGCGATAAAGATGATACTGGAGCTGCGCAGCAAAGAGCAGCGGATAGTCTTTCCGACGACCAACAGCGGGTACGGCATAGGCCGGAAAGACAAGTTCTGCGATGAGAATACCCCTTTGACCCCGGTTTCCTTGTACGGCCGGTTGAAAACAGAAGCAGAGAAGGCGATTCTCGATGCGGGCAACAGCATTACATTGAGACTGGCTACGGTGTTCGGGGCGAGTCCGCGGATGCGGCTTGACCTGCTGGTGAATGATTTCACCTATAGAGCCGTCTATGACCGTTTCATTGTTCTTTTCGAGGCTCACTTCAAAAGAAATTACATTCATATCCGTGATATTGCCGGGGTCTTCATTCATTGCATAGACAAATTCGACGCTATGAAGAACGAGCCTTACAACGTCGGGCTGAGTGATTGCAACATAAGCAAACGCCGATTGTGTGAAGAGATAAAGAAACAAGTCCCGGAATTTCATATCGTCGAATCGGAGATCGGCAAAGACCCCGACAAAAGGGACTATATCGTGAGCAATGAGAAGATTGAATCAACGGGCTTCACGCCCAAGTTCACGCTGCAGTACGGCATAAGCGAGCTGATAAAGGCATATCAAATCGTCAAAAGAAATCAATATGCGAACGTCTAAGACAAAACAATTGGGGCACCGCTAAAATGATTATCAGCAAAACTCCTTACCGCATTTCCTTCTTCGGAGGCGGTACAGACTATCCCGTCTGGTATCGGGAAAATGGGGGGCAGGTATTGGCCACAACGATAGACAAGTACTGTTATATTTCGTGCAGGTACTTGCCGCCCTTTTTCGACCATAAGTATCGAATCGTCTATTCAAAGGTGGAGAATGTAAGAGAAGTCTGCGAAATCCACCACTCCGCCGTCAGGGCGACGCTTGAATTTATGGACGTCAGGGAAGGACTGGAAATCCACCATGACGGCGATTTGCCGGCGCGAACCGGCCTTGGCTCAAGCTCTTCTTTTACGGTCGGCCTGCTGTACAGCCTCTATGCCCTCAAAGGGCTGATGCCCACCAATATGCGCCTGGCAAACGAGGCCATCCATATCGAACGCGACATTCTCGGAGAACACGTAGGCTCACAGGATCAGATTCTGGCGGCTTGCGGCGGATTTAAGAAAATAAGTTTCAACGGCGATGATAAATTCAGGGTCACGCCCGTTATCCTCGACCGCTACAGGCTGCAGGAGCTCCAGGACCACATAATGCTTGTCTTCACAGGATTTACGAGAATCGCTTCGAAGGTTGCAAAAGACCAGGTTGAGAACACTTGCAAGAGAAGAAGCGAATTAGCTGCAATGGGCCAAATGGTCGATGAAGCACTCGGAGTTCTTGCCGAGGGTCGAGATGTTAAAGATTTTGGCAGACTGCTGCACGAATCCTGGAAGCTCAAGCGGAGTCTGACTGATAAGATATCCAACCCTGAGATTGACCGGATATATAATACGGCCCGCAAGGCGGGCGCCATAGGCGGCAAGCTGTTAGGTGCAGGCGGGGGCGGCTTCATGATATTCTTTGTCGAGCCCGACAGACAGCATCAGGTCAAACAGGCATTGAATGGGTTCTTGCACGTTCCTTTCAGATTCGACACTGCCGGTAGCGAGATTATTTTTCATCACGCTTCCTACGATGCCGCTGGGCCAATTGCTCCTATTGACGCTTATCGCCGCAGATACGATGAGGCGACAAGGGAGCCGGTTGAGGCAACAGTTGATGTTGCCCGCAGAAGCAAGCAATATAGCAGCGAAGTGTTGAGCTCGCTTTGAGAAAGCAGCATCCGATTGACAAAGTCAAAGAGGCTCTCCAAGTATTCTGATTGTCCGGAGAAATAGAGGACCGGCTTATGAGAAACGGAGTTGATCTACTTCTGATAAACCCCGGCGGAAAGAAAGAGGCGTACGAAGACCTCAGGTTCAGCCTGGCGGCAATCGAGCCTCCCGTATGGGCGGGATTGATAGCGGCATTTGCCCGCTGGAAGGGATTCTCGGTCAGAATTATCGACACGGAGGCTGAGGTCTATTCCGACGGCCGCATAATTGAGGAGATTACGGAATGCAATCCCGTACTGGCGGCAATCGGCGCCGTAGGGTCAAATCCCTCCGCTTCATCCACTCCGAAAATGGTCTCGGCGGGCCGGCTTCTGGGTCTAATCAAGCAAGAATTGCCGCAGGTCAGGACGGCGCTTTATGGTATCCATCCGTCCGCCCTTCCCGAAAGGACGTTGATTGAAGAGGAAGTCGATTTTGTATTCAAGGGAGAGTGTTTCCACACTGTGGTTGAGCTCCTGGAAAAGTTGAATTCGAGCAGCAGGATAGAAGACTATAACATAAAGGGGCTTTGGTCGCGCAAGAACGGCCAAATCGTCTCGAACGGATGGGGGCGATTGGTCAAAAACATCGATGAGCTGCCGTTCGCCGCCTGGGACTTGCTGCCTATGAGCGAATACAGAGCACATAACTGGCATTGTTTCGGGCATCTGGATCAGAGACAGCCTTATGCGGTTCTGTACACGAGCTTTGGCTGTCCGTTCAATTGTAAGTTCTGCAACATCAAGGCGAATTATGACGGCAGGCCGGGGGTCCGCTTTCGCAGTCCCAAAAGAATCGCCGACGAGATAGGTCTTCTTGCGGAGGAATATGGAGTCAGGAACATCAAGTTTGCCGATGAGATATTCGGCCTGAGAGAAAGCCACATCACGGAAACCTGCGACCTGCTTGCCCAGCGCGGTTATGACCTGAATATATGGGCTTATACGAGGATAGACACCATAAATCAAAGGCTGCTGGAGAAAATGAAGGCGGCGGGGATAAACTGGCTCGCTTACGGCATTGAATCAGGCAGCAAGAAGGTGCGCGATGGAGTAGTCAAGGGCAGGTTCGACGGGGACGCCATAGCAAGAGCCATCGAGATGACCCATGATGCAGGCATCTATATTGTCGCCAACTTTATATTCGGCCTTCCCGACGACGACGCAGAGACAATGCAGGAAACACTGGATATGGCGAAGGAGCTAAACTGCGAATATACCAACTTCTACACGGCTATGGCCTACCCGGGTTCGCAGTTGTATGAGGACATGGTGGAGCAGGGAGCCGACTTGCCTGAGAACTGGCTGAGCTACTCGCAATTAGGCAAGGATACGCTTTCCCTGTCGAATGAGAGCCTGTCGAGCTCGGAGATATTGCGTTTTCGGGACAAGGCCTTTGAGGAATATCACGGCAGCCCCCGCTATTTGAGAATGATAGAGGAGAAATTCGGCGCCGATACGGTGGAGCATATAAAAGCAATGTTGGAACATAAGCTTGTTAGAAGATTCGCCTGATGAACAAGAATTTCTCTCTAATACTGCCGACCCGCGACCGCCCGATGTTGGTCAAAAGGCTTTTTGACAGCCTGACTCAGACCGTCGGCGACCCCGACCAGGTGGAGATTGTGCTCTATACAGACCAGGACGACGTTGAGAGCCGCAATATCTCCCATCCCCTGCTGGATACGATCAGACAAATAGGACCAAGGCCAAGAAAGACCATGGGCAATATCGTCAAAGACTGTTACGAGGCAAGTCGCGGCCGCTATGTTATGTTGATAAACGATGATGTCGTATTTCACACCAAGAAATGGGATGTGGAATTGCTGGAAGCCTTTTCTAAGTTCCCTGATGAGGTGGCCCTTGTTTACGGCAAGGACCTCTACTACGGAAAGGAAATGGCCACGTTTCCCGTCTTGTCACGCACAGCGTGCGATTTGATGGATGGGATATGCCCCGGCAAATACAACAGTCACTGTATAGATGCCCACGTATTTGATACGTTCAAGCGTTTGTCTGAGCTCGGCCATAATAGGACCGTATATCTTCCGAACGTTGTCTTTGAGCACATGCATTATGACTTGGGAGCTTCGGCGTGTGAAGGCGGCTTGGAATATAAGAACGACCAGGATGATCAAGCCGCATACCTCTCGTTTGCCGAGGAACGTCAGCGTACTGCGGTAAGAATGGCTCAATACATAGAATCGCAAAAGAATATCGCGGCGAAAACCGGCGACAGAGAAGTCCGCAAGTCGAGACGCTCGGAGCCTTCCGAGAAGGCCGTAACCAAAAAAGCGACAACAGCCTCAAGGCAATTGCCTGTTTCGCTCATAATGCCTGTGAACAACAGCTCCCTGGAGTATGCTGCCGCCTGTCTGCAGGCCGTTCTTGACGACAACAAAGACAAGAAGTTGCCGTATGAGTTTGTTATTGTCGCCGGCGGCGAGGCCGCAGATGCCTCAAAATACCCCAGGAAGATAAGAAGCAGGATGATGATTGTCTCCGGCGAACAGACAAATACGGCCGCTGCATTTAATGCAGGGGCCTCTGCAGCAAAGGGCGATTATCTTGTCTTTCTTGAAAGTAACGCGTTCCCTCTGCCCGGCTGGCTTAAGGCCCTGGTCGAAGCGGCACACGATGAAGATGTAGGCATCGTCGGGTCTAAGTGGATTAATCCCCGTAACGGTGCGATAGAGCACGTTGGGATTGGCTTTTACAGAGACAACGGCGCTTTGAGGGGGACTCATATTTACAGAGGTCTTGCCGCAGACCATCCAGCCGTCAGCAGAACGAGGCAAGTGCAGGCAGTACGAAGAGCCGGCATGCTCGTCAAAAAGAATGTTTTCTTGGAAGCAGGCTGCTTTGAGGCGGCAATCGCCGGCCTGGACGACATAGACTTGTGTTTGAAAGTGCGTCAATCAGGCAAAAAAGTCATCTGCACGCCCGGGGCCACGCTCTATTGTGAGTCTCAGGATCCCTGTGGAAAGGGTGCGGCGAACGTCGATAACCCGGCGGCTCTTCTGGCCAAATGGGACGGCCATATAGAGTGTGACATAGACAAACTGCTCGGGCAGGATGGATTTCTGCTTCGCCCGGGTAAGAAAGCCCATTACATACGTCCGGACAGGGAACATATCCACAACTTGGGAAATGGCGACAGTAATCCGGGACTTACAAAAGAGCTTCTCGAAGAAAGTCTCGAACTTATCAAATCGCTCAGGGGCGACCGGAAGGATTTGTCTGAGATCTGCAAAGAACTCGTTGATATGCACTTCTCCCTCGGCTCCGACGAGGACGTTCACAGAATCTACAAAATGATGCAGGCTTATGGGCTGTCTGTCCCCGTTTTGTTGACCAGGTATGAGCAGTTAGTCAAGACCGACAGAAGGAACTTCGGCACGGTCGAGTCGGTTGATATGTATGCCGGCACGAGATTTCTGGTGCCCATTTCGGCTTGGGTGTCGCAAATAGAGATGAAGATGTATAAGCAAGGCGGCCCAAGAGACGATATTGTCGCCCACATGTACAGTGACAACGCAGGGCCGGACATGCCTGTATCGCAGACTGCTTCTAACCCGGTTAGTGGAAGTAATGTAACATCCAACCCCGGCGGTGATTGGGTGAGGTTCACCTTCCCCGAGCCGGTATTGCTTTCAGCCAACACTTACTATTGGATTATCCTGCATCGAAAGGGCAGCGCGAACAATGCAAGCCATTACAAGATATTGCTGGATTCCAGCCCTCAATGCCGATACCCGTACGCTTCGGATTACTATGGGAGAGATCCGACCGGCGGCAACGTCAGCGACCGTATCAGTCAGTTACTCAGGGTCTTTGGGGCTGTGGCCCCGAACGTGAGCAATGGCAGACATAACCGTAACAAGATTATTGGCCAAAAATGGGGGAACGTAAAATGAGCAAGCAAAACAAGTACTTAGCAGGGCAGACTGTGCTGGAAGTGAAAGACGCAATAAGCATATTGCTGGCCCAGTCACAGCCGGCCGAAGAGCCGCTGCTTATTGAAGAAGGATATGAAGCCTTCAACATATTGCAGTATGGCAGGGATTACTATGGTCTATCACAGGACGAAGGCGCATTTGACCCGCAAATGGCAAAGAAACGCAAGTACAAAAAATGCTTCAGGGGCAATTCCATTGCAGACGTCAAAAAGGCTATTAACTCCTTGTTGCGCCCCCAAGATGATGCAGCTAATATGGGCAGCTCGGTGCCTCGCCTCGTGGAGGACAGCTATCACGGATTCAATATCATCCGTTTTAGAGACAAGTACTATGGGCTTTCTCAGGATCAGGGCGAGTTTGACATCACCAGGTTTCAGAAAAATCTTTACGACCACTGCTATCAGACAACAAACGCCGACGAAATGAGGAACATAATTGATAAGGTCACCGCCCGCTCAAACCAGTCACAGGAGCCGATACTAATAGAGGAGGGCTATCGCGGGTATAACATAGTCCTCTTTGGCGACAAGTATTACGGTGTTTTTCGGAACGGAGAAGCCTTTGACGCCAATAAAGTATGAGAGAGGTTGTTCTTCCTCCGCAACCGACCCCGACAAGTCCCTGGCGGAGTCGTGAATGAAGATTCCATTTGGCACGATATCGATAACACAAGACTCCAAAGACCTCGTCGGCAGGATTCTGGATTCCGGGCGGGTCTCCAGCGGGAAGTACGTCCGGAAATTTGAAGAACAATTTGCCGAATTGACGGGCACTAAGGAGGCTGTTGCATTCAGCAGCGGCACGGATGCGGATGCCCTGGCCCTGGCCGTCCTGTATGATTATGGGGCGCAACGAGGCGATGAGATCATCGTCCCGGCGTTATCGTTTGTCGCGACAGGCAATGCGGTCTTGCAGGCGGGATTCAAGCCGGTCTTCGTCGATGTAGAGAGGAAGACGTTAAACATCGACCCGCAGCAAATTGAAGAGAGAATAACTCAAAAGACTCGTGCGATAATGCCCGTTCATCTTATGGGAAAGCCTGCAAGAATGGACGAGATAAACCAAATCGCCAAAAAACACAGTCTGTTTGTTATCGAAGACGCCGCCGAAGCTCACGGGGCCGTCTATAAGGGAAAGAATATCGGCACCATAGGTGATATGGCGGCGTATAGTCTCTATCTCGCGCACATTATCACGACCATCGAAGGCGGCATCGTCACCACGGACCGAGAAGACTTCGCCGAGATACTGCGGTCGCTGAGATGTCACGGCCGGGCCTGCAAGTGTAAGATATGCGTCGTCAACACGAGATCAGGCTATTGCAGGAAAAGATTCGAGCACGGCAGGGATATAAGGTTCGTTTTCGAGAGAATCGGTTACTCCTGCAAGATGAACGAGGTGGAAGCTGCGATCGGTCTGGGCAGTCTCAAAATGTACGAGCAGATCATCGACAAGAGGCGGCATAATCTGCTTACAATGATAGAGAAGCTCCGTGAATTTGACGAGTATATCAGCACAATTCACGAGCAAGACGGTGAGAAAATAGGTCCGCACGCCCTGCCGATGATTGTCAACGAGGGGGCGCCTTTCAGCAGAAACCGGTTCACCGATTATCTGGATAAGAACGGCATCGATACGAGGGACTTGTTCGCCTCGATGCCCACGCAGTGCCCCGGCTTCTCATTTCTGGGCTGCAAACTAGGGGATTTCCCAAACGCCGAGTATATCGGCGATAATGGTCTGCATATAGGGGTCCATCAGGACCTGACCGATCAGCATATCGAATACTTCATTGACACGGTGAGAGAATTTCTGCGGCGCTACGCCTGATAGCGGCGCTCACGGGAATCTTCCTGACATACGCATCGAGTCACAGAAGCTCTGTAGGCCCGTGCCGACCGGAAAACTCAAGCCGAAGGCTCCTGCTGGAAGTGAATGAGAATAGTTCTTGTCTGTGATTGGTTGACCGGCATGAGAGGCGGCGAGAGGTGTCTGGAGGCTCTGTGCGAACTCTATCCGCAGGCGGATATTTTTACACTGGTGCATATTCCGCACTCTGTCTCGCAGACGATAGAATCCCACAAGATTCGCACGTCATACATCCAACGGCTGCCCGGCGGCCAGAAAAATTTCAGGCGATACCTGCCTCTGTTCCCCCACGCGATACGGCGATTCGACTTGAGCGGCTATGATTGTGTCCTTAGTTTGAGCCACTGCGTCGCTAAGGGCGTCAGGGTCCCGGCAAACATCCCCCACATTTGTTACTGCCACACACCTATGCGCTACGCCTGGTATATGAGGAGTGAGTATCTCAGGAGGTTCGGCTATGTCCGAAGAAAAACGGCGGGCCTCCTGCTTGACCGCCTCCGAAACTGGGACAGGAAGACGGCGTCGGGAGTAACGCGATTTGTAGCCGTCAGCAGAAACGTCCAGAACCGAATAAAGGAAGCGTACAACAGAGATTCCGTGATTATCCACCCGCCTGTTGACTGCGACCGATTCGACGCTTTTAGCGACAACGACCGGTACTATCTTATTGTTTCCGCGCTGACGCCGTACAAGCGAGTGGACCTGGCGATTGAGGCCTTCAACGGTCTGGATCGACGGCTCATAGTGGTGGGAAACGGTCCTGAACTGCCTTTTCTCAAACATTCAGCGTCGGCCAACGTCGATTTTGTCGAGGCCGCCGACGACGAGCAAGTCGCCGGGTATATGCAGAAATGCCGGGCCTTGATATTTCCGGGTGAAGAAGATTTCGGCATTGTGCCGCTCGAGGCGCAGGCCTGCGGCAAGGCCGTTATAGCCTACGGCAAGGGCGGAGCACTGGAAACGGTAATAGGCTTCGACGAAGCCTCCGGCAGAAATGCCCACGCCACCGGCGTCTTCTTCCACGAGCAAAGCCCCAAAGCTCTCAGAGAAGAAATCCTGCGGTTCGAAAAAATTGAAGATCAATTCGACAGCCGCAAGTGTCGCAGCAACGCCTTGAGGTTTGATCGTTCCGTTTATAAGCGATCGATGCAGCAATATATTCAATCCGTCATTGACGGCGCTTCTGCTCCGACTTGTCAAACCGAGTCTAATCCACCCGCCTGTATATAATAATCCTCGGGTCTCCGCTATCATCATCGATAGAATTCTCGGCTCGCAGCGCCCCTTTGTCTATTGCCCCCGGGACCCCTTGCAGCGACACACTCCTTCCTTCTTTCAGCACATCCACCACATACCTCGCTTCTTGTGGAATTGTCAGACCGTCAAATAGTACCGCTTTGCGCGCGGAGTAGAAGCTGATGCGAAAATCAGGCACGGCTATGATATCCGTCACGACGGTGTTCTCCGCAAGCCATAGTGCTGTTTTGCGAAGAAATTGCTTGTCGTGATGCAGTGGCCTGAGCAGCTTAGGAATACACACGCAAATGCCGATAACCAGCAGCAAAGAGAACAAGAAATTCTTACAACTATCCGGCGCAAGCCCGCCGAGGCGGCAAGGGCCGCATTGCCTGATTATCGGGCCCGTTCTGCTGCACAGCCACAATGCTGATATTTCCAGGCCGAGAGGGGCATAAAGGACGCAGAATACCACCAACGGTAAAGTATGCCTGTTGCTCATATATCCGTACTTGGTGTGCAGCCACAGGGCCAGAGCCACATTGGCCACAATAGGGACAATTACAAAGAACTGTTTCGGCTCCAGCCAGGCCCGCCTTTTCAAGAAATCCCACAGCCCTATGAACATAGGCGGCACAAAAAACCACATCGTTGTATCGCCGATATTCCCAAACAGTCTTATCGCACCTTCCACAACGCCCAAAGACGCAATATCCGCAGCATAAAGTGACCGTCCGGCGAAGTGAGCATAAATGGCATTTGAGGTGGTTTGAGGTTCCGATTGACAGCCGCCCGCGTGCACGTTTGACACGAACCCGCCGATACCCTTCTTGGGAAACACGGCCCCCTTCAAGTGCATATACGGCATGGTCAAAACGCAAAAGCCAACCAGCAGCGCTGCCAATGCAAGCAACAGCCTCGGCCTGGTCATAATATGCTTTGGCCGGAATAACTGTAAAGCCAGCCACAAAAAAGCGTACACAATCAACTGTGCGCATTCCGGCCGAACAAGATACCCGGCGCCGGCAAATATCCCAGCCAGGCCAAACAGCCACCACTTGCCCTCTACTGCTCCGCGTATTGACAACAAGAGGCCTGTAATTAGGAAGAACAAGGCAGGCCAGTCGCTCAGAGCGTCACTTCCATATTCAGCCGGGCCCGGCAACAAGACAAGAATCAGAGTGGCAACGAAACTCTGGCCCGGCCCAACCAGGACTCTCCCCAGGCCGTATATCGCCGCTATCCCCAATAATCTGAACGTCAGAGCTGCGCCCTGAGCAGAGTAAAGCCATGCCCATAACGAAGAGCCGTTATGCACAATCTCCACGATCCTGTGCGCCGTCAGAATCAAAAATGGATAGCCCGGATGCTGGGCTTCCTCTATCATCGTTTCAGCGGGGGCTGTCTGTAGATTTCGGGCGTATTCTATGAAGGTCACTCCGTCTTTTGCGATGACAACCGCTGTGCAAATCAGGTATATCCCAATGGCCAGTCCGACTGCCAGCAGAATCGAGAGGTGAACGATCTCCTGCCTTGCGCCGGATTGTCTGGAAATGGCCTTAGTGTGCATTCTTCCCCCTCAGAACGTGCAGGGGCGTTCGCAGCAGAATCCATATATCCAGCGCGAATGACCAGTTCCTGACATAGTACAGGTCGTAAACCAGCCTCTTTCGGATAGAGGTGTCGCCGCGCAAACCGTTGACCTGGGCCCATCCGGTTATTCCCGCCTTGACTTTGTGCCTGAGCATGTACCTTTTGTACTCCTCGGAGAAGCGTTTCACAAAATACGGGCGTTCCGGCCTCGGGCCGACCAAGCTCATCTGCCCTCTTGCGACATTCACAAGCTGAGGAAGCTCGTCAAGACTCAGTCTCCGCAGCACTCTGCCGAGCTTTGTGCGTCTGGAATCATTCGGCTTGGCCCATTGCGGGAGCGTACTTTCTTCGGCGTCATTTCTCATTGTGCGGAACTTCAGTATCCCGAACTCTTTCTGATCCGCTCCAATCCTGGTCTGCTTGTAGAAGACCGGCCCCCTGCTGGTGAGCTTGACCAGCAGCGCAATCACAATCATTGGAGCAGACACTATAATGAGCAGCAGAAGCGCCGCCGTAAAATCGAACAGCCGCTTCATAATAATGTTGTAACCGCCCAGCGGCGAATCCGCCGCCGAAAACAAAATCTGTGAGCCGACAGGCACTACCACCGGCTCGTTTAGAGATATAAGATTGCCCCAATCCGGAATAATGCGTACAGTCACACCGCCCGCCTGTAGGCTCTCAAGAAATGGATGGGCCCGCTGCGCTTCATTTCCGCTCAAAGTCAAATAAGCCTCGTCGAGCTTGTCAGTGTCCGCCAGTTCCGAAATCTTCTCAATCGGCCCATGCACGGGAACGCCAAGCAATTCCGTTCCGATGCGGGCCGGATCATTGTCCACAAAAAAGACGCACTTCAGTCCGATCCACGGCATCGCTTCAATATCCCGCACCAACCGCTGGCCTTTTTCGCCCGCCCCCACCACAATATAATGACGCTGGCTGTACCCTTTCTTGTGCAGAAACCGCAGGACAAGCATCACCAACAGGTGCGAAAGAGATAATCCAAAAAAGAGCATTATTATAAAAACCACCACCAACACCCTTGAGTACGGCGCATCCATCAGGTAATAGAAGAATGCGAGCATAAACAAACCGCTCAACAGGGTGGCCTTCAACAGGTCAAGAGACTGCCTGAACAGATTCTGAACACGTTTGGATCTATACAGGCCGGACCAGACACAAGTCACGTAGCAGGTGAACGCAACCAGGGGCGTCAATAACAGATGCTCCCTGAAATCGGGTATGCCTTTTGTGACCGCAAATAGTCCCGAATAAAAGCGAAGGTAGTAAGCGCAGATCCAAATAAAGACTACGATCACGATGTCCGCAACCGAACGGATAAAGGAGAAATATGCCACACATCTTCTCAACATAAGGAACCGTCCGCCTCCAAACAAAAACGCACAGTATGCATTTCGGCTGCCGACCCGCATGCATATCTATGTCTTCTCGCGCTTCTTTTTATGCTCGTCATAATCTCGGTCTCGCCCAATTCCCGAATCCGTTTTCAGCAACTCATTCACAGAAGCCAGTGGTTCTAAACATCGCGGCAATATCATCAGGTAAATCATGCGGCCTGTCAACGACATTTCCGGTATTCTTGAGCGCAGCAGCAGGTTTGTCCTTTGCGATCTGTATTCAGTGAGCGATTATCTTCGTGACTAAAAAACAGCATAGTCGCCGTTGAAATCGGCCAAACGCCTGGTATAATTGCAGCATGCCCATTCAGCTTGTTGAACTCTTACGATAGTGGAAAGGTAGCCATGGTTTCGAATCGACCCGCTTTACGGATAGCCATCGCCCTCTGCATCTTTAGCGCCTCGGTTTGCTCATCGGCTGGCGACTGGCCGCAGTGGGGCGGAACAAACAACCGCAATATGGTTTCAATAGAGAAGGGACTACCGGAATCCTTTGAAGCAGACAAAGACAAGGCAGCCGAGCACAAAGCCAGGAACGTCAAATGGGTGGCCAGACTCGGCGCCCACGCCTACGGCAATCCAACGGTGGCCGACGGCAGGGTCTTTGTGGGCACTAATGCACAGGGGCTATCGTCGGACCCAAGGTTCGATTTCACCAACGGCGGACTGCTTATATGCCTCGACGAGACCGCAGGAGAAGTGTTCTGGCAGCTTGCTGTCCCCGAGCGGCGCAAGCTGCCGCCCGGCGCCCACTTCGGGCAGCAGTACCTCGGCTTATGCTCATCGCCGACCGTTGACGGCGACCGCGTGTACATTGTCACAAGCGCCGCTGACGTCTTATCTCTTGACGTAAACGGCCAGGCCAACGGAAATGACGGCCCTTTCAAGGATGAGGGGCAGTACATGGCCGGGACCGATAAGGCCCCTGTCAAATTGACCGGAAAAGACGGCGACATTATCTGGCGGTTCGACCCTATCGACGAGCTGGGCGTCATCCCTCACGATGCCGCAAGCTGTGCGGCCCTGATCGTGGGCGACATGCTTTACGTAGGCACGTCCAACGGCGTGGACGAATCCCACAACAAGGTCCTCGCTCCACAGGCGCCAAGTCTGATCGTCCTGGATAAAAGGACAGGCCGGCTCGTCGCCACCGAGGACGAAAAGATTGGAACCCGCTTGTGGCACGCGCAATGGGCATCCCCGTCCTCAGGCAAGGTTGAAGACAAGACGCTCATCTTCTTCGCGGGCGGAGACGGGATATGCTATGCCTTCGAAGCCCTCTCTGCCGCCGCCGAGAAACCGGTCCACCTCAAGAAAGTCTGGTCCTACGACTGCAACCCCCCTGAGTACAGACTCCGCGACGGCAAAGAGATCCCCTACTACGATGGCGACAAACGCAAATCCACCAGCCCCAACAAAAACGACGGCAACTACCTCGGCCCCAGCCAGATCATAGCAACTCCCGTCTTCCACGAAGGCCGCGTGTATATAGCCATCGGCCAGGACCCCGCTCACGGACGCGGAAGAGGGCTGCTGCACTGCATCGACGCCTCGAAGACGGGCGACATCACCAGGGCCGGCTGCGTGTGGACATACGACGGCCTGGACCGCAGCATCGCGACGACGGCGGTTGCGGACGGCTTAGTGTATTTGGTCGATATCGCAGGACGGCTGCACTGTATCGATGCCAAAACAGGAGAACGCTGCTGGGTGCACGAGACAAACGATGAGACGTGGGGCGGCCCGCTCGTCGCCGACGGAAAGCTCTACTTCGGCAATAAGCGAGACTTCTACATTATGGCAGCCGGAAGAGAGCCCAAGCTGCTCAGCACTATCCGGATGTCGGCCCCAGTCTATAGCACACCGGTCGCAGCCAACGGTGTCTTGTATGTCGCCTCGAACCGGTACCTCTGGGCGGCTCAGGTGACGCAGTAACCGTTCGCCATCGATTTGGCTTATTGCAGGCCAAGGCTTCTCGCAGCAAAGCAGCGCTGATACATCACGATTAAGACCGTTTCATGATTCAAGGAACAACAGGTTATGAAATCATGTCGTTGTGTCAGGAAGGCTGAATCACCTCCGCAAAGAATGATGTTGACTGTCCTCGTGGCAGTCGCCATAGGGTTGTCAGCAGCACAGGGTGAGGCAGCCGCCAATGTCGTGGTCTGGGACACTTGCTCGCATTTTGCCGACATGGTCGATATTGGAAACAGGACCGGCTGGAAAGTTGTGCCTGCCGATCTTCTTATGCTCGAAGCCGACCCACCCAAGGCATCCTCAGACCCGGGTTACTATGGCAGAGAGTACTCCTTCGAGGGAGATGCGGTAATAGAGAACGGCTGCCTGACCGCGGTGTTGTGGTCGGGCAAAGGAAGGGTGGCTATCTACTCGAAAGCCGCTCCAGGCAGGAAGATTGTGGAATTTGTCCCGCTTCAAATGAAGACAAGGCCGGCGAGCATCAGCCGCTGCGTGATCTTGCAGAATACGGGTGATGAGGCGGCGCTGGAAGTGTCTTTTTCCGCCGCCGGCTCACCGGATTTGTCCGCCGTCCTTTCTCTTGGCAAGACGGAGATTGTCCAGATCAAACCTGCTGAGCACATGAAGGGAATCAGTCTGCTGAGCCCAATCGAGTATGGTGTAGTGCCCGGCTTCATCGGCGATGACCTGATATATGGTCGTGGGCGGCATTTTTCGGCGGATACACTCTGCATTCCGTCAGAGAATATCTTCCTTGGGTTGCTGAAGGGAGAAAACGGTGTACTGGTCATCACCTGGCCGGAAGGGAAGCAGCAGATGAGGCTTGCCCGCCATAGTCCGGGCGGGCTTGGGTTGGGCGGTGGAGAACAAGCGGGCCAATTCATCGAGTCTGTTGATTTTGACAATGACGGGCAGAGTCTATATCTGGCCATTTTGGAGGCGCCCGGCATCTGGCACAAAGAAGAGTTAAAGCCTTCCTATTTGGAGAAGGATGTAGCAATCAACTGGAAAAGGCCTTTCCCCGCAAGATGGATTACCCAGTTATACGAAGGCGAGGTGGAAACCACTTTTACATTCAGGGAGTCCAAAGGCCAGATCTGGCGCGGGGTAGCCGGTATGTATAATTACCCGGTCTGGTTCGACGGGGACAGCGTATTTTATTATCTGAGCAAGAAGGTGCCGCCGAAGGGCGAATCTCTCATTTACTTCCTGGAAGGCAAAGACACTCCTGTCTCGGTCTCTACGCCTGTTGACATTATGAAGGCGACGCTGGGCCGGCGGATGTGCGACAGCATACTCGACCTTGCCGGCCGCAAGCTCCGCACCCATCATAGAAGGGGAGCCGCGGGCATTCGTCGCGCCTGCACCTGCGGATGCACAGAGGCGATAGAGGCGGTCTTCAAGGCAGGAGAAGAGAACGACAGTAGCCAGTATGTCGAGGGGGCCGTAGAGGATATGCTCTACTTTGTCAGACGGCATATAGAAAGGATCGATGAATACAGGGCTTTTGCCGACGACATGATCAAGTTTCTACGCGCGACAGGAAGCTCTTCTGCAGGGCTGAAACCATTCCTTGATAGTCTGGAGCAGACAGCGCAGCAAATTCCCCAAGAATACGAGGTGCAGAAAGAGAACATCAAATCCCTCGATTATGCTGGTGAGCTGGCTCGCAAGACAACCGATCTGACCCGCGGGAAATCTCCGCAAAACCTGCCAACCTGCCTGGAACTCTGCAAAGAGTGGAGAGAAATGGGCGGCGCCCAGGATGGTCTTCTTGCACAGTATCACATAATAGCCAGGAAACTGTTTCAGGAGGCGGGGTATGGCTGTGCGACTCAGCCCAAAGCGGTTGAATTGGCACAAGAGATCAGAAGACGCTGCAGGCAGTGCCTTAGAAATCCCGACGGCTACGAGATATGGCCGAATTATTGAATATGAAATATCAAGCTCAGCAGTGTAGAACGGAAACCGAGAATCATGAGGCGCTTCATCGTATCAGTATTTATCCTGTTCGGGGCTTTGGCAGTGCTTCAAGGCTGTGAACGCAAGGTTCCTAATGATGAACCGGAAGCTTCGGGCGACCGCCCAAACGAGACGGGGACCGAATCCGAAATAGAGATGGTTCAGCTTCCGGGCGGCCGATTCACGATGGGAGACAAGGATGAGCCGGATGCAAAACCTCATGAGATTGTATTAGGCTCATTCTACATAGACAAATACCTGGTGACTCAAGAACAATACCAGAGAGTCTGCGGAGAGAATCCTTCCCGCTGGAAAGGAAGCAAGAATCCCGTGGAGCAGGTGCGTTGGTCCGATGCCGTGAAGTTCTGCAATCAGCGTTCTCGCCTGGAGGGGCTTGAACCCTGTTATGACTTGGAGACCTGGCAATGCAACTTCGATGCGAACGGATACAGACTGCCTACGGAGGCAGAGTGGGAATATGCCAGCCGGGCGGGAACTCAGACAGCCTATTTCTTCGGGAGTGACGCCTCGAAACTGACTGACTATGCCTGGTTTGACAAGAACTCCGGCAGACACCCTCACCCCGTGGGTCAAAAACGGCCCAATCCCTGGGGATTGTATGACATGTGCGGTAATGTATGGCAATGGTGCAACGAATTCTACAAGGTGGACTACTACCAGGAGGCTCCCCAGGAGAACCCCAACGGACCCAAAGAAGGCCAGAGCAAAGTGGTCCGCGGCGGCGCATGGAAATTCAGCGCCCAGAATTGCCGCTCCGGTTATCGCTATTACGAGAATCCAGGTTATGCAGATGTCTGTTTTGGATATGACATCTATGGCTTTCGCTGCGTCAGACACAACGAACGATCAGTAGAATCCATGGGTGTCGAGAAAGTAGGTCACTAATTGGGTCAGTCGTCACTTGGTCATACCGAACATTCTTCCATATGCGGGAGGACACATGAAACGTACGGGTATTTATGCGATTGGACTTTTGTTCCTTTTCTCCGCGGGCCTTCTCAACACGGTCGAGGCGCGCCAAGAAGGAAGCGACGACGCTAACAAGGTGGATTCGAGCATACGCCGCCTTATCAGCGATGTTGACCCCGAGCGAATATCGAAGCACCTCTTCTATCTCTCAAAGGATCCTTTGCCCTATCGGAAGTTGAACCTGACGTTGCCTGGTCATGAGAAGAACACACTCTACGAGGCCGACGACTACGTCGCCGGCAAATTGGAGGCGTGGGGATATCGCGTCGAGCGAGAGGGCGTTCGGGTGCAGGCATTTCGTCGGGATACGAGCAAGCCAAAGCACGCTCAGTACTCCCCGCCCAAACCCGAAGATCCCTTGTACACAGCCTACAATCTCTACGCCGAAATAAAAGGCCGCTCGCATCCTGACAGGATCATCGTAGTGCTCGCTCACAAGGACTCGCAGAGCTGGATTGATTCCCCGGGAGCCAACGACAACGCAATTGGAACCGCCGGTGTACTGGAGATGGCCCGCGTCCTGGCAGAGTACACCTCCGAGAGCACCATCCGGTTTCTCTTCTGCAATGAGGAACACACACCGTGGACCAGCAAGACCGCGGCGCAAAAGGCGAAATCGCGTGGAGATAATATTGTTGCCGTCTTCAACATGGATGGCATTGGAGTCAAGACGGCAGAGGAGGTTGCCGCGGGCAAGAAGACCAACGTGACCGCGTATACAAAGCCCGAGGGCAAGCGTCTTTCCGAACTGATGGGCGAGGTGAACGCTCGATATTCCATCGGTTTGGAACAACGAACTGCACAGAGGCCACAACCCGGCGACGACGATGGGTCGTTTGTTCTGGCCGGCTACCCCGCCGCGGTCGTCAATATCGGATCTCTACCTTACGGCGACCCAAACTACCACGCCGAGGGAGACATCCCGGAAACGTGTGATATTGAGAACGCGGCCATGACCGTGCAGGCAACGTTGGCGGCAGTAGTAACCATCGACCAAGACCTCTGAGCGACTTGCCGCCTTATCCGCCACGGCATTTCGTTGGGTATCGGAGAAATCCAGGCCAATTGACGATCTGACCAAGAGGCATTTCCCCAGACATTATCATCCCTTGGAAGTCTATTGAATCGGCAAGACTTGAAAGATATCGTGAGTGTGGATTTGGCAAAAGTGCTCTAACGCCGCAGTTCGGGCGCCGCTGCCTTCACGGTTATCTGGCGGCCGTCAGCTATGTAGACACACTTGTTGGCCGCCTGCTGGACACACTTGCAGAAACCGGATTGACTGAGAATACCGTAGTCATTCTCTGGGGTGATCACGGCTACTACATGGGCGAGCACGGCTGGTGGGGCGGCAAGCACAACAACTACGAGGGTGCGACGCGAGCGTCGCTCATTATTGCAGTGCCCGGCCAGAAAAACCAGGGCGCAAAAAGTGATGCCCTTGTCGAGTTCGTGGACATCTATCCGTCTTTGGTGGATATCTGCGGCTTGCCGATGCCAGGTGGCTTGGAGGGCCGAAGTTTCAAGCCCCTGATCGAGGATCCTCTCGGCTCCATCAAGAAGGCCGGGTGCAGTTGGTATCCCAAGGGTGGCTACCAGGGCGTTGCCATGCGCACGGATCGGTGGCGGTTCGTGGAATGGCGGAAAGCCGGCTCTCCGGATGTCTACGAGCTATACGACCACCAGAACGATCCGGAGGAGAACGAGAATCTTGCTAACAAGCCCGAGCACAGTGCTATCGTCAAGGAGCTTTCTGCAATGCTGCGTGCCAATCTCAAAGCCAAGCCGTAGGCTCGCCCGCCGTGCGTTGGGCGGGCATGCCTCTGGTTCATTCTTCAATGCCGCCTTTGAGGCGATCATGAAGTCCTCAATGATGTCCTTGGCCCTGTTCCTTTTTTCGGCTTCAAAGTCCTTGAGCTCATCTCCGTCAAACACCGGGCGTGCTTCTATCGTTTCGAGATTGAGCGCACCGTGCAGGTGCCGGAGCGCTTTAAGTTTCTGGGCCATGCGGTCCTGGAGTCGAAGGTTCTCGTCGAGACCGCGGACCGTGCCGATCCCTTGCGGCCGCGGCCCGTTACCCTCCAGCCAGCCGGCAACGCTATTGTAGGGGAGCTTTGCACGATTATGCACCGTCGCTTTATAAAGGTCCGAACTCTGAAGCGATCCATCCCCGGCGAGAACCATTTCAATGACGATGGCAAGGCGGTCTGATTCAGGAACAGGTCTTTGGCGGAAAGCACCCGTACATCAGCCGGCACCATATCACCGGCTGCCAGCCGGATGATATCGCCATGCACAAACATCTTGAGCGATACTTCTTCTTCCTTGCCGCCTCGCACCAACGCCGCTGTGTTGCTGACCATCGCTTTTAGCTTTTCGGCCGCGTTGTCGGCACGCATTTCCTGGAAGAAACGCAACACCACGCCCAGAACCACCATCACGAAAATGACCAGAATTGCCCGCAGGTCACCGGTTAGAAATGAAAGCACGCCCAGCGCCAGCAGCAGGAGGACCAATGGATTCTTGATGTTACTCAAGAGACGCATCAGGGCAGATTGACGCTTCTGTCGGGCAATCTCGTTCGTCCCGACCTGCTTCAAGCGAGAATCGGCTTCCGCCTCGCTCAGGCCGCTAAGCCCCCGGACATGTGCCGGGGGTCATTCCCACGTTGCGGGTTTTCTCTTACGCTGTCCCCCCGCAGGCGATCACTCCGCCCCCGACCGAAAACAGGCCGCGACCGTCAGGGAGCGGGTAACCCGTCAATTTGCACGAATTGACACTGCGTCCAAATCTGAGATCTGGAATATGCAATCTGAAATCCACTACCCCCCCCTTAAGATTGTGTCCTTTCGCTTTTCGGGCGGGTCTTCCACCTGCGATGCAGCCACCAGTATTGGCTCGGGTTCTCTCGCACAAATTCCTCAATTGCCTTGCTGTACTCCTGAGTAACCCACGTCAGGGGGTCGTCCTTGTCGGCCCATTCGTGCGGGAAGATTATGCGGTTGACGCCGAT
>Ga0315288_10003019_pt1 | contig 21477 bp, 21 predicted proteins | sample YL17G11_20_MG_FD_203454 | JGI IMG/M metagenome (GOLD analysis project Ga0315288, IMG submission 203454) | Sediment microbial communities from Yellowstone Lake, YNP, Wyoming, USA - YL17G11_20 | ecosystem: Environmental > Aquatic > Freshwater > Lake > Sediment | place: USA: Wyoming | collected...
CTCTGGCGGAATGAGCGGCTCCATCAGCTCCCAAAGTGCATCGCTCACCAGCGGTTTGGCCATCGGCATTCCCTCTACCCTGGAATGCCTCCGATTCGATCGCCATTCCAATCCCCTCAGGGGGTTTTGTTAGAGTCTCTAAGTGAGCGCCCTCCCGTCGGGCCGCTGGCAGCGCCGCTGACAGCACCTTCCCTTCTCGGCGGCGGCACGCGTGATCTCTCATCTGGAGCTGAGATGATGGTTAGCAGAGCCTGGCGGATCAGAGGAGGTACGCGCCTTCACGGCGATGTCAGCGTGTCTGGCAGCAAGAACGCAGTGCTTCCCGTGCTGGCGGCATCTCTATTGGTCAGTGGGGAGACGGTCCTAGAGAATGTTCCCGGTATCGCGGATGTCGCCTCCATGGTGACGCTACTCCGCGCACTCGGCCTCGATGTCGACGACAAGACGCGTGGGGTCCTGCTGATCAGGAATGAAGGACTGAGATCCTGCCGACTGCCGGATCAGTATATGAGTGCACTGCGCGCCTCTCACTACCTCCTGGGGCCCGTTGCGCTCAAGATGGGGGAGGTCGAATCCGCCTTCCCGGGGGGCTGTGATCTCGGCCATCGGGCAATAGACCACCTTCTGGCGCCGCTTCATAGCCTTGGCATGCGATCTGATGTAGGGAAAGATCGTATTCGGCTCAGATGCGGTGATCTCAGGGCCGGCGTCATAGCCCTCGACCCCCGATACCGTCTTGCCAGTGCCACATACGTTTCACTCATCGCGGCGTCCGTCACCAGAGGGATCACGACCATACACAATGCGTCCTTCGAGCCTGATGTCTTCAATGTCTGCCAATTCCTGCAGAGCGCTGGTGCGCGCATCGGCGGTATCGGTAGTACCACTCTGGTAGTAGAAGGCGTAGCCGACCTACAAGGGACAAGGCACCGGATGAACTCTGACAGGCTGGAGGGTGGAACGCTGCTATGCGCGGGAGGTGCAACCGGAGGAGAGATACTGGTGAGGGATCTTCTCCTCCAGGACTTGGGAGAGGGCGCCGAAAAGCTAGCTGAAACTGGGGCCGAGTTGACGCAGACAAACAACGGTGTGCTGCTGAGATCATCTGGCCGGCCTCGCGCAGTGGATATCACAACCGGGCCATTTCCCGCATCCCCCACAGACATCCAACCACCGATGGCAGCGTTGCTGTCGATCTCCGATGGGAGAAGCGTGATCCGCGAGGCGATCTACCAATCCCGTTTGCAGTACGCAAGGGAGCTACAGCGGATGGGTGCCAAGATCACGATAGCGGATTCGTGTTGTGCTGTCGTTGACGGGGTCTCACGCCTCACTGGCGCTACTGTGGAAGGTGGCAACATCAGGGACGTGGCAGCATTGGTGATTGCGGCACTGACTGCGGAAGGCGACAGTACCGTGTCGGGGCTGCAATACCTGGCACGAGGACACTGCGAGCTCGATAGCAAACTGCGAGCCCTCGGTGCAGACATCACAGACGCACAGATCGGGCCCCGTGAGCCAAAGGTGATTCCCCTCTCTCCGCCAGGCTAAGGACCAGAAGGCGATTGTTGAACGTATCACTGACCAGGAGTCGGCCATGGTGGCACCGGACACAGCGAGGCGCTCGCTACCCACCTGCGACTTCGAGGCACCGGAACCAGCCGAGGAGCACGTCTGTGCGAAGGGACGAATCACTGGGAATGGAGCAGAGGGGTTCTACGGCACGCTAACGCCGGTCCGACACTCGCGGCGTGAGGACGCGGTCGCATTGGCTTTCGCAAATCCTGCCCTTGCTTCCCGGTCGGTCAGCCCCCGATAGAGAGGAATGGGATGGCGAAGCGAGCAGCAGGCGTCCGAGGGCAAGGGCTCCCTGGGCGACCAGGGCCGAGAGCTGAAGGCGTTGGCGAGCTCGAGGGGCTTCGAGCTGGTGGAACCCCCCGACTTCGAAGGCCGGATGGAGCTGGCGAGGAACGACCCGGCGCTGGTGGAGGGCGTGTTCGGCGATCCCGGGATCTTGGGCGAGCTGCTCGAGGGCCGGCCCGGATTGATGGCTCTGCTCACCGAGGTGAAGGCGGGCCGGGTCGACACCGTGCTGATCCGAGACACGAACCGCCTGTCGAGGCGGGCGCTGGTGCTGCACCAGATCCTGGCCGTTTTGGAGGTGCGTGATCACTTCCGAATCATCACGCCCAACCGGGAATACGACTGCAGCGATGACAACGACCTGCTGCTGCTCGGGGTGTTCGGCGCCGTCGACCAGAATGTGAAGCGCTGGCTGGTCAAGAACATGATTCGGGCGAAGGCGAGCCGGCGCCAGCGGGGCATCTTCGTGGACTCCAAGATGCCGTATGGCTATGCCTGGGATAAGCAGGCGAAGCGGCCCGTGCCCATCGCCCACGAGGTGGCGGTGGTCGTGGAGATCTACACGCTCTGCGTCGAGCAGAAGCTGAGCCCCGCCGCCATCGCCGAGGAACTGACCCGGCGAGGCATTCACAGCCGGCAGCCGGGGTCGTGGTGGGACTCGGCCGGCGTTCGGCTCTTGATCGGGCGCCCGTACTATGCAGGGCGGTGGGAGACGGCGAAGGGCGTCCTGGCGAAGGACCCGCCGGCCCCGATCGTGGATGCGCAGACCTGGAAGGCGGCGCAGAAGACGGTCGCCTGGTGGCACTATCGCGCCTCGGGTCCTCACGTGAAGCGAGACTTCCTGCTCGCCAAGCTGATCCAGTGCGAGTGCGGCTCGATCGTGACCGGCAGAGAGATCCGATACCGGATGCGGTCGGACCTCGCCAAGCACCGGTACTACACCTGCGGTCGCCATCTGCGACACCATGACCAGTGCTCTGCGATGCCGGTGAAGGCGGACCTGCTCGAGGGGCCGGTGTGGGGCCTGATCGAGGGGCTGGCCCGAGATCCCGGCACGATCGAGGCCTTGCTGGTGTCGACGCAGCAGGACCTACTGCCCAAGTGGCGCAAGGAACTCGCCCGCACGGAGAAGCTGCTGGCAGGCCTGGCCTTCGACGAGGACTTGGCCAGCAAGGCCCATCTGAAGCAAGTGTTCACGCTCGACCGGCTCGAGCGCGAAATGCAGGAGATCGCCAAGGAGCGGGCCGACCTCACCGAACGCAAGCAGCACCTGCAGGCGCTGATCTAGGGCGAGGAGCTGCGCCAGCAGGCCTCCGATCGGGTGACCCGGGAGATGCAGGCGGTCGGTGATCGCCTCGACTCGATGTCGATCGGTGAGAAGCGGGACCTGCTGCGCCGGCTGGGCTTCAAGATCACGCTGCATGCGGACCGATCCAAGGCCACCGTCGAGTTCGCTGGGGCGGCGCTGTGGGCGGCGGAGGGGCTTTCACCTGCCTTGTCTCATGACGGCGACGGTTCTTGGCTCGGCGGAATGCAGTAGTCCGCGATCCTGTGTCGCTGCGCCCGGGCATTCCCGGGACGCGGAACACCCGCGGCCTACGTCTGCTCGCCAGCCTGACGAACGAAGTTGAGGCGCAGGTCGGTGAGCAGGTTCTGGTAGTCGCGGGCCTCCTGTCCCTGCACGCTGGGGAGTAGCTTCTCGACGAGAAACGCGGTGACGTCAATGGCCGTACGCGCCTGCTCGATGTCCTTGTGCAGCTTGCCCGTGAAGGGATCGGGCTGGAGGCCCAGCATCTGCCAGGCGGCGCTGGAGAACTGGGCGACCGAGGCGCGCAGCACCATATAGACGTCGAGGGGCCGCAGGTCGCCCTCGCCCGGCTCACCGGCTTCGGCGGCGGGTGATTGTGCGTGCTCAGCCTGGTCGGCGGCGGGCTCGGGCTCCGCCGACTCGCCCTTCACTTCCTCAGGAGAAGACATGGGTTCGGATCACCTCCGTGTGCTCGATCAGCGATTTCGCAGGAGATCCCTCAGGGTCTCCAACAGGACCCACCGCGAAGGCTGTATCAAAGCCACTCTGGGAGGAATCCGGGCTGCTTGCTGGGTCTTGATACGCCTTCTCAGAAGATAACCCTGTCTCGGCGCATGTGCACGTTCTGAAGCAGACCAAATGCGATGAAGCTGGCGAGCATGTTGCTGCCGCCATAGCTCATGAACGGGAGCGGGATGCCGGTGATCGGCATGATGTTGACGCTCATGCCGACGTTGACGACGGTGTGAAAGATCAGCATGGAGATCGCGCCGGCGGCGAGGAGTGACCCGAGTAGGTCTCTGGCGCGCGTGGCGATGCGCAGCCCCCGCCAGAAGAGGAGGAAGTAGAGCAGGAGCATGGCCGTGGCCCCGACCAGCCCAAGCTCCTCGCCCACGACGGAGAAGATGAAATCGGTGTGGCGCTCCGGGATGAACCGCAGCCGGCTCTGCGTGCCGTGGAAGAGGCCGCGCCCGAGCACTTTGCCCGAACCGATGGCGAGCCGCGACTGGATGATGTGATAGCCCGCTCCCAGCGGGTCGGACTTGGGGTGGAGGAAGATGGTAAGGCGCCGCTTCTGGTAGTCCTTGAGGCACGCGTGGGCGAGCACTTTGCCGAGCGGCGCAGGCCGGATGCGGTCGAGGGGAAGCCTGTCAACGTTCCACATGAGAGCGAACAGCAGCAGCCCGGCCGCGAACACGGCGGCGAGGTGCCTGCGCTGCGCGCCGCTGAGGTAGAGGGCGCCGAACCAGATGGCGATGATGACGAGGGCGGTGCCGAAGTCGGGCTGCAACAGCACCAGCAGCACCGGCGCGCCCGCGATGGCGAGAGACCGCAAGAGAGTGGGCGCGCCCGAGATGGCGTCTGCGCGGCGGCTGATGAATGCCGCGAGGGAGAGGATGACGGCGATTTTCGCGAGCTCAGAGGGCTGGAGCCGGAAGCCGCCGAGGCCGATCCAGCTCTGCGCGCCCGTCGGCGACTTGCCAACCTCGAGCACGATCAGGAGCAGCAGGATCACGGCCACGTACACGGGCACGTGCCACCGGGCGATGGCCTCGTACTCCCACAGGAGGGTGATGAAGAACGCGCCCAGGCCGATCAGCAGCCACATGATCTGCTTCTGCACGAACTGGCTGGGCGGGGGGAGACCGGCGGCCTCGGGCGCCCTGGTGGCCGAGTAGATCATCACCAGACCATAGAGCGAGAGCGCGAGCACGGCCGCGAACAGCGCCCAGTCCACGCGTTTCAACAGGCGAAGGTCAAACAAGCCACCCTCCCCTCAGATGGCGGGCATTATACCATGTCTGTTGGCCTGCCGCACGGGCCGCCCGCGGCGACGGTCTCGGGACTGAAGTCTCCGCCCAGCGGCACCGAGCAGCAACGCAAATGGTGACGATGGGGTCTATAGCTCGCTCATGAAACGGAAGATGATGTCACCCCCGCCCGGCAGGCCCTCGTGGCCGAAGTCGGGGTAGATGACCATGTCCTTGGGGGCCGGGATCTTGTTGTAGGCCGCGAACTGAGTCGAGGGTGGGCAGATGGTGTCCATCAACCCGGTCAGCATGAGCGTCTTCGCCTTGATCCGGGGGGCAAGATGCTGAGCGTCAATGTAGCCGAGCCTGGTGAAGAGATCGTTCTCCCTGTCGTGCCGCGGGTCGAAGAGGCGGAAGTGGGTCTTCAGCTCCTCGTAGGCGCCGACGGCGAGGTCCATCTCCCATACACGGAGGTAATCGCACAGGAACGGGTAGATGGGAGCGGCGCGCGCGATGCGGGGCTCGAGCGCGGCACAGGCGAGAGTGAGGCCGCCGCCCTGCGAGCCGCCGGTGGCGCCGACGCGGTTGGCGTCCACCTCGGGCATCTCCATCAGGATGCCGGCGAGCTGGGCGCAGTCGAGGAAGATCTGGCGGAAGAGCAGCTTCCGGGGCGAGTCGTCGAGGCCGCGGATGATCTGGCCGCGAAGGGTGTTGCCCTTGACGCCACCGGCGTCCTCGGAGACGCCTCCCTGACCGCGACAGTCGAGGGCGGCCACCGAGTAGCCGAGGGCGACGTAGCCGAGCTTGTCAACCCAATCGCCGCTGCTGCCGCCGTAGCCGTGAAATAGGACGACCGCGGGGTGCGGCCTGGGAGCGGCCTTGGGCCGGAGGTACTTGGCGTGCACCCTCGCGCCGCCGACCCCGGTGAAGTAGAGGTCGAAGCACTCGGCGAACGGCGGCTTGATCTCCTGGTAGGGGACCAGCTCGACGCCGGACTTGGTCGCTTTCATCTCCTCGATGGCGGTGTCCCAGTAGGCGTCGAAGTCGGCGGGGCGCGGGTTGCGGCCCTGGTACTGCTTCAGTTGCTCAAGCGGCATCTCAAAGACGGGCATCATTGCCTCCGATGGGGTCTCAGGTGGTGCTGAACACCGGGGGAGGAGTTTGGCGCAGAGGGGCGCGGGTCCTGCAGGAAGGGGCAGGCTTCGCCCGCAGTGAGACGTGATGCGGTCGGCTCCACCGTTTGGGATCTGAAGTCGCGAAGCATCGGAGGCAGAACGGCGGGATTCCTCGCTGCGTGGCTAGGCCCTCCGTTAGCGGGCCGCCATGGCGGCATCTCTGGATGCCTGGCCGCTCGGAATGACAGCATGGGGAGCGGCGGCCATCGCTTTCGCCAGCTTGCGGCTCCTGCTATAATGGGGCAGGAAAGGATCACCTGTGCGGGATGTTGCGGCTGCTGAGATCAGGTCTCGGGTAGCTGACCTCTGTGTTCAGGCGTGCACTGTGCTTCCTCCCGATGTCGTATCAGCGCTGGCTGCTGCGCGGGACCGGGAGGAGTCGCCCATCGGCCGGGATGTGCTCTCGCGGCTGGTGGCGAACGCTTCACTGGCGGCGGAGGAGGGGGCGCCGATGTGCCAGGACACCGGTCTCGCGGTGGTATTCGTGGAGATCGGCGAACGCGTGCGGGTGACCGGCGGGAGCTTGGCGGCGGCGATCGAGGATGGGGTGCGAGAGGGGTATGAGAGGGGGTATCTCCGGAAGTCGGTGGTGATGAGCCCGCTGGACCGGCGCAACACAGGTGACAATACGCCGCCCATCGTGCACACGGAGATCGTGCCGGGCGGTTCGCTGAAGATGTCCCTCGCCGCCAAGGGGGCCGGGTCGGAGAACATGAGCCGGCTGCGGATGATGGTGCCGGCGGAGGGCATGGAGGGCGTGAAGCGCCTGGTGGTCGAGACAGTGGAGAACGCGGGCGCGAGCGCCTGCCCACCCCTGGTGATTGGCGTGGGCCTGGGCGGGAACTTCGAGCAGTGCGCGCTGATCGCCAAGAAGGCGCTGCTGCGCCCGCTGGGGGAGGCCAACCCGAACGCGCGGGAGGCTGAGCTGGAGGCGGAGCTGCTGGACCTGGTGAATGCGACAGGGATAGGGCCGATGGGTCTCGGCGGGCGGGTGACCGCGCTGGCGGTGAACGTGGAGACGCGGCCCTGCCATATCGCGAGCCTTCCGGTGGCGGTAAACCTTCAGTGCCATGCGGCGCGGCACGCGACGTACGTGTGGCACGGGGGGTAGGGGAACGACGGTCAGGTGCAAGCTCCTGCCGAACCCGGACCATTCGCAGAGGACGCGGAGTGAAGAAGAAGCGGGCTTCGCCCGCTGCGCAGGTTGCCGCTCACTGCGTTCGCGACGAACCTGCGCCACTGGGATTGAGGGCTTTCGGGAGCAATGTGTGATTGCTGCGCACAATCGGAGACGGTCAGGTTGGCCACTCCGCTGTCGGAGGCGGATGTGGTGGGGCTGCGCGCGGGGCAGCAGGTGCTGCTGAACGGCGTCGTCTACACCGCTCGCGATGCAGCGCACAAGCGGATGATCGAGGCGCTGGAGAGAGGGGAGGAGCTTCCGTTCGACGTGCGGGGGCAGGTGATCTACTACGTGGGCCCGACGCCGGCGCCGCCTGGCCGCGTGATCGGATCGGCGGGGCCCACGACCGCCGGGCGGATGGATCGCTACGCGCCGGCGCTGCTGGAGCGAGGGCTGAGGGGTATGATCGGCAAGGGGCCGCGCTCGGCCGAAGTGAAAGCTGCAATCCAGCAGCACAAGGCGGTCTACTTTGGCGGGATCGGGGGCGCGGGTGCGCTGCTGGCGCAGCACATCGTCGCTGCCGAGCTGATCGCGTACGAAGACCTGGGGACGGAAGCGATCCGCAGACTCGAGGTGCGCGGCTTTCCGGTGGTGGTGATCAACGACTGCCACGGCGGAGATGCGTACGCGGAAGGACGGGAGCGGTGGCGGAAACGATGAACCCCAGAATCTGCATTATAGACTATGGCATGGGCAACCTCCGCAGCGTCGAGAAGGCGCTGGAGAAGGTGGGCGCGCACGCCACCGTGATCGCGAATCCGGCCGCGGCCGAGGGAGCGGATGGCCTGGTGCTCCCGGGCGTCGGCGCGTTCGGGCAGGCGATGGAACGGCTTACCTCAGAGGGCTTCGATCGGCTGGTGAAGGACTGGATCGCGGCCGACCGGCCGTTCCTGGGCATCTGCCTGGGCTTGCAGCTTCTGTTCGCCGAGAGCGAGGAGTTCGGCCCGGTGGCGGGCCTGGACATCGTGCGCGGGCGGGTCGTGCGCTTCACCGGCCCGGCGTATGAATCGCACGATGGCCAGCCCGGGCTCAAGGTGCCGCACATGGGGTGGAACAGCCTGCGGGTGATCAAATCACACCCGGTGGTGGCGGGCCTGCCCGATGACGCGATGGCGTACTTCGTGCACTCCTACTACTGCGCGCCCAGCGACCCGGGGTGGACCGCGATCACCAGCGACCACGGCATGAGCTTCACCGCCGCGATCGCCGAGGGCAACCTGTTCGCGTCGCAGTTTCACCCGGAGAAGAGCGGTTCGGTCGGGCTGACGATGCTGGCGAACTTCGTCGGCCTGGTTCGATCGTACGCGGGCAAGCGGCACTAGCCACTATGGAGATCATCCCCGCGATTGACATACGAGGCGGGAAGTGCGTTCGCCTCATCCAGGGCGATTACGCGCGCGAGATCGTGTTCGGTGACGATCCCGCGGCGATGGCGAGGCGCTGGGAAGAGCGCGGTGCGACGCGGCTGCACGTGGTTGACCTGGATGGCGCGCGGGAAGGTGAGCCGCGGAACCTCGGCGCCGTAGCCCGGATCACAGCCGCGGTGAGAATCCCGGTCGAGTTGGGCGGCGGGATACGGACGGAGGAGATCGCGCGGCGCGCGCTGGCGGCGGGGGCCGACCGGGTGATCATCGGGACGTCCGCGCTCGACCCGACGGCAGCACGGGGATTCGCGGAGGCCCTCGGGGGCGCGATGGTCGCCGGCATTGACGCGCGCGACGGCCGCGTGGCAGTGAGGGGATGGCTGGAAACGAGCGACGTCAGGGCGGTTGACCTGGGCCGCGAGATGGCCGCGCTGGGCGTGAAGTGGATCGTGTTCACCAATATCGGCAGCGACGGGATGCTGCAGGGCCCGAATGTAGCGGCGCTGCGAGAGATGGTTGACGGCGTCGGCGCATGCATCATCGCGTCGGGCGGGATCACGACGGCCGAGGATGTGCGGGCAGTGCGAGAGACGGGCGCGGCGGCCGCGATCATCGGGCGGGCGCTGTATGAAGGACGGTTGAGCCTGAAAGAGGCGATGGAGGCAGGAGCGCCGACTTAGGCTATCGCCGCTACCGGTCATACTGAGCCGTCGTTGGCGCGCGAAGGACACGTTGAAAGCTCGGAGTCCGCTTCAGCGGAATCCACTACTCCTCAATTGATTCCTCGCGCTTGAGGTGGACCCGTGGTCCACCTGAAGGCTCAGAATGACAACTGGAGGAACTATGCTAGCGAAGCGCATCATAACCTGTCTCGACGTGGATCGCGGGCGGGTGGTGAAGTGCATCAAGTTTCTCAACCCGCGCGACGCGGGCGACCCCATCGAGATGGCCGCGCGTTACAACGACGAGGGCGCGGACGAGATAACATTCTACGACATCACTGCCTCTCATGAGGCGAGAGACATCATGCTCGACGTCGCGTCCAGAACCGCCGAGCAGGTCTTCATCCCCTTCACCATTGGAGGTGGGATTCGAACCGCGGAGGACTTCCGCGCAGTGCTGAGGACCGGCGCAGACAAGGTCTCGATCAACTCCGCGCCCCTGCAGCGCCCCCAGCTGATCACGGAGGCCGCCGAACGCTTCGGGAGCCAGTGCGTGATCTTGTCTATAGATGCAAAGCGAAGGCCGAATTCACCCGGGGGGAAGCCCGGCTGGGAATGCTACATCAACGGAGCCCGCGTGCCGACGGGCGTGGATGTGGTGGACTGGGCGCGGCGAGGTGAGGAGCTCGGGGCCGGAGAGATCATCCTGAACAGCATTGATGCTGATGGCACCATGCAGGGCTACGACATTGAGCTGTGCCGAGCCGTCGCCGACGCGGTGCGCATCCCCGTCATCGCCTCCGGCGGCGCAGGCGCTCCCGAGCACATCTGCCAGGCGCTGACCGAGGGCCGCTGCGAGGCCGCGCTGATCGCCAGCGTCGCCCACTTCGCCGACGCCTCCGCGCACCCGATCGCGGATATCAAGAAGTACCTGGCGGAGCGGGGGGTGGCGGTGAGGCCGATCGCCGTGGGATAGGGAGCGGGCTTCGCCCGCTGCGCAGGTTGCGGCGCGCCTGACGGCGCGGCCGCGAACCCATTCGCTTCGCTCAGGGCAGGCTCTACGCCACGGGGAAGGGCTGGCCAGGCGCGGCTTCGGCAGCCCCAAGCTCTGCCAAGGGCAGACCGGGGCGGCGGCACTCATGCCTAGCCACACGCTACCGAAGCAACGGAACGGCGAGATTGCCACGGTCGTCGGGCTCCTGCCGTCGCCCTGCCTCCCTCGCAATGACAGGGGGAGGAAAGAGCGGGCTGCGGCGCGCGTGGGCCCGAGGCCGCGCCGGGAGAGGAAGCGGGGCCGCTCCCTGCGAATTCAGCATGCCGTGAGACAGCCGGGGGCCATGCATGGATAGGGGTGAGAAGGGGATCACCTGGCGGAGCGTCTCGCTCGGGCTGCTGCTGGCCGGAGGTCTGGCGGCGCTCACTCCCTACAACGACTACGTGATCGGCAACACGTATATTGCTGGCAACCACTTCCCCATCGGCGCGGTGGCGGTTCTGCTGCTGCTCTCACTCATCAATCTGATCACGTATCGGCTGCGCGGCCGCACGCTGATGAGCACTCGGGAGCTGGCGGTGATCTACATCATCATCATGGTGACCTCCGGCATCCCGTCGTCGGGACTGCTCCGCTACCTGGTCCCGATGTGCACCGCGGGCTTCTACTACGCCAGCCCGGGCAATCAGTGGCCGAAGCTGTTCTGGGACTACATCCCGCCGTGGCTGGGCGTGAGCAATAAGGAGGCGGCGAACTGGTTCTGGGAGGGACTGCCGGCCGGGTCGACGATGCCGTGGGGGGATTGGATCTACACGCTCTCTCACTGGGCGATTTTCGTGCTCGCGCTGTGGCTGATGATGACGTCGTTGGCCGCGCTGGTGCGGAAGCAGTGGGCCGACCGTGAGCGACTGGCGTTCCCGTTGGTGCAGTTCCCGCTGGAGGTGCTGCGGGATGAGGGGGCCGGGCCGTCGGCGTCGTTCTTCGGCAACCGGCTGGTGTGGATCGGCGCGGGCACCGTGTTCGTCATCCACATCATCAACGGGCTGCATCAGAACTTCCCGGCGCTGCCGCAGATCCCAACCTTCTTCGACCTGAACCAGCAGTTGCCGGATCGCCCATGGTCGGCCGCGGTTCCGATCTACATCGGCATCTTCTTCTCGGCCATCGGGTTCGGGTACTTGCTCTCGCTGGAGGTGGCCGCGGGGTTCTGGTTCTCTGTGCTGTTCATCAAGGCGCAGGCCGTCGTCCTGAGCGCGATCGGGTACGAGGGGAGCAGCGCGTGGGGCGGCGTGATCTCGGAGATCGGCGACAAGGAGCAGATGGGCGGGCTGATCGCGATCGCGGCGGTGCTGTTCTGGTTTCTGCGCGGCACCTTCGCGGACGCGTTCCGGAAGGCGTTCGGCCGCGCGCCGGAGGTGGACGACAGCGGGGAGCCGCTGAGCTATCGGTTCGCGGCCTTCGGGCTGATCGCGAGCCTGATCGCGCAGTCGTTCTGGCTGTACGCGGCCGGCATGACGCCGCCGTTCATCCCGCTGTTCCTGGTGTTTTTCATCTGCATCTGCCTGGTGCTGACGCGGATCATCGCGGAGGCCGGTATGCTGATGATCCACGTGAGCTTCAAGCCGGTCGACTACCTGTTGTTCTTCGGGGGCACGAACGCGCTCGGGCCGTCGAATCTCACGGCACTGACGTTCGTTGACACGGCGCTGACGTTCGACCTGCGGGAGTTCCTGATGCCCTCCGTGCTGAACGCGTTCAGGATGTCCGAGTTGTCAGGCGTACCGGGCAGGCGGCTGACGCGGGTGATGGGGGTGGCGCTGATCTTCGTGACGCTGGTGAGCGTGCCGGTGTTTCTGCTCACATTCTATGTCCCGGGGGCGGTGCAGGTGGGGAACGTGGTCGAGCTCGCCTACCACCCTCGCAACTTCTTCGCGGTGCTCGGCACGCGACTGCAGAACCCGGAGCAGCCGAGCGTGACGCAGTATGTGGCGACCGTCGTGGGCGTGGCGATGGTGGCCGCCATGTCGTGGCTGAGGCTGAACTTCGTGTGGTGGCCCATCCACCCGCTCGGGTTCGTGATGGCGACGTCGTGGGCGAGCCTGAACCTGTGGTTCTCGCTCTTCCTCGGCTGGTTTTTCAAGCTGCTCACGATACGCTATACTGGGCTGCGCGGCTACGTGCAGTTCCGGCCGCTGTTCCTCGGCATGATCATGGGCGATGTGCTGGGCGCAGTGCTCTGGCAGATCGTCGGGTGGTTCACCAAAGTCGGCATGATGGTGACCGTCAACTGAACCACAGAGACACAGAGGCACAGAGATGAACCTCGACTGGCTGAAGTGGGATGCGAAGGGGCTGATCTCGGTCATCTTCCAGGACTACGAGACGAAGGAGGTCCTGGTATTGGCGTACATGAACAAAGATGCGCTGCAGCGCACGATTGAGACCGGCAAGGTGCATGTCTTCCGGCGGTCGCACGGCAAGGTGATGGCGAAGGGGGAGACGTCGGGCCGGTACCAGGTTGTGAAGGAGATCTGCCTGGACTGCGACGGCGACGCGTTACTGATGAAGATCGAGCAGATCGGGGGCGCGGCCTGCCACGAGGGATACCGGTCGTGCTTCTTCCGGCGAGTGAAGGGCGAGGAACTGGAGACCATCGAAGAGCGCGTGTTCGATCCGAAGGAGGTGTACGGGCGTGAAGCAGCGGCGGCCGCGCATCGCCATTGACGGGCCAGTGGCCGCGGGGAAGAGCACGATCGCGCGGCTGGTGGCGTCGAAGCTCGGCTTCACGTACATTGACTCTGGCGCGATGTACCGGGCGCTGGCATGGGTGGTGATCAAGCGCAAGATCGACGCCTCGGACGCGGCGAAGGTGGTCGAGGTGCTCGACCGCGTCCGGATCGCGCTGACGCCACAGGGGGAGGGCGCGAACCTCGTGCACCTCGACGGCCGGGACATTACCGGCGAGATCCGTACCCAGGAGATCGGCGCTCTCGCCTCCAAGCTCTCCGAGATCCCGGAGGTGCGCAAACGCATGGTCGCGCTGCAGCAGCAGATGGCGCGGATGGGCGGGGTGGTGATGGAAGGGCGGGACATCCAGACTGTGGTGCTGCCGGACGCGGAGGTGAAGATCTTCCTCACCGCGCCGCCGGAGGAGCGCGCCGAGCGCCGAAGCCAGGAGCTGAAGCAGCGCGGCTACACGGCGAGCTATGACGAAGTGCTGGCGGAAATAACGGGGCGCGACAAGCGTGACACCACGCGGGAGCACTCACCCCTGCGGGCCGCCCCGGACGCGGTGCACGTTGACACGGGTGGGCTGACGGTGGAGCAGGTGGTGGAGAAGGTGCTGGAGACGGTGAAGGGGAGGGGAGGGGGATGAGAGCGGAGCGCAGTGGGGGGATGCGGCTCCAGGGGTGAGGTACCGAGGCAACGGGAACGGCGACGGCAGTATCCGCAGATTGCGCAGATTACAGAGACCGGCCCCGCCTGCGGCGGGGGAACGACTGGATTCCCTTCGGCTTCGCTCAGGGCAGGCTCTCGCTGCGTGGCTAGGCCCTCCGTTAGCGGGCCACCATGGCGGCATCCCTGGATGCCTAGCCACTCGCGATGACAGCACGGGGAACGACGGTCAGGGGCAAGCTCCTGACGAACGGCCACAGAAGACGGCGGGGCTGAGCAGGGGCCGGCTCGCACAGGGGCATGGCAAGCCAGCGGGCGGTCCCGGACACGGTGTAGCCCATAGAGGGGGCGTATATGGCATAGACAGTACAGTGGAGGGTCAGCTATGGCGCGAGTTGCTGTACTGCTGCTGATTGCTGTCTCAACTCTCATCCCCATGTCGGCGCTGGCGGCCGATTCCGGCGCTGATCCGGCTCCCGCGACGGCACGGCCGACTCTGATGTCTCCGGCCACGGCGACAGCGCCCGCGGTGGTTCCGCTGCCGGGGGCGGTAGACGAGAAGTCGCTGGGGTTCGGGTCGAGCGCGGATGGTGTCATGCGCGTGATGGGGAAGCCGACGAGCGTGGCTGCGGTGACCGGAGGCGAGGACTGGCTGTATGGGCGTTCCCGGGTCACCCTGATCGGGGGCAAGGTCGCGGGGTGGTCGCGATGGGATCGGCCGCTGGCCGTGAACATCGGGAGAGCGAAGCCAGGCGCGCCTCCCGCGAAGATCGGCTCGACTGCCGCGGAGGTGGTGGCCGCGCTGGGCACGCCGGACAGCGTGGCGCCATTCGGCGAGAACCAGGTGTGGTTCTATGGGATCAGGAGCTACACGCTGCGCAACGGTGTGGTCGTGCCGGCTCAGGTGCGCGCGCTGACCGCGGACGAGAAGGCCAAGTCGGCCGCGAGCAAGGCCCAGGCGAAGAAGCCCGCGAACCAGCCCAATCGCAGCACGGGGAGCCGACGGACGTACCGCCCAGGCGGAGCCCCGAAGGGCGTCGTCCCGCAGACGAAGTCGAAGCAGTAGGGGCGAACAGCCGCGGCTGAGGGCGCTCCCTCGGGGCGAACGTGGATTGCGCGCGTCTCAGGGCGCGCGGCAGGTGTTGGGGGCGGGCCCGGTGTACCGAAATAGGGATAGAGTCCGATCCGCCCGCGCCGGCCGCCGCGAGGCCGCTGGCGCCAAGGGAGTCCCGAGCTGTGAGCGACCTGGCCGAGTATCTGCAACGAGTCCGTTCCTGCAAGCCCCTGGTTCATCACATCACGAACGTGGTCACCGTGAGCGACTGCGCGAACGCGACGCTGTTCGTGGGCGGGCTTCCAGTGATGGCGAACAGCCCATCGGAAGCGCGTGAGATGGTGGCGCTGGCACAGGCGCTGGTGCTCAACATCGGCACGCTGCACGCCGAGCAAGTGGAGGCCATGCTGATCGCGGGTCGGCAGGCGAACACCCGCGGCATCCCCATCATCCTGGACCCGGTGGGGGCAGGCGCGACCAGCTACCGCACGGAGACGGCGCTGCGCCTGCTGGAGCAGCTCAAAGTCGCCGTGGTCAAGGGCAACGCCGGCGAAATCGCGACCCTTGCCGGCGAGGCCGCGGAGGTGCGCGGCGTAGAGAGCGGGGAGGTGGCGGATGTTGCCGGTCCCGCCCGCGCGCTGTCGGCATCCACCGGGGCCGTCGTGGCGGTCACCGGGGAGCGCGATCTGGTGGTTGCGGGCGACCGCACGCGCTGGGTAGACGGCGGCTCTCCGCGCATGAAGACGTTCGTGGGGAGCGGCTGTGTGGCTGCGTCGCTCATCGGCGCCTTCGTGGGCGCCAGCCCGGGCGAACCGTACGAGGCGACAGTGGCCGCCCTCACCTTCTACCGATTGGCCGCGCAACGAGCGGCGGCGCTCGACCCGGCCGGACCCACGGCCTACCGGGATGCGGTGTACGCACAACTGGGGCAGATTGCGCCGGAGGAGATGTAGGACCATCCGGGTGAGCGGCCGCTGCGGTGTGGGCCGCCGGGATCACGCCGGTGCAGGTGTACCGCGGGTGAGGATGGGCGAGGGCAGAGCCGCACGGACACCAAGGGGGAGGGTGTGAACCCTCCCCCTTCTCATCCCCTTCGCCCTGTGGGGAACCTGCTAACTCGCGAGTTCTGCCTTTATGTAGTCAAAGCTCATCTTCAGGGAGTCGAACGGGTCTCCGGGGCAGGTATCCTGTTCGACGACGTACCACTTGCAGCCAGAGGCCTCTGCCGCGGGGACGATCTTCTTCCAGTCGAGGTTGCCGTTTCCGACCTCCGCGAAGGTCGGCTTGCTCTCGCTGGTGACCATGTAGTCCTTCATGTGGAGCACGGGCAGACGGCCCTTGAGCCTGCGGCACCAGTCCTCGGAGTCTCCGCCGCCATGCTGCACCCAGTAGGTGTCGATCTCGGCCTGGAGGTACCTGGGATCGGTCTCGCCGTAGAGAACGTCGAGCATAAGATGGCCGTCGAAGCGGCGGAACTCGATGCTGTGGTTGTGATAGGTGAGGGTGACGCCGGCGTCCTGGAGCGCTTTGCCGCCCTCGTTCAGGCTCTTCGCAAGGGACTTCACGTCGGCGAGCGTCTCCAGTTTCACGCCGCCAGGGTACGGGTAGGACACGTAGCTGGCGCCGAGATGCTGCATCTTGGCGGCCACGGCCTTGGGGTCGGAGAGGATGCCTCCGTCATGGGCCGCGCAGCAGACCAGACCAGCGTCCTTGATCATCTTGCCGAGCTCCGCCGGCTCGACCACGTTCGTGCTGACCGCCTGCACGGCCTCGTACCCGATCTGCCTGACCTTCTTGAGGGAGGCAGCGATGTCCGCAGGGGTTTTCAGATGCTCGCGGACGGTGTAGATCTGCGCCGCGACCTGGTTGATCTTCATCTAGCCCTTCTCCTTGCAGTTGTCGTAACGCCGGCGGCCCCTGGCGGATCGGTCGCAGGTCGCACACCCACGCCACCGGGTCTTCGCCGAGAGTGGACTTCTTGCGACATGGCCGGCCCGATTCCTTCCTGCCAGGGCAAATCTGGATTCGGCGGCTCGTGGGGGATGGAAAGCGCACCAGCCAAGGCGAGAGAGGTGAAAGCGCAGGTCCGCCCGCGGCAGACCTCCGCAGCCTACACCACTGGGGTCATCGGGATTGCACGTTGAGGCGAAGGCGGGCCTCGATGCCCGCGGCCTTCTGCTCCCCGCCGGCCTGTGCCGACAGTTGAGTGGAGAAGGCGATATCGTAGTCGCCTCGCATGAGGCGGCCGCTGGTGGTGTTGAAGAATTCAGTCGAGTTGATGGTGTGCCGAATGTCGGAGATGGCGATACTGACGTCCTGGCCCGGCAGCGGGATCGCGGGCATGCCGCCGAAACGGGTCTCGGCGAAGCCGACGATCTTGGCGAGGCCGATGCCGCCCGCGTCGGTGTAGGAATCGAGGGTGCGGGAGGTGCTGACGGTGACGGGGTACTGCGGCCCTATGGGAGCGATACGAGTGGTGTTGCGCCAGGTCTCGCCGACCGCCACGGGGGCGGCGGGGAAGACGCCCTCGCCCATGGACTGCATGGCGGCGAAGTCGAACTTGGGCAGCGACCTGGTCACCTGGCTGATGAGCGCGGGATCGGCTATGGCGACGTCCTTCACCCGGCCGTCGGGCATCATGGTGTAGACCAGGGGCGTCCCGATGAGGGGCACCTTGCTCAGGTCGCTCTGCGGCGGCGTGGATTCCTTGCCGTTCGCGTACCAGCGCACCTGGTTGTTGCCGTAGATGAGCTTCACCTGCTCTTTGTCGAGCGTCATGGTGAGCTCACCCGACGGGATGCGGGTTTCGATCCTGCCGCTTCCGTCGGGAAAGGCCTGGGCGACGCTCTGGATGAGCGAGATGGCGCCGCGGATCGAGACCGGAGTCACCTTCTGGCCCGTCACCATCAGGCTGACCGAGCCGCTGATGCTGACGTCGTACTGGACAACGTCCCCGGCGCCGAACTTGAAGGCGAGAGGGATGGTCTGCTGCGCCAGAGACGATGTCTGCAGGGCGAGACAGGCCGCCAGGCAGAGCAGGATGCTGCATATCTGATGTCGCATGCCGACCTCGGTGCGTCCGTGATAGCCCCTCAGGGCCTCTATACCACAAACAGGAGGGCACCTCGAAGGCTTCGCATATCGCGCCCGTGCCGCCTGAGATCCCCAGCGGCTACCAGAGCGGCATGCCACTAGGCCCCGGCTCGCGGAGAGGCGTGGCGCGTTACATCGGCAAGACACAGGGGATGGCTCCGGGTGGCAGAGAGCTGGCCGGTATGGTATACTTCCGTGACACATCGCAGATTCATTCCGCAGCACGCGAGGGGTGCATGACACGGTACAGGCCGGGTGGGCAAGGGGGACGATGATGGCTCGTAAGGTGTTGGTTGTTGACGATCATCCGTCGACAGTGCAGCTCATTAGGACTGCGCTCGAAGGGCTCGACATGGAGGCGCGGACGGCGAGCAATGGCGCCGAGTGCCTGCTGGCCGTCGACCAGGAGAAGCCGGACCTGATCATCCTGGACGTGATGATGCCGGTGATGGACGGTTTCCAGACGCTGCAGATTCTGCAGCAGTCGAAGGAGACCGAGAGCATCCCGGTGATCATGCTGACGGCGCGGTCCTCCGACCGGGATGTGGCGCACGGTTGGCGATCCGGGGTGACGTCGTATCTGACGAAGCCGTTCTCGATAGACCAACTGGTGACGCTGGTGCAGCGAATCCTGGAGAGTACGGCAAATCTGGCATGAGGTAGACGCTAGGGATCTGATGATCTTCGCATATGGAAGTAATGCCTGCGGGGGCTTGGTTGCGCTCTCGGAAGCGCCCTGAGGGGTTTCGCCGCTACTTCTTTCGGCGAAACCCATGGGAGACACGCTGACAGAAGGACGGAGCGCGAGGGGCGCTCGCAACCGGTTGGGCCAACCGCCCCCTGGTAGAGGCAGTGCATCTGGGATAGGCTTCGACGCCGAAGGATGGCGTTCCGGATAGGCGTGTTCTGCGGTACAGGAGGCGTGGGCACATGGAGATGATGGAGTGCCCTCATTGCAGGGCCCGGAACTCGGCCAAGCGGCAGTACTGCTACCAGTGTGACGGGGACCTCCGCGGAGAGCCGAAGAAGCAGGCGGGAAAGTACATGCCGACCTGCGCCACGTGCTCGTTCGCGGCGATCTTCCCACCCCCAGGTCTGCGACTCACCCCAGACCAGGTGTGGTGCACCCAGAAGAACCAGGCGTTGGCCGCCGCGAAGGTCGCTGACAATTGCTTTTCCGAGGCCTTTGGCTGGAACCGCTCCGAGATTCTAGACTGACGCCCGCCGCGCATCGGGACTGCGCCGCACGACGGGCGCCGGGGATGGAATCGTTCGGACATCGTCAACTGGCTGTGCGCTGGGCACTGCTGGTTGTCGCGCTTCTGAGCGTGCTCGGCGCAGGGCTCGCCGCCGCGGCGGAGCCGGTGAGGTATGCGCGGCGGGATGCTGCGGGCGTGCAGCTTCACGTCATAGACGTTGACCTCAACGATCCTCGCGTGGTGGTTTCTCCTGCGATGGCCGCGGGCGGAAGGGGCCACTGTGAGAGCTTCACGCGCTTTGTCTCGCGCCTCAAGCCCGCTGCGGCCGTTAACGGCACGTTCTTCAGCAAGCGCAGCCAGCTACCCGTCGGCGATATCGTGATCGGCGGTAGGGTGGCCCACTTCGGGGGGATGGGCACGGCGATCGCCTTCGCGGCAGACGGGGTGGACGCTATTCGTCTTCCGAAAAGCCGGCGCGTGGACTGGTCCGAGCATCGCGCGGCGCTGGCAGGCGGGCCGCTGCTGGTGTGGGATGGGTATGCGAAGCCGCTGCCAGGGGGCGAGGGGTTCGGCGATCCGCATGTGTTCGCGCGGTCCGCGCCGAGGAGCGCGGTCGGCGTCACGGCCGGGAACCACCTGCTGCTGGTGACGACGGCCGGTGGGAGCTCGCTGGCCGCGCTCGCGAGGGCGATGCGGCACCTGGGAACGGTCTACGCGGTGAACCTCGACGGCGGCTCGTCATGCGGGATGTACTACCGGGGCCGCATGATCCGGGGCGCGGGGAGGAGCCTGACGAACGTGCTCGCGGTGCATCTCAGGCAGGGAGCGAAGCCACGGCCGCCGCTGCGCCCGCCTCGAGGCCTCGACTGGCGCAAGGGGCACGGCCCCCGGCCGGGGGTCAGCTTCACGGTCAGGGGCATACGGTTCTACATCCGTCTGCCGAGGCGGTGGGAAGGCGAGACCACCGCGATCCACCTGCGCGCGAACAGAGATCTGCCGCCAGGCTGGGTGGCGCGGGTGCGCGTGGACCAGGAAGCGGTCGAGACGCTGAGCGCGCTCCCCGCCGATGCCGAGCTGGACCTTTCGAAGCTAGACCCGATGGGAGAGCACGAATGGCGCGTCAACGTGATTGATGGGGATGGGAAGGTTCTGGGGCACGTCGAGCGCATCTTCAGGATTGGGCAGGCGGGGCTGGGGAGGAAGTAGAGCGGAAGGATGCGCGCCTGCGGCGGGCCTTCGCAGGTCTCGCTCGCGTGCGCTCGCGACTGACCCATGCCACTTGTGGATGTCCCAGGAAGGCCCCACGCGCGGGGAATGATGGATTCTCGCTACCACATCATCACCTTCGGCTGTCAGATGAACGCGGCGGACTCGGACGTCATGGCCTCGCTGCTGGATCGGGCCGGCTGGGTGGCGACGAGCGACGCGTCGGATGCTGACCTGGTGGTTCTCAACACCTGCTCGGTGCGGGAGAAGCCAGAGCACAAGGCGGACAGCCTGCTGGGCGAGCTGCGAGAGCTGAAGGAGCAGCAGCCGCAGTTGGCCATCGTCGTGACCGGCTGCATGGCGCAGAAGGAGGGGGAGGCCTTGGTCAAGCGTTCGCGGTGGGTGGACGCGGTGCTGGGGACGCGCTGCTTTCATCATATCGTGGACGTCGCCGAACGCCTGCGCCGGGGGGAGCGGCCGGTCGTCATCACAGACCTGGAAGACGACCCGTCGAAGGTGCGGTGCGGGCCGCTCGCGGAGGGAAGGAAAGCGCCGCTGAAGGCTTTCGTGCCCATCATCCTGGGATGCACGAACTTCTGCTCCTACTGCATCGTGCCGTACGTGCGGGGAGCGGAGGCAAGCCGTTCACTGAACGAGATTATGGATGAGATCAAGGGGCTAGTTGCGCGGGGGACACGCGAGGTCACGCTGCTGGGGCAGAACGTGCTGGCGTGGGGGAGGGACCTGGCGGACTCGGGGTGTGAGGGGAACGCTGCCACCGCATTCCCAGGACTGCTGCGGCGCCTCCAGGGGCTTGAAGGGCTGTGGCGGGCGCGGTTCATGACATCCCATCCGCGGGACGTGACGGACGAGTTGGTAGCGGTGATCGCCGACGCCGGGAGCGTCTGCGAACACATTCACCTGCCGATCCAGGCGGGGACGGGTACGCTCCTGCAGGAGATGAACCGGGGGTACACGGTTGATCAGTACCGAGCGATTGTGGACCAACTGC
>Ga0315288_10003020_pt1 | contig 21473 bp, 20 predicted proteins | sample YL17G11_20_MG_FD_203454 | JGI IMG/M metagenome (GOLD analysis project Ga0315288, IMG submission 203454) | Sediment microbial communities from Yellowstone Lake, YNP, Wyoming, USA - YL17G11_20 | ecosystem: Environmental > Aquatic > Freshwater > Lake > Sediment | place: USA: Wyoming | collected...
CCTGGCCGAGTTCCGGCGCGCGAAGGTCCACATGGCCGTCGTCCTGGACGAGTACGGCGGGACGGCGGGCCTCGTGACCATCGAAGACCTCATCGAGGAAATCTTCGGCGAGATCGCCGACGAATACGAGGAACCGGCCCCCGTCCCCATCCGCCGGCTCGACCCGCGCACCTGGGAGGTCGAGGCCCGCGCCCACATCGACGAGTTGAACGATGAGTTATCCCTTAACCTGCCGGAGAACGAGGACTACGAAACGATTGGCGGATTCGTCCTCTCTCGCCTCGGGTACATCCCGAAGGCGGGCGAATCGCTCGAACACCAGGGCCTCCGGATCACGGTCCTGGAGGCCGAGGACAGACGCATCACGCGGTTGCGGATCGAACGGGCGCCCGCAGCGCCGCTTCGTGGCATTATTTAGCCCGGCGCGAACACACGCCGGGCGCCGTGCACGCCGGGGCGCTGCCCTTACGCGACACAACGGCGCCCCCGGTGTGTTCACCGGGGGCCAAATAAACGGCACGCGGCGCGGCGCTCGAGGCGGGCGCGGCAAGGATTCCCATGACACGCTCCCGCCTTCCTGTTATCCTACGGGCGGCGCGCAGCGGAGGAAGAGCCCGTGGCGATGGTCAAGTCGGCAGCCCTTGTCCTCAGGTGCCAGGATTGGAGCGAAACGAGCCAGGTGGTTCTCCTCCTGGCCCGCGACGTCGGACGCGTCCGGTGTCTGGCCAAGGGGTCGAGGCGTCCGAAGAATCCGTTCGGCGGCCCGCTCGACCGCTGGACCCTGGGCGAGGCGGTCTTCAGCCTGCGCGACCCGAACCAGTTGGCCGTCCTCGTCGAACTGTTCGAGACGGAGCGGTTCGAGGGCGTCCGCCGGCGGCTCGAAGCGTTCTACGGGGCGTCGCTCGTGACGGAACTGGTCATCGCCCTCGTGCCGGAGGCCGACCTGCAGCCGGAGGTCTTCGACCTCGTGGTGCGGGCGCTCTCGGTGCTGGCCGACGCGGAGCCGGAGGCCTCCCGCGCGATCGCGTATGCCTTCGCGTGGCGGCTGCTTGCGCTTCTGGGCTACAGCCCCGAGATGGAGCGGTGCGTGGAGTGCGGCGCCGGGCTGGAGGGGGGCGCGGCGGCTGACTTCAGCCCCGTCTCGGGGGGCCTTGTGTGCCGCCGGTGCCGACCGGCCGGCGACACTTGCCGCCTCAGCGCCCGGGCCGTCGAGGCGGTGCGGTTCCTCGCGGGGGCCGACTGGAATGAAATCCCGCGCGTCCGCCTTTCCGAAGCGACCGGACGCCAGATACGGACCGCCCTGGATCGGCGAGTCGAGGAACTGGCCGGCAAGCAACTCTCGGCCACCGAGTACGTCTAAGTACCAAGGCGAACCGCCCGGACGCCGCGCCGAACGAGGTACACGGCGGCATCGGGCAGGTTCGCGGGGAGGAAAGGCGGCGTGATGCGAAGCCTCGCAATCTGGTCGGCCGCCCTGGCCATCGTGGCACTGGCGGCGGCGAACGCGCCGGCCGGCTGGGTGTGGCGAAACGGCCGGTGGAAATACGTCGAGACGAAGTGGCCGGAGGCCCCTGCGCCGTCGCCGGCGCCCGCGCCGGAGCCGCCCAAGGCCCCGCCGGCCGCGCCGCCGAGCGAAAAGGAAACCCCGCCGGCGCCCGCGCCGGAGCCGCCCAAGGCCCCGCCGAAGCCCGCGCCTGCGCCGGAACCCGCGCCGTTCCCTCGGCCGGAGGCGCCGCCCGAGGCGGTGCCCGAGCCTGTGGTTCGACCGGCGCCCGAGATGCCGCCCGCCCCCGCCCCGGAACCGAAGCCGGCGCCCGCCGTTCAACCGCCGGCCGCGGCGACCGAATCGCCCGCCGCCGAATCGAAACCGCCCCGGTACGCGTGGTGGCGCCGCTCGCCGGACCCGAACGCCGACCGGACGCTTTTCGAGGAAGGGAGCCGGGCCATGGAGGCCGGCAACCCCGGCAAGGCCTCACGGACGCTGAGGAGCCTGATTAAGAAATACCCGGACTCGGCATACCGGGCGGAGGCGATGTGGCGGCGCGGGGAGGCCCTGTTCGCCCAGAAGGACTACTACCAGGCGTTCGAGCAATACGAAGAGATGCTGACGCAGTACGCGGGGAGCCCGCATTACCGCCAGGCGCTGGAGCGCCAGATGGCAATCGCGGAACTGTATCTGGGCCCGGTGCGCCGGCGGGTGTGGGGGATGCCGCTGTTGTCGGGCGAGACGGAGGCGATCGAGATCCTTCGCCGGGTGTACGAGCACCAGCCGGCGGGCGACCTGGCGGAGGCTTGCTTGCTGCGCATCGCCGACTATTATTATGAAAAAGGGCAGTGGCAGGAAGCGGAGGACTACTACAACAAGTATTGTCAGGCGTTTCCGAACGGCGGCCGGGTCGTCCACGCGGAACTGGCGCGGGCGAAATGCGCTATCGCCAGATGCAGCGGGGCGCGGTATGATGTGACGAGTCTCGGGCTGGCGTACGACCGCCTTCGCCGGTTCCAGCAGAAGTATCCGGACGCGGCGCAGGAGGAAGGCGTGGCGGACTTGCTCGTGCAACTCCGCCGATCGCAGGCCGAGGCCCTTTACAATGTGGCCGCCCATTACTTCCGCGCGGGCAAGCCCCTGGCGTCGGCCTTCTACGCCGAACAGGTCGTCGCGCGATACGCCGACACCCCCTCGGCCGACGAGGCCCGGGCACTGCTGGCAAAGATGAACCTCGAAAAGGAGTCAAAGCCGTGAACGCCCCCGGAGCCCGGTTCGCAGTGCTGGTGTTGTCGGCGGCCCTGGTGGCCGGTTGCGGGTACAGCACGGAGTCGCTGCACCGGACGGACGTGCGGACCGTGGCCGTCCCCATCTTCGCCTCGCACGAGTTCCGGCGCGAACTGGAGTTCGAACTATCGAAAGAACTCGTCAAGATGATCGAAATGCGCACGCCTTACAAGGTCGTCCAGGACCGGACCCGGGCGGACACGGAATTGCGCGGCGAGATCCTCGACCTGCGGTCGCCCGTCCTGGCGGAGGACGTGAGGTCCGATTCGCCGATCGACGTCGAGGTCACCGTCTTGTGCTGGTTCGAGTGGAAGGACCTGCGGACGGGCGAGATGTTGGCCCAGCGGCCCAACCTTCAGGCATCCGCCTCCTATGCCGTCGCGATCGGCGAAACACTGGACTCGGCCACGACGGAGGCCCTCCGACGGCTCGCCGAACGAATCGTCGAGGCCATGGAAAAGGACTGGTAGCCGCCGGCCGCCCAGGCCGACCGGCTGGGGCGGCCTAGAGGCACGGGCTGGAAAGCGGACGCATGCGCGGACCCGAGTTGCCGGACGACAACCCGAACGACGAAGGCACTCCTCCCCCGCCCCGGATGCGCGGCCTGCTGGGATGGGTCCTGCTGTTCGGCCTGGCCATCCTCGTGGTCTACGCGCTGACGCAGCACCTGACGCGGTCGCCGGAGTTCTCGCGCGAGCAACTCTACAAACTCTTGGCCGAGCCCGACGCCATCAAGCGAATCTGGGTCCACGGAAATATCGTCTCGGGCGAAATCAATCCGGCCCCGGAGTTTCAGAACGAGTACAAGACGGACACCTTCACGGTCCACCTCCAGGATGAGGAGGTGGCCCGATACATCGCCCGCCTGGAAGACAATGAGGCCGTCCGCGCCAAGTTCGTGAACGCGGACAATCAAAGTTTCACGCCGGATAACCCGTTCCTCTGGCAGATGCTGGTCTACACGATGCCGCTCCTCGTTCTGCTGCTGTTGCTGTGGTTTTTCGTTTCTCGGCAGATGCGAATGGCGGCCGGGGGCGGCGTCCTGAACTTCGGCCGGAGCCGCGCTCGTCTGGTCAAGAAAGAGCGCGTCAAGGTCACCTTCGACGATGTGGCCGGCATCGAGGAGGCCAAGGAAGAAGTCCAGGAGATCATCGAGTTTCTGAAGAACCCGCAGCGGTTTCAGGTGCTCGGGGGTCGGATACCGCGCGGCGTGATGCTCGTCGGACCGCCCGGGACGGGCAAGACGCTCCTGGCGAAGGCGATCGCCGGCGAGGCCGAGGTCCCGTTCTTCTCGATCAGCGGCTCCGACTTCGTCGAGATGTTCGTCGGCGTCGGCGCCAGCCGCGTCCGCGACCTCTTTCAGCAGGCCAAGGCCTCCAGCCCCTGCATCATCTTCCTGGACGAGATCGACGCCGTCGGCCGGCGCCGAGGCATGGGCTTCACCGGAGGCCACGACGAACGCGAGCAGACCCTCAACGCCATCCTCGTCGAAATGGACGGATTCGACACCAACGAGCAGGTCATCATCATCGGGGCCACCAACCGGCCGGACGTCCTGGACCCGGCGCTTCGGCGGCCCGGGCGGTTCGACCGCGAGGTCGTCATCCATTTCCCCGACCTGAACGAACGCGAGGCCATCCTGAAGGTCCACGCCAAAAACATCAAACTCGCCGAGGCCGTGGACCTGGCTGTCGTGGCGCGCGGGACGCCCGGCTTCACCGGGGCGGACCTGGCGGCCATCACGAACGAAGCGGCCATCCGGGCGACGATGCTCTCAAAATCCGCCGTCGAGCAGGACGACCTCGAAGAGGCCCGCGACAAGGTCCGATGGGGACGCACCAAACGCAGCCGCGCCATGGACGAAGAGGACCGACGCCTCAGCGCCTACCACGAGGGCGGACACGTCCTGATGTCGATCCTCCTGGAGCCGGACGTCGAACCGCTCCACAAGGTCAGCATCATTCCGCGCGGCATGATGCTCGGCGCGACGATGTTCCTGCCCGAGAAGGACCGCTACACGATCAAGCGAAGGCAGTGCCTGGGCCAGATCAAGGTGGCCTTCGCCGGACGCATCGCGGAGGAACTGTTCTTCGGCGACATTACGTCGGGGGCGGCCGACGACATCCGCCAGGCCACCCTCATCGCCCGACGCATGGTCATGGATTGGGGCATGAGCGACCGCATCGGACCCGTCCGCTACGCCCCCCAGGAGGAAACCACCCCGTGGGGCAGCGAACTCACCGGCCCCAAGGAACACAGCGACGCCACCGCCCACGCCATCGACGAAGAAGTCCAGACCATCGTCAACAATTCCTACGCCGAGGCCAAGGACCTCCTCGAACGCAACCGCGAGGCCCTTCGCCGGATCGCCGAGGCCCTCCTGAAGCGCGAGGTTCTGTCGGCCGACGAGGTCCGCCGCGAAATCGAGGGGCTTCCCCTCGCCAAACCCGCCCCCGCCGGTCCCGAACCGTCCGGGAAAGCCCCCTCCGGAACCCGCAAGGATTAGCCACGTGCGGCTGACACGGTGGAACCCCCGCGTCGTCGAGGCGACGAACGGGGCCGCCCTCGCACGCGAAATGCACCACGCCGGCGCGGCGCCGGAAGGCATCGCCCAGGTGCTCGCGAGGACGGGGGCCCTCGCCGTCGCCCTCGAACAGGTTGACTGCCGCGCCGCCGACCGCCTCGAGCAGGAGATGCGCGCCGCCGGCGGCGACATCGTCCGTCGCGCCACCGAACCCGGCCGGCGAGCGACCGACCTGGTCCTCGTCGGAAACCGCCGCCAGTTCGAGACGCTCCGGGAGCGCCTGCGCGGGGAGACGGGCGACTTGGCGGCGCTCGGCTTTTCCGTCGCCGACGCGCTCGAGCGGCACGCGCGGCGCGAGTTCGAACTGGTGATGGGCGCCTATCGGCTCTCGGTCGGGCCCGGGCCGCTCCTCATGGGCGTCGTCAACGTCACGCCGGATTCCTTCAGCGACGGCGGCAAGTTCCTCGAGGCGGACCGCGCCGTCGCCCAGGCCCGCCGGCTCGTCGACGAGGGGGCCGACCTCCTGGACATCGGCGGCGAATCGACCAGGCCCGGAAGCAACCCCGTCCCCGAAGCCGAAGAGATGCGGCGGGTGCTGCCCGTCGTCGAGACCCTGGCCGAGGCCGTCGCCGTCCCCCTGAGCATCGACACGCGGCACGCGCGGGTCGCGCGCGAGGCCGTGGCGGCCGGGGCCGCTCTCGTCAACGACGTCACCGGCCTCCAGGGCGATCCCGAGATGGCCCGGGCCGTCGCCGAAACCGGCGCCGGCATCGTCATCATGCACATCCTCGGCGAACCGAAAACGATGCAGCAGAATCCGCACTACGACTATCTGATGGCCGACGTCGTCCGGTACCTGCGCCGGGGCATGGCCTTGGCGGAGGAGGCCGGCGTCCCCGAGAACCGGATTCTCGTGGACCCCGGCATCGGTTTCGGAAAAACGCTGAAGCATAACCTTGAAATTCTCGCCCAATTGGGGCACATTCGGAGCCTGGGGAGGCCGATCCTCGTCGGCCCGAGCCGAAAACGCTTCATCGGCGAACTGACCGGCGTCGAGGCGCCGGCTGAACGCACCGGCGGGACCGCTGCGGCCTGCGCCTTGGCCGTCGCCGCCGGGGCGCTCGTGCTGCGAGTCCACGACGTGGCCGAAACGAAGCAGGCGGTCGCCGTCGCCGCCGCCATCGCACGGGCGGCCGAGAGAGAATCATGAACGAGGCCATCCATTACCTGGGCCGACTCATCCACACCTTCACGTGGAAGGACGGGCTGGAACTGGCGCTGATCGGCGGCGTCGTGTACCTCGTGTACCGCAGCCTCCGCGAAACGCGAGGCGCGAGGCTCGTTCGCGGATTCGTCTTCCTCCTGCTCATCATCTTCGTGGGCGTCCGCCTCGTGTCGGACTACCTGCACCTGGAACGCGTCCAATACCTCTACGACAAACTCCTGCTGGTGATGGTGGGCTTCGCGCTGATCGTCTTCCAGCCGGAACTGCGTCGGAGCCTGATGCGTCTCGGCCAGAACCCGCTCTTCAGGTTCTTCCTGAAAGAGGGAGCGTCGGCGTTCGTCGAACGCATCGTGCGGTCGGCCTCCACCTTGAGCCGAAACAAGGTCGGCGGCATCATCGCCGTCGAACGCGACGTCCGCCTCGGAACGCTGATCGAAAGCGGCATGCCGCTCGACGCCCAGTTGACGAGCGAACTGCTCGTGACGATCTTCTGGCCCGGTTCGCCGCTGCACGACATGGGCGTGATCATCCGGGGCGGCCGGATCGCCGCCGCCGGCTGCGAGTTCCCCCTCTCGCACCAGGCGATCCTGGACCCGCACCTGGGGACGCGGCACCGGGCGGCGGTGGGGCTGACGGAGGAGTCCGACGCCGTCGTCATCGTCATCAGCGAGGAGACGGGGCAGATTTCGCTGGCGGAGGGCGGCCGGCTCCAGCAGGACCTTACGCCGGAGGAGTTGCGCGAACGCCTGAAGGAGTTCCTGCACGGGGCGGAAGCGACCCTCACGGAACATTCCCTCGAGACGCCCGAGCCGACCCCGCTCGAAGAATCGCCGACCCCCTCCGCGGACACGGAAGGCCCATGAGCGAAAGCATCCGAACCCTGTTTGCCGTCGTCGTCCTCACCGCCGTCATCTGGGTCTGGGCGGACCTGGAACTGGCGCGCGAGGAGACGCTCGACGTGCCGGTCGCCGTGTCCGCCCCGCCGGACTACCTCGTCCGCCGCGTCACGCCCGATCGCGTCTTCGTCAAGTTCAAGGGCCCGAAGGGTGAGATCGACGAGTTGCGAGCAACGCCCGACGCCCTCGCCTGCCGGATCACCCTGCCGGGAGCCGACCTGAAGACCGGACGCGTCGTCGCCAAAGCCGCTGAAGGCTTCGACCACTGGAAACCCTACCGCCTGAGCCTGATGGGCATCACAGACGAGAACGGCCAGGTGACCAGCGGCGAGGTGGTCGTCGACCTGGACCGCCTGGTGCGCCTGCGGGTGCCCGTCAAGCCGATCGTCACGGGATACACGGTCACCGGCCAGCCGACCGTTGATCCGCCGGAGGTGACCGCCGTCGTGGCGGAGGCGGCGCTGGCCGCCTTGCCGGAGGCCAAGCGGTACGCGTCGGCCCGGCTGGCGGTGACGGCGGCGCCGAAGGACCCGCAGATCGAGCGGGACGTCGCGCTGGAGCCTCGCCTCGGCGGCGCCGACGGCATCGAGGCCGCGCTCGAGCCGCCCACCGTCCGCGTCACCGCCCAACTCGAATCCACCGTCAGCACGAAGGCCCTCGCCCAGATCGCTATCCTCATCGCCGGGCCCCCTGAAATGCTCAACACCTACGACGTCGTCTTCCAGGAAGACGCGGACCGCCTGATCGACCTCAAGGTCCAGGGACCCCGACAACTCATCGAACCCCTGACGGGCCAGGACGTGCGCGTGGAACTGGTCCTGGCGCCGGACGACCGGCCGGTCGGCGAGGGCACGTGGATCCCGCGCGTGCCGAAAGTCTTCGGCCTCCCGGTCGGCGTCGAAGTCGTCGGGCCGCTGCCGACCATCAACTTCAACCTCAAGAAACGCAAAGTCGAAGCCCCGACCCCGTAGGCGAAGGAGTCCCGCATGGCGCAACCCGACGGGGCGCACCAGTCCGAGGCGATCGGCCGACGCGCCCGCGCCGCGTCCCGGCATCTCGCGGCGGCCGGGACGCGGGCCAAGGATGCCGCCCTCGCGGCCATGGCCGACGCCCTCGGCTCGCAGGCGAAAACGATTCTCGCGGCGAACGCCGCCGACGCTTCCGACGCCACGAAGGCCGGCCTCTCCGCCGCCATGATCGACCGCCTCACCCTTTCACCCGAGGGAATCGAAAAAATGGCCCAGCAGGTCCGCGAGATCGCCGACCTCCGCGACCCCGTCGGAGAAATCATCGAAGGGTACGTCCGCCCGAACGGCCTGCGGATCGAACGCGTCCGCGTGCCCATCGGCGTCATCCTCGTCATTTACGAATCGCGCCCGAACGTCACGAGCGACGTCGCCGCGCTGTGCCTGAAGAGCGGCAACGCGGTCATCCTCCGCGGCGGAAAGGAATCGCTCCGGACGAACCTCGCCATCCACCGCGCGATCGCCGACGCCCTGAGGAGCCAGGGCCTCCCCGCCGACGCCGTCCAGATGGTCGAGAGCCCCGACCGGAACCTCCTGGCCGCGCTCCTCCGCGAGGACCGCTCAATCGACCTCGTGGTGCCGCGCGGCGGCGAAGGGCTCATCCGCACCGTCGCCGAACAATCAAGAATCCCCGTCATCAAGCATTACAAGGGCGTCTGCCACGTGTACGTGGACGACCTGGCGGACCTCGCGATGGCCGCCGAAATCTGTTTCAACGCGAAGGTCCAGCGGCCGGGCGTCTGCAACGCCATGGAAACGATGCTGGTGCATAAGAACGTTGCGGCCCGGTTTCTGCCGCGCATCTGCAAACGCCTCGTGAAGGCAGGCGTGGAACTCCGCGGCTGCGAGCGGACACGCGCCGTCTGGCCCGACGCCAAGCCCGCCGCCGAGGAGGATTGGTACGCCGAGTACCTCGACCTCATCCTCGCGGTCCGCGTGGTGGACGACATCGAGCAGGCGATCGAACACATCGCCCAGTACGGCTCGAACCATACCGACGCCATCGTGTCGGAAGACGTCCGGCGCATCCAGCAGTTCGTCCGCGACGTGGATTCCTCGAGCGTCATGGTCAACACTTCGACGCGCTTCTCCGACGGGGGGGAATACGGCCTGGGAGCCGAGGTCGGCATCTCGACCGACAAACTCCACGCCCGCGGACCCATGGGCCTGCGCGACCTCACCACCTACAAGTGGATCGTCACCGGCAGCGGCCAACTGCGCGCCTAACGGCGAAACAACAATTATCAACAAGGAACGCTCAACACTCAACGCTCAAGGGCGCCCGAGGCGCGATGCCTTCATCCTTGGATATTGGGAGTTCCTTGTTGATTATTGTTTTTTAGCCGTTGTTGGTGCGGGAGGGGGGAGTCGAACCCCCAGGCCCCGAAGGGCACAAGGACCTAAACCTTGCGCGTCTGCCAGTTCCGCCACTCCCGCACGAAGAAGCGGCCTTCATCATAATCGCCCCGCCGCGCCGACTCAACGGCTTTCATCCCCCGCCGGCCGCGCGGGCGAATCGCCGGAAAAGGTTTTCAAACCACTTCCAGGCCCTTGATTCGGCTCGGCCGACGGTTATAATCCAGTCCGCTTGCGTGGGGCCGTAGCTCAGCTGGGAGAGCGGCTGGTTCGCAATCAGCAGGTCAGGGGTTCAAATCCCCTCGGCTCCACCAGTCTTCGTTCGCCGCTTGCGGTGAACGAAGACTGCCGCGGCGTAGTCCCGACCTTTCGGGACGAAGCCGGGCTCTTGCCCCTGGCACATACGCGTCGAACTTCGCCTTGGCAAGCCATCCGCCGGCGCTACGGGGCGCGAAAATCGCCGCGATGGGGCAGGTGGTCAGGCGGTCACAGGCAGACAGGAAAATCCGGTCAGGGGGCGGCCTGGTAAATCGACGGCGTTTCATCGGCTCGTAGCCCCCCGCGCAGCGTCGCGCGCGAGGATCTACCTCAGCAACTCTCCCCCTCGCGTCAGTGACGCGCGCCGCTTTCACCTCTTCCGGGGCTTGTCTGGAAGATTGAACGTGAACAGGTACTCGTAGCCGTCCTCGATCCAGCGTCCGGCGTATCCGTCGCCGATTTCCGCCCACGAGGCGCGAACGTCGTTCACGCGGCCGTTGGCCGAGTTCTCCGCGACGAAGAAGGACTTGCGGCGAGGTTGCTTTCCAACGAGAAGGTATGGGCCACCATCGCCAGCACCCTTGATGTCCAGGACCATCTCGGGGCAGCTCTTGCCGACGCGCAGTAGAACTTGCCCGGCCAGCAGAATCTCCTCCTCCGCGTTCACCCAGCGGAACTCAATGTTATCGTAACGCCGCAGGGCGATCTCTCGGACCCGGTCATGGACACCGCGTGCGTACCGGGACCTCCGGGAAGTTACCGTCGCTTCTTCCGGCCCCTGGCCCTGCCTTTGGCTTTTGGTGGCGATTCCGCAGCCTTCGCGGCCAGGATTCCTTGCACCTCCCGCCTGCCCAGTTTCCGCAGGGCGACCAACGCTTCTCTGTTGTGGCCTTCGGGCTTGGCCTTCCCATACTCCCAGGAACCCACCGCACTGCCCGACACGCCGACGAGCGTGGCCAGTTCGCCCTGGGTGATGCCGAGCCGCTTGCGGAGTTTTTTGACGAGCAGGGGTGAAAGCCGCGCCACCTTCACCTCTTCCGGGGCGGCCGCCAGCCTGGCCCGTTCCGCCGTCCGCTGGGCCTGCAACTCAGCCCTGAGTTTGGCCAGGACCGCGACCGTCTTGCGCAAGGTCGACACGGTTCGCTTCAGCCGGCGAACGTCCCGCACCAGAGGAAGATACGTTGCCCGCATCTCCTTCCTGGCCAGCCGCGTGATCTCGGACTTGAGCGTCTGTTCCATCTTGCCCATTGTGCACCTCCTCGAGTGTGCGGACCCCGGAATCGACAGGATTCTAACCGCTGGCGCAGCGTTGTGGAAAGAAGATTGTGGCCCGAACGACAGGCCGCCGCCACTCGGGCTGCCTCAAACCGCCCTTCCCGGGAGTAGGACCAGTCGGAATGATCCGTGTCCTTGCGGCAGCGGGAAGAAGTAGAGGAAGTGCCGCGGCCATCGAACCTGAAGCCGGACGTGCTGAGGCGGCGGGGTTGCACGAACATTTCCTTGCTCTTTCGTGTTTCCTCCTGTAGCATGCCGCCGCGTGGAACGGCTGTTACCTGGTCTTCGAACCCTCTTAAGGAGCCGCATCATGGCCGCAAGTGCCAAACCTGCAACGAAGAGTGAGATTCTGTCCAACATCGCAAAGGCGACGCAACTGTCGCGCAAGCAGGTGGTCTCCGTCCTTGAGGCCCTTTCCGGCCAGATCAAGGCCGCCGTGGGAAAGAAAGGTCCTGGCGTCTTTGCTTTGCCGGGCCTGCTGAAGATCATGGTCATTCATAAGCCCGCCACCTCGGAGCGCAAGGGCATCAATCCCTTCACCAAGCAGGAGCAGATATTCAAGGCCAAGCCCGCCCGCAAGGTCATCAAGGTCCGGGCCCTCAAGGCTCTCAAGGACATGGCGAGGTAAAGGGACAATCGGCCGCGGCTCGCCGTGCGGATACGCGATCGGGGCGGCCGGGTGCAAGGGCCGTACTTGCATGGCTCAAAGTATTGCGGAATTCACGGGCCTCTCTTGAAACGCGAAGGAGACTCCAATGGGGAAAGGCAGCAACATTCGTCGCAAGGAAGTCAAGAAGCCCAAGAAAAACAAGGGCGCCAAGGGCCAGAAGTAAGGCGACCGTTGTTCGGCGGGACGGGCAGGTTCGGCTGAGCGATCGGCCGACCCGCTCGTCCCCACGGGTGTTTTTTCATTTCCCGATTCGTCCGCGCGGCCCCCGGCCTCGTGCCGGATGGCGCGGTGACGCGTCGCCTGGCACAGGGCTTAGCGGGTGACCGCCGGATCGGCCAGGGCCACACAGGCCGCCCCGGGGTCGCTGCCACCGGAACCGGAGTGACGCTTTCAGCATGCGTTCCTGGCGGGTCTACATCCTCCGCTGTGCCGACGACACGCTGTACACGGGCATAACGAACCGGTTGCCGGCCCGCCTGAAAACACACAACGGTGCCAGGGGCGCGAAATATACCCGGGCCCGACGACCGGTCGTCCTGGCCTGGAGCACGCCCTGCAAGAGCCGTGGCGCCGCTTTGTCGCTAGAGCACGCCATCAAGCAACTGACCCGTCGTCAGAAACAAACCTTAATAGTCGTCGCAGGATCCGCCCGAAAACAGATGGTCAACCGGTTAAAGGCCAGGGCTGCCGGCAAGACGTAGCGGTCACACCTGGTCCACCGATTTTTCACAGCAGCCTTTGTAAAGGGCGGAGCAAAACCGCGGCGGGTGGTGCCCCTTACGGATTTTGAGGATCATTGCCTTCGCTAATCTGCTGTGCGCCCTGCCCACAAGCAGAGGCCGAACTGAGCATTCCAAACGGCACGTAAAACTTCTGATACTTCTTCCCGTCCAAGTAAGGCAGGCCATTGGCATCCTCGACCAGCACCGTCGCCCGGCTATGAGCCCGGTTGACCCGGCCAACCAGCCGCCGACCCTCGAAGTCAAAGCATACCAGGCTCCCCACGCCGATGCCGTGCTGAGCGGCGGCGTGTTCCATCGGGGTCACGAGGGCATGCTTCGTCCCGGCATGGCCGAAGATGCTGGCCGCCAGTTCCTTGAACCGCCGACCCCCGCAGCCAGACTTGCCGTAGGTGACCAACTCGGCCAGATGGATGATCTCGTGCTCCAGGATGCGCTGGAGGGCCTCCAGCCGGTTCTTGCAGGTCAGGCCGCAGACGGCAACGGGCCGCTCCGCCTGCCCGCGTCGCCGTCCGCACAGCGAGATCTCGCCGTAGGCGGACGAGGCGTGCCGGAACGTCATGAAGAGCATCCGGCTGGCCACAGCAATCTCGTAATGGGCCTGCACCTGGCCGCCGGATATCCGCCGCCGGTAGAGGATAGTCTTGCCGCCCGCCCGGGTCATGGTCGAGGACAGGCGGAAGACCAGCGGCTGGCCGGTTTGCTCCTGCGCCGACTGGGCAAGTGACCCGTTGAAGAAGGCCCGGTCATACAGATCGAAAAGCCGGGCCAGGTCCTCAGTGCCGATGGACTCGAAGTTCGGCTGCTTAAGGTTGTCGGACTCCCGCAGAATGGCCTGATGGATGGCGGCGGTCTGCGCGGCGACGTACTCGGGCGGGTTGTGCATGGACAGGATGTCCACGGAACGCATTGTAGCCCGTGAGCCCGTCGCCCGCAACCTCGTCGCTGCCATGAACTCCAAGGGATTCCGCCTCAGCCTGATCTCACTTCGGTGAAGCCGCACGAACCATCGCGACGATGCCAGCCTTGACGACTGCGGGCAGGTGGGGCCAGGCGGCGGGGATTGCGGCCAAGTCAGGCGGCAGACCTGTTCGGCGTCGCTCAGCGGTCGCCACGGCGCCCAGCCAGGGGCGCCGCCCCGAGCCTGTCGAGGGGGCAAGTTTCGGCACCGGCTGGGCGTGGCCCCTTAGGCCTCAGTCGCTCAGGGGGTTGATGACCAGGCCCGAAAGGACCTTGGGGTAGAAGTAGGTGGACTTCGGGGGCATGCGTTCGCCTTCCTTGGCCACATCCTGAAGGCTCGTGACGGGAAGCGGGCGGACGACGAAGGCCGCGCCGGCTCCCTCCTCGTGGACCGCGTCGAACGCCTCCTGCGCCAAGTGGACGTACGAGAGCCTTAAGCCCCTCGCGTCCTTGACGGCCTTCGGCAGGTCGTGTTCCAGGAGCACCTTCTGGAGGATGGCGACGTCGAGCCGGCGCCACGCCTTCGAGTGGTCCGGCGCCAGCCGGTCCATCACCTTCGGGTCCTTCAATCTCAGGAGGAAGGCTTTCGTCGTGTCGCGGGTCCACAGGCCGAAGACGTGGCCCTGGGCCTCTTTCAGGTGGAGGCTCAGGCGCGGGCTGGTCGCCTCGGCCCCGGTGAACTCGGTCCACTCGAAATGCTCGGCGGTGGCGTCGCGGAGTCGTTCGGTGGAAAGGTCCGGCAGGTCCCAGACGACGCGGTGCGTCGGCAGGACGGCCAGGCCCGGGTGGTGCATCGAGACACACATCATCAGGACGCTCGAGGCCGGGTGGTCCGGGCCGACCTCCTCGCCGGCGGCCCGGAGTTCCTTGCGGTACTCGAGGGCCGTCTCGTAGCGGTGGTGGCCGTCGGCGATGAAGAACGGTTTGTCGGCCAGTTCCTTCGAGACGTGCCGGAGGGTGTCGGCGTCGGTGCAAGCGAACAGGCGGTGGACGACGCCGTCAGAGTCCACCGTCTGGGCGAGCGGTTCGCCGAGGCCGTTCTCATGAAAGAGGGCCGTCACCCGGTTCGTCTCGTCGGGATAGAGACCGAAGACGGCGCTCGCGTTGGTGCGGATAGCGCGCAGGAGCCGCAGGCGGTCCTCCTTCGGGCCGGACATCGTTTCCTCGTGAGGATAGATGCGGCCGGCGCCGAATTCTTCGAGGCCGACGCGGGCGAAGAACCCTTCGCGCAGGTGCGTCTTGCCCTCGACGTCGAACTCCTGCTGGTAGAAGTAGAGGGCGGGTTCGGCGTCGCGCACGAGGATGCCGCCCGCGATCCAGCGTTCGAGCGAATCGGCCGCGCGGGTGTACTTGTTGCGCGAGGCGGAGTCGCCGGGTTCGTCCTTCCCCAGGATGATCCGGACGATGTTGTGCGGGTGGATGCGGTGGAGTTCGTCCTGCAGTTCGGGGCCGATGCAGTCGTAAGGCGGCGCGGTCACGAGGGCCACGCTTAAGGGGTCGCGCGTGTTGTAGCGCAGGGCGCGGAAGGGTCTGACCGTCGCCATCGGTCTTAGGTCCCCATTTCGCTGGATGCCAGGTACTTGGCCTGCTCCGGCGTCAGTTCGTCGATCCGGATGCCCATGGTCTGGAGTTTGAGCCGGGCGACGTACTGGTCGACTTCGCGCGGCACGTCGTGGACGCGGACCTCCAGTTTGCCGCGGTTCTTGACGACCCATTCCGTCGTGAGGGCCTGGACGGCGAAACTCATGTCCATGACGCTGGCGGGGTGTCCCTCGGCGGCCGCCAGGTTCACGAGGCGCCCTTCGCCGAGGACGTAAATCGTCCGCCCGTCGGCCAGGTCGTAGGCGTCGACGAAGTTTCGGACGCCCCGGCGGACCTTCTTGGCCATCTTCTCCAGGCCCACCAGGTCGATCTCGACGTTGAAGTGGCCGCTGTTGCAGACGATGGCGCCGTTCTTCATCACCTGGAAGTGCTCGGGCCGTATGACTGTGCAGTCGCCCGTTACGGTGATGAAGAGGTCGCCGGTCTTCGCGGCCTCGGCCATCGGCATCACCCAGTAGCCGTCCATCCGCGCCTCGAGCGCCCGCAGCGGGCTGATTTCCGTGACGATGACGCTTGCTCCCATGCCTTGCGCCCGCGTCGCCACGCCGCGACCGCACATCCCGTACCCCGCGACGACGACCGTCTTGCCGGCCATCAGCACGTCGGTCGCCCGAATGATGCCGTCAATCGTGCTCTGGCCCGTGCCGTAACGGTTGTCGAAGAGGTGCTTGCAGTCGGCGTCGTTGACGGCGACGACGGGGCACACGAGTTGCCCCTTGGCTTCCATGGCGCGGAGACGGATGACGCCGGTCGTCGTCTCCTCCATCGAGCCGATGACCTTGGCGGCCTGTTGGGGGCGCTCCGTCGAGAGCATCCATACCAGGTCGCATCCGTCGTCCATGGTGACGATCGGCTCATGGTCGCAGGCGGCCCGGAGGTGCTTGTAATACGTCTCGTTGTTCTCGCCTTTGATGGCGTAGCAGGGGATTTCGTAGACCGCGACGAGGGCGGCGGCGACGTCGTCCTGCGTCGAGAGCGGGTTCGAGGCGCAGAGCACCAGGTCCGCGCCGCCGGCCTTGAGCGTCCGCGCCAGGTTCGCCGTCTCCGCCGTCACGTGCAGGCACGCGCTCATCGCCAGGTTCTTGAGGGGCTTTTCCTTGGCGAACCGCTCGCGGATTGTCTGGAGGACGGGCATGTCGTGGTCGGCCCACTCGATCCGCCTCTTGCCTTCCGCCGCAAGGTCCAGGTTCTTCACGTCGTGATTCATTCGCTGCTCCTCGATCTTGTGTTCCCCGATCTCCCGGCGCGCCGGGCTCGCGGCTAAGCGTTCACCCCGCGCACCGCCTCGATGAACGCCCGGATCCGGTCGGGATCCTTCCGCCCCGGGGCGGTTTCCAGGCCGCTGGAGGCGTCCACGCCCCATGGCCGCACACGCCGGATGGCCTCGGCCACGTTGTCGGCCGAAAGGCCGCCCGAAAGGATGAGCGGCCGAAAACCTTCAAGGGCCAGCCGGGCGGCCAAGTCCCAATCGGCCGGCCGCCCGGTACCGCCCTTTGGCCCTTCGGTTACTTTCGCGTCCACCAGATACGCGTCGGGTTCCCGGCCGAGGCGCCGGCAGGCCTCCCGCCAGGCGTGCGCCCGTTGCACATCCTTCTCGCCCCCGATCCGCAGCGCCTTGACGACTTTCAGGGGCGCCAGTTCGCCAACCGCTTCGGGCGGCTCGTCGCCGTGCAACTGGGCGGCAACGAGGCCAACCCGCTCCGCGATTTCGCAGATGGCCGCCGGCGATTCGTCCACGAAGACGCCGACCGGCGCGACCCACGGCGGCAAGGCCCGGACGATCTCGGCCGCCTCGTCCGGCGACACCTGCCGGGGACTGTCGGCAAAGACCAGGCCGATGGCATCGGCGCCGGCGTCGGCGGCCGCCACGGCCCACTCCGGCCGCGTGATGCCGCAGATTTTCACCCGTACTCGCACGCCTGGGTTCCGCCTCTGAGGGGCCGCCTCCGGCCTCGTTGCCGAAGCGGCATAGGGTAGGGGCGCGCCAGGCCGAAGTCAACCGCTTTTCACCCATTCCCACGTGCCGCCGAGGTTCTGACCCCTCGCGCGGTTCCAGCCGCTTTGCTCAACGCAGAGCACGCAGAGCACGCAGAGAACGCGGAGAACGGCACGAATTGGGTAACGACGGAAAGGCAAGGCGTCGGTTGATGGCGGCTGTTTGTTGTTACCCAAGCCTCGGTCTTCTCTGCGGTCTCGGCGACCTCTGCGGTGAACTTTACGCCTGAACTTACGACCGCCCGCGATTGTGGATAACTTTTTTGAGGAGGTTTTGGGGGTAATTTTTGGGCGGTTTTTTACGGGCCACCGGCCTTGGCGCTAGTGTCCGGGGGGATTTTTCGGCGGACGGGGTGCTATTGGTAAGATGGGCTAGCGGAAATTTTGACTTTTTTGGGGGTTTTTTCACGTTTTTGGTGCGGTTTTTACCGGTTTTTAGGCCCTATTTCGCACTCTTTTCATCCATGTCATGTGCATACCTTTATGTTAATAACTTTTTTTCCGTGTCTTTGGCATAGGAATTGCACAGCCTTCAACGCAGCCCAGAGGGCCCCTTTCTTACATGGGGAGGACGCTGAGAACGCAGAGGGGGGACTGAGGGACTGAGGCGGGTCGGCGGGCAGGGAGCGCGTTTGGCTAGCCCCGACCGTAAGGTTTACCCGCCGGGGCGGGGAGGGGTGGGGTGGGTGGAAAATGACAAAATCCGAAAACCGAATGACGAATCAATGTCGAAGCCCGAAATCCGAAACGACGGAGAAAGGCAGGCGGCGGACGGCAAAGCGGCGTTCGCGACCTGAGGTCTCAAGCCTCACGCCTGCCGTTGACTTTGGACCTTGGACTTTGGACTATACTTCAGCCGCGTTCAAGCGTGTCCCCCGAATTCCTCACCAGAAAATTCTGAAAGATTTTGATTCCGTCCGCGAGCCATTCGGGTAGAATCCCGTGAACGGTCACTAACCTTCTAAAGGAGCAGCACAATGGGCAAGCCCGCCACGAAGAGTGAAGTTCTTGCCAGCATCGCCGCGACGACGCAACTTTCCCGCAAGCAGGTTGCATCGGTGTTCGAGGCTCTTGCCGGGGTGATAAAGACAGCGGTCGGCAAGAAAGGGCCGGGCGTTTTTGCTTTGCCGGGCCTGCTGAAGATCGTGGTTGTCCAGAAGCCCGCCGTCCCGGCGCGCCTGGGCATCAATCCCTTCACCCAGCAGCAGCAGATGTTCAAGGCGAAGCCCGCCCGCAAGGTCATCAAGGTCCGGCCTCTCAAGGCCCTGAAGGACATGGTGAAGTAGCGAAGCCCTTTGGAAACGCGGAGGAGTCACCCATGGGCAAAGGCAACTACTCGCGGCGCAAGAACGTCAAGAAGCCCAAGAAAGACAAGGCCGCCAAGTCCAAGCCATAGGGCGACCGCTGTCTGGCAGGGCGGGCGGCAAACGGCACGGCTTTCACCGCAGAGGCGCTGAGAACGCAGAGAACGGCGCGGCTTGGGGAACCCGCCGTCGCCGAAGGCTATGGCGGGCAAGTCGGGGGTGGACGGAAATGCTATGAGGCTTTGGTGCGGAGGGCCTTCAGCGGTTTCTTAGACCGGTTGAATTCGCCAACGATTGACTTGGCACGGCTTACGCCTTCAGGCGTAAGCCCCCATTCTCCGTGTCCTCGGCTTTCAGCATATCCGTGGTTGATCAGGCGCTGGCGTGTCCATTGCACTCGGTTCTCCCAAAGCGTACAGCCGAACCCGTCTGGACGCGGGCGGTTGCGATCCTCCTGGGTGAGGGCGAAGAAGTCCGCTAGCGGCTCATATGTCTGAGCAGCGTTAACTTGGTGGTCGTTGCCCCCATTAAGAAAAATAAAACAAAGGAGGGCATCAGCGATGTTTTGGTATTGGGGGAAAGCCATGCCTGAACCTTTTTGCCCGTACCCGCATCAGGTTTATTGTGTCAATGGGGGATGGGGATGTCCAGAAGGATTTTGACCAAGGCGGAACCCGGAAAAATGGGGCGAAAGGCAGAGGGCCGGAAATGCCTGTCGCCGGAAATTCCTCTGAAAAAGCAGAATGTCCCCTTTTTCCACCTTTTTCCCCGTCCTGCGTTTGCCGTAGGCTTCAGTCGCCATCCGACGTCTTTTGGCCTTCAGGCAGGTCGGCATTGCGGACTTGGCTTGGTGAGCCTGAGCGCGGGAATCGCCCCGCCCCAACATTCCAGGGGCCCAGAAACGGGAAGGGATCGAGGTCGATGTCAGAATCCGAGAACGTTTCCTCAAATATGCGCAAACTTTTTTTCATTACCCTGAAGCCAGTTACCTGTTCGGGCCCAAGATGTAATGTTGTTACTTTCCACAGTGCTCGATACCGTGTGCCTTCGTAGTCCATTGCGCAAATGGCCAGAGCGACTTGTACCTCCCGATCACCAGGAGACGGCTCAACACCCGAAAAAACCAAGGGGGCCGCGCCAGCATTGTGGTACATCCAAGCAGGATCCGCCCGGAGTTGTATGCATACCGGCTGAATCTCGCCGGGATCCAGAGCAACGGCCGAAACACTTACATCGAAGTTTTGTGTGCCCCGGAATATGGTTCCGCCGTCTGCAAAACATAAGGCGGGCACGATTTCGGCAAGGGCGGCTTTGCAGTTTCCCCGATTCACAATGGCCACTTGCATCTCGATAGTGTTGCCCGCGGGAGCAACGGACAGCAAATAAGCACGCAGGTCTGCCCTAACCGGCCCAAAGGGCTTGTAGTGGTCCCATGCCGCGTATAGGACGAAGCCCACAATTACGCCGATAAGCGACAGAAACACCTGGAAGGCCCTGTTAGTGCCCTTCTTCTGAGAATGGCCTGTAACTTGATGGTTTTCAGACGCTGTTTTTCTAACATCACTGGTTCCCATTGCATGCCTCCTTTAATCCGGCGGAATTCGGGGCGGGATCCCCCTGTGCATAATCCGGGAATAATCCGGAATAATCCGGGGACGCAATACCTATTTCTCGGCGTCGCCCTACGAATTGAGAATTGAGTCCCCGAAATCCCCCTGCTTCATTCTTCCCAAGACTTCTTCACAAGTTCAGCAATCTTGGCCATTGTTTCCGCTTTCGATGCAATTGCCGCTTTGTCAGTGGAGAGGCGGAGAGATTGGTTCTTCTTGGTATAGGCAAAGCCCGCTTCCTCAACAAGGGCGATAGCATCCGGAAGATGGAATTCCGTGAACCAGCAACCAAGAAGACTGAAACCGCTGCTTCTCTTGCGAAGCCACATGTAGTTGTTCCCGTTGACTTCGATCCCGATGTAGTGCTTTACAAAGTTGAGCGTCGCGTTGCCGAATGTAGAACGCGTGGCTTCCAGAAGCGTTTTAGCGGCATCCAGGGTCCAGGACGATTTTTTCTTCCAGTAGTCCTCATTGTATTCTTGCCCACCGCCGCCGGTCTCGTCCTCTGGCTCTTCGTATGTGTCGAGAATCTTGGAAAAATGCAGAAGCTTCTTTCCATCTGCCTCTACTATGTTGACTTGAATGGCAATGATGGGAATTGCGTGGCTCAAGAGCTGGATGACGTTGAAGAAACGCCGCGTAATGGTCTCAGCTACAAGTACCGCGAAATGCTCTCTCTGGGGCCATTTTCGCTTTTCATTGTCCCAGTATTCGATTGTGCGGATGATGTGTGTCTCATCCGTTTCCCCGAGCATGACCTCAACCTCATACATGGAATCGTCCTCGGGGTCTTTTAGGAGAATGTCGAGTCGGCCACCACTGGCCTGCTGGCGCTCTCGGAAGATTACCTCAAGCTCTCCGAGTTGCAGACAGTTCGGGTTGTCCGCGATCTGGTCCTGAAGCCAGAATTCGTCGTGTCCACACTTGCGAATTGATTGGCTTTTTCCGATTGGTATAGTGTCAGTCATGTTATTCCTTTCTTTTCGGCGAACGCCAAAACTCAGTAGTTCGAGGGACACAACACTTATTTCTCGGCGTCGCCCTACGAATTGAGTATTGCGTTTGCTGCAATGGATGTGCCCCCCGACGGCACCAATTCAGCCGCGTGGAACTCAGCCCTATGGATCGCACGGAATTATACCCGACGTGTTCGACCTTTGCCAATACATTCTGACACTGCTCTTGCGTCCACGGCGGTGGATCACGCGGCGGGTGGGGACACCCGCCGCGCGGGGCTGAGAACATAGAGGGGGAGCCCGT
>Ga0315288_10003021_pt1 | contig 21467 bp, 16 predicted proteins | sample YL17G11_20_MG_FD_203454 | JGI IMG/M metagenome (GOLD analysis project Ga0315288, IMG submission 203454) | Sediment microbial communities from Yellowstone Lake, YNP, Wyoming, USA - YL17G11_20 | ecosystem: Environmental > Aquatic > Freshwater > Lake > Sediment | place: USA: Wyoming | collected...
AAGCCAAGCAGTTTCAAATGCCCTTCCTTGGTTAAGCCAAGGGATTTCACATCTGACTTACAAGGCCGCCTACACGCTCTTTACGCCCAATAATTCCGAACAACGCTTGCACCCTCCGTATTACCGCGGCTGCTGGCACGGAGTTAGCCGGTGCTTCCTCTGGTGGTACCGTCAAGCATGGATGGTATTAACATCCACAAGTTTCTTCCCACCCGACAGGGCTTTACGACCCGAGAGCCTTCATCACCCACGCGGCGTTGCTGCGTCAGGGTTTCCCCCATTGCGCAAGATTCCCCACTGCTGCCTCCCGTAGGAGTCTGGACCGTGTCTCAGTTCCAGTGTGGCTGGCCATCCTCTTAGACCAGCTAACCATCGTAGCCTTGGTAGGCCGTTACCCTACCAACAAGCTAATGGTACGCGGGCCCATCCTTAAGTGATAGCTTGCATGCAGAGGCCACCTTTGATTTCAACTTCCAAGGAAATCGAAATATTATCCGGTATTAACCCCGCTTTCGCGGAGTTATCCCAAACTTAAGGGTAGGTTACCCACGCGTTACTCACCCGTGCGCCACTTTACTCTCCCGATTGCTCAGGATTTCTCGTACGACTTGCATGTGTTAGGCACGCCGCCAGCGTTCGTTCTGAGCCAGGATCAAACTCTTCAGTTTATATCTGAAATTGATTCTTTTCTTAAGAATAAATTGAGACCCAGAAAACGATAACCCCTATTCTTTTTTCAAAGAGCGATATTAAACCATCTTAATTTATAAACAAAATTTTCTTTTTTGTCAAGGAGAAAATTTTCTCAATCAAGGCAAAATTTTTATCAAAGCCGAATCTATAACTTATAACCTATTTTAAAATTTTGTCAAGACAATTTTATACGGTGAAATTTCTTTTTTCCCACCCTTAATAAGATCTCATCTCCTTCAAAATCATCTAATTTAATAAGGTGGTCAAATTGATCCGCCCTCTTATTATTGACATACGCGCCTCCCTGCTCGATCAGTCGCCTAGCTTCAGACCTTGAGGTGCAAAGACTTGTTTTTTCAAATAGTTTAAAGATTGCAATACCTTGGATAAATTCTTCCCTTTTCATAAACGTGGTCGGAATGGAATCTTCTTGGTGAGCTTCTCCACGCGTGTTAAAGATAGGTACGGTTGCCCTTCCAAATATGATTTTTGAAGAATCCTTTGATTTCTCGGCTTCTTTTTCTCCATGGATAATTTTAGTCGCCTCAAATGCCAGGATTTCTTTAGCTTTCCGGATATCAGCCCCTTTTAACTTCCCATACTCTTCTACCTCTTCCATGGGAAGAAAGGTGAAAAGAGCTAAAAATCTTTCTGCATCCCTATCATCTGTATTGATCCAAAATTGGTAGTACTCATAAGGAGATGTACGCTGAGGATCTAACCAGACGGCTCCCTTCTCAGTTTTCCCCATTTTTTTCCCATCTGCAGTCATGATCAGTGGGAAAGTAATCCCATAGGCTTCTTTTCCTTCAAGACGACGGATCAGATCAATCCCCGCTACAATATTGCCCCACTGATCACTGCCTCCCATTTGAATCAGACAGTTGTAATGCTTGAACTGGTACCAGAAATCGTATGCTTGGAGGAGTTGATAGTTAAATTCGATGAAGGAAAGCCCGGTTTCCAAACGAATTTTTACTGACTCCGCTGCAAGCATGCGATTAACGCTAAAATGGACGCCGATATCTCGAAGAAAATCGATGTAGTTAAGCTTTGTCAACCAATCAGCATTATTCAAAAGAAGAGCTTGATCCTTTGAGAAATCTAAAAACCGAGAGAACTGCTTTTTCTGAGCTTCAGCATTCTTGGCTATTTCTTCATAAGTCAAGAGCTGCCGCATTTCATCTTTGCCGCTGGGATCCCCAACCAATCCCGTCCCACCCCCCACCAATGCGATTGGACGATGGCCATGCCTTTGCATATAAGCAAGAGCCATAATCGGCACCAAATTCCCAACGTGAAAACTTGAAGCGGTAGGATCAAAGCCGATATAACAGGTTATTCTTCCTTCTAATATCTCAGAAATTTTTTCCTCATCAGTGACTTTCTCAATAAAGCCCCTCTCTTGAAAGACATCATAGACTGTTTTATTTTTTATCCTCTTCATACCCCTCAACCTCGTTCATCTATCGGGACTTTGATCCTTTGAATACTTTTCGATTTCCCTGTTTCTGAATCGACTTCAACCACAACTCCTTGGAGCTCAATCTCCTCTGTGGCAACATCAAATTTCCAAGGAATTTGAGTTAATAAACGTTCTAAGGCGACCTGTTTACGAATTCCAATGACAGAGGCTAAGGGACCCGTCATCCCCACATCGGTGATATAAGCCGTCCCTTCGTTCAATATCCTCTCGTCACAGGTCTGCACATGAGTGTGGGTTCCCAATACAGCACTGACTTTTCCATTTAAAAACCACCCCATCGCCATTTTCTCGGAAGTGGCCTCTGCATGGAAATCGACAATGATAATATTTGTCTGCTGCCTCAATATTTCAACCTCTTTTTCTCCGACACGGAATGGGCAATCCAAATGCTTCATGAAGACCCTGCCCTCCAAATTCAAAACGCCGACCTTTTTCCCGTTATTCAATGAGAAGACTCCTGATCCTCGGCCAGGAACTTGGGTTGGATAATTCGCAGGTCTTAAGAGCCGTCTCTCCTCATCTAAGAAAGGAATGATCTCTTTCTTAGCCCAAATATGGTTTCCAGAAGTCAGAACATCCACCCCTTGATTTAAAATATCTATTGCAATAGGAGGGGTAATTCCCATTCCTCCTGCCGCATTCTCCCCGTTTGCGATCGTGAATTCAATTCCGTAGTCTGAAATAAGTTTCTCCAAAATCCCCTCGACGGCCTGGCGACCCGGTTTTCCTACGATGTCTCCTATGAAGAGAATCCGCATCTCAAAAACTCACTGAAAAATTAGCATTGCAAAATTAGCAGTTAGCAATAAAACGTATTCCAGCAAGAATCCAGAAGAATTTCAAGGAAGCTGGATTCCTACTTTCGAAGGAATGACAGGGCCAGCAGAAGCTCTTGGAGCTCCATTTTTCAAGAGCTAAATGGATATGTTTTCTTATTTCATTGCTAATTGATGAATGCTAATTTTGCAATTTGCAATGATTATTATTTGGCAATGTCCACTGAACGCATTTCTCTGATTACGGTTACCTTAATCTGGCCGGGATAGGTCATCTCTTTTTCGATCTTTCGGGCAATATCTCTGCTGAGGACAACAGAATCCTCATCGGAGACACGATCAGGCTGAACCATAATACGAACCTCCCTCCCCGCTTGAATGGCATAAGATTTTTCCACTCCGGGGAAAGACTGTGCGATCTTCTCTAATTCCTCTAATCGCTTCACATAGGTCTCTAACATCTCCCGCCTGGCTCCCGGCCTCGCCCCTGACAAAGCGTCTGCAGCTTCCACTAAGACATCCAGAATGGATTCTGGCTTCTCTTCTTCGTGATGGGAGGCAATAGCATGAACTACAATGGACGATTCTCCATATTTCTTTGCCAATTCAGCGCCGATCTTCCCATGGGAACCTTCTGTTTCATGATCGACAGCCTTTCCAATGTCATGAAGAAGGCCTGCCCTTTTGGCTTGTTTCACATTGATCCCTAGTTCGGATGCCATGATTCCGCAAAGGAATGCCACTTCCAGAGAGTGCTGGTACACATTCTGAGCAAAACTTGTTCGATATTTGAGTCGGCCAATTAATTTAATAATCTCCGGATGGATGCCGTGGACCCCTACATCGAAGGTGGCCCGTTCCCCTGCTTCACGGATTGCCAATTCGATCTCTTGTTCTACTTTTTGGACAATCTCTTCAATGCGTGCAGGATGGATCCGTCCATCGCTGACCAGCCGTTCCAGTGCAATTCGAGCAATTTCCCTTCGAATTGGATTGAATCCTGAAAGGATCACAGCTTCTGGGGTATCATCGATGATCAAATCAATTCCTGTAGCAGCTTCGAGGGCTCGAATGTTCCGACCTTCACGACCAATGATACGGCCCTTCATCTCTTCATTCGGTAAATTGACTACCGAAACAGTCTTCTCAGCGACATACTCTCCAGAATAACGCTGAACCGCTAAGCTAATAATCTCCTTGGCTTTCTTATCGGCCGATTCCCTCGTTTCGTCTTCAATTTTCTTAATCTTCTTGGCTGCTTCGTGTTTCGCCTCATTCTCCATAGATTCGATCAGCAACTGCTTTGCCTCTTCAGAGGACATTTTTGAAATATTCTCCAGTTGGATCCGTTGTTTTTCCAGAAGGGCGGTCACCTTTTTCCCCTGCTCCAAAATCTCTTTCTCTTGCTGAAGCACTGCCTTTTCCTTACGGACAATTTCCGCCTCCTTCATTTCGAGAAATTCGACCTTTTTTTCGAAATGCGACTCTTTTTGCATGATCCGTTTTTCCAGATTTTGAAGTTCTTGTCGTTTATCTATCGTCTCTCTCTCGAACTCGGCCTTTTCTTGGTAAAATTTTTCTTTAGTTTGGAGAAGAGCTTCTTTCTTTAAGATCTCAGCCCTTTGCTCGGCCTCCTCGATCAAGTGCTTGGCGACCTCTTTTGCCGAAACGATCCTGGCCTCGGAAAATCTTTTCCTTACGAGGAACCCAACGACACCTCCGAGAAATGCGATGACACAAACGATAATGATGTACATCTCCAGGGATAGCTTCAAAGGTCTATTCACCTCCTTAAGCAGAAAAATAGGATGCTTGACTCGTCATTCGTCATACGATTCACTCCTACGAATCATCAACATGAATCAATAAAGATAGGACTTTCAAATACAATAGTGTAGGGAAGAGGGTAGGTGTAGCGGAACCCGATATGGAAGAAAAAATGAAGGGAATCCCGATGGTGATTTCCAATTCGCCTGTTTTATATTATGAAACCCTACGTTCTTTTCAAAAAGGGAGTCAATGATCCTTCTCCATTCCTTCGCTCTCGTGAAGGTTTCAAAGCCAAACCGCTTTTCCCATCGACTCCTCATGTTTAAAAACATTTGCAGGATTTCAATCATCTTCCATCGTATCATTATTATCGAACTCATTTGCCCCCTGCATGCTGCCCGTTGGCAGGTAGCAGAGCGAATCGGGACCGATAAAATCTTTTCCTTCCCTCTATCCCATCACATGTTTTACCCACCCACGATAGTGTTCATATTAAATCATATACCTGTTGTCGGACAGCTAATGTCCCAAATCAACCCTTCGACTTTCCCGGAGCTGAAGCCCGAGGTTTGCCTTCGGCCCGAGCGTTCGACTGAGCTCACGCCGAAGTCTCAGGCCGAGGGCTCAGGGTTGATATTGAGCGGCACTCTTGACCCCGTCCTAAAGGATGGGGTTGGGTGCTGTCGAAGTATCAACCCTTCAAGGAGATTGAAATTTTTTCTAACTTTCCCCCACCCAAGTTTACATCGATCTTTTCAGCCAACTCTTTTGATTTCGTCTCAATCTCTCGAAGAAGGGCTATTCTTCTCTCCTTCTCTCTTAATAGATCATCTGCAATGTTGAGAGCTGTTAATATCGCTACATTCATTGTAGAGACGCTCCTTGTCTTTTTTAAAACTTCGTCCATCTTCTCATTGACATACCGCGCCACCTCTTGAATATGATCCTCCTCTGTATCAGTCTTGACTGTATACGTTTGACCAAATACCTTAATATCAACCAATCGTTCTTTCCCCATCTCTGTCCGATCCATTCAAACGCGGCGCCCAAAAGTGGGCGGGCTCTGAACCATAATGGTGCAGAGCAGGACTAAATGTCAACACTTTTCAAACGATGAAGAAGCTGGTCGAGCCGTGTTTTCACCTTTTCCCTGTCCTGAGAGAGGAGTTCCAATTTTTTTCCTAACCGGATCATCTTCTCTTTCTCCCCATCCAGCGCAACGGCCAATTCATCCCGTTCCTTCTTAAGTTCTTGATATTTTTTTAAGAGATAACCAACCTTTCCCTCAAGGTTCCCTAGTGGTCTTCGTTCCTCCCCCAGGACCCCTTCTTCAGTTTTTTCGTCTAATACTATTTCTCCAGCCATAAAAAGTCAACCCTAATGGAAAACATCATTGTAAATTGCGAAATTAGCATTGGCTAATTAACAATCAACTAAAACTTTTTTACTTTTCGTTGCTAATTGCTAATTTTGCAATGATCTTTACCCTGTTAGAAAGCCCCAGCATTTATTCTGGGGATGGTATAAATAGAAAACATCAGCTCCTAATTGAGGACGGGGTCAAAACCCCGCCCTTTCTAATGGGGTTTATTCAGGCAGCGTTCAGTAAATAGGCTTTCATCAATTCATCTATCTCCCCATCGAGCACTCGATCCACCTGATGGATCACTTTATTGGTACGGTGATCTTTCACCATTTTGTAAGGGTGCATAATATAAGAACGAATCTGGCTCCCCCAGGCAATCTCCTTCTTTGAGTTGTGAAGTTCCCCGAGTTTTTCTTCCTTCGCCACGAGTTCCTTTTCATAAAGGCGGGCTTTTAATATCTTCAGGGCAATCGCCTTATTCTTATGCTGGGATCGTTCGTTCTGGCATTGAACAACAATTCCTGTCGGGAGGTGTGTGATTCGGACGGCAGAATCGGTTTTATTGACATGTTGCCCTCCTGACCCGCTGGATCGAAAGGTATCGATTCTCAGGTCTTTTTCATCTATCTCGATCACAATGTCATCCGAGATCTCAGGATAGACAAAAACCGAGGCGAAAGAGGTATGTCGTCTCGCCCCTGCATCAAAGGGCGATATTCGAACGAGTCGGTGAATGCCTACCTCGGCTTTTAAATATCCGTAGGCATAACGCCCATTGACTGTAAAGGTTACGTTTTTTAAACCAGCTTCCTCACCGGGAAGGATATCAATGATCTTCGTCTGATATCCCCTTTTTTCTCCCCACCTCAAATACATCCTGAGAAGGATTTCAACCCAATCCTGAGCCTCTGTTCCACCTGCGCCCGCATTGATGCTTACGATCCCATTGCTCCCATCGTGTTCTCCCCCCAACATGGTCCTAAACTCCATCTGGCCGATCGCCTCTTCGCTTTTCTGTACCTTTTCCAACAATTCCTGAGCCTCCTTCTCATCCCCTTGTTCCTCAATGAGTTGAAGGAGGATCTCCATTTCTTCCAATTCCTTCTGGTTTTGTTGCCAAGGCGAAAGACTCTCCAAAATGGAGGTTCGTTCCTTTAAAATTTTTTGCGCACTCTCACCCCCCTCCCAAAAATTAGGACCTGCCATCATCTTTCCAATCTCATCCAGCCTTCTATTCTTACCTTCGACGTCAAAGGTACCCTCGTAAGATCTCCAACCGGCTGCTCAATTCCTTCAATCGACCCTTCAATTCAATTAACATAACGAACCACCTTTTTCTTAGATTTTAGAAATATAAGTTAACATAAATCAAGAAAAAGATAAAGGTCTTTTTGTAACCTACTGAGTTTATTGAGTTCATTGGGTTATAGGGTTAACGCGACAAACTTAAAAAACATAGTAAACTCGATGAACCATTTTTTAGATGCCTTCCACATCGATCAGGTTGGGTTATTATAACTGCTTTCGAGTTGTAAAAAAAAGGAAAAATTTAGACAAAAATCAAGAGGGAAATATAGTGGCTAGAACCCTCTAACGAATCGCTCCAAGATAATGGGCAGTGAGTTGGCGTTCTCGGACTTTTGGGTTGGAGTAATCGGGAAGGAGCATGGGCGATACCCGATCTGTGATAATCCCTGCTTCTTCCAATTCTTTATGATACCTGCGGACATGATCCAACGTCAACCGCCCGTCTTTCACCTTCTCTTTCACATAAAGTGCAGCATTGACACCTGCAATTTTACCGAAGACACAGACATCGAGGAGAGAGTTCCCCATTAACCGATTCTCTCCATGAACACCTCCTGAGACCTCACCTGTAGCAAAAAATCCTGGGACGGAGGTTTCACAACCGCTGTTGTATTCCAATCCCCCGTTTTGATAATGGAGGGTAGGATAGACCAGCATGGGTTCTTTTGAGATGTCGATTCCAAATCGTTTGAAAAGCATGCACTTTCCCGGAAACTCTCTTTTTACTGTCCCTTCCCCATTGAGTAAATCGATCATTGGGGAATCGAGCCATATTCCAACCTTTCCGGTTGAGGTCGGAATGCCCTTCCCTCTCTCAGTACACTCCCGAATGTAACAGGCTGATTCAACATCTCTTGGCTCACGTTCATTGACAAACTGCTCACCATCGATGTTGAGCGCATTGGCCCTCGCCCCTCTGAACTTTTCTGTAATCAGAAGGCCTTCAGCCTGCTCCGGAAAGACTGCGCCTGTTGGATGGTACTGGACAGTATGAAGAAAACATAATTTTACACCAGCACGATAACCCAAAACGAGACCATCTCCGGTAGCACCATAATGATTGGTGGTCATGAATCCTTGGATATGGAGTCTTCCCGAACCCCCTGTTGCCACGACCACGGCCTTTGCCTTAACCAAAAAATATTCCTCTGTTTCTAAATTATAGAGAACTGCACCCGCACAGTGTCCATGCTCATTCAATACCAACTCCACTGCTGGAGAAAATTCGAGGACCTCTATATCCTCTGCTCGATTTCTTGCCTCATCCCGCAGGGTCCTCATGATTTCCGTTCCAGTAATATCGGCGGCATAATGCATTCGCTTCCGGCAGGTCCCTCCTCCGTGGAGTGATTGTAACCTCCCCTCTGGGAATTTTGTGAACATGCATCCAAGGCTCTCTAACCACGCCAAAACCTTCGGAGCCTCTGTCACAAGGGTATAAACAAGTTCCGGATCATTTTTAAAATGGCCTCCGCCCAATACATCGAGGTAATGGTAATAAGGTGAATCTTTTGTCCCTTTGCAGGCTGCCTGGATTCCACCTTCAGCCATCATCGTGTTGGCATCCCCATGCCTTAATTTGGTTGAAATCAGTACCTTGGCCCCCTTTTCCTGGGCCATCAGTGCAGCTGCTGTACCTGCACCTCCACCCCCAATGACAAGGACGTCTGTCTCATAGGCAATTTTGTTTAGATCGATCAGGTCGGGATTTACCCGACTCTTTGCCTCGAGCAGATCCACAATTTCAGGGGAGATTGCATACCCCTTACTCGGGCCCACGCGGATCTCTCTTCTCGAACCCTCCCTATAATCGGGATGGTATCTTCTCAGTCGTTCCTCCCTCTCCTTTAGAGAAAGGAAAGGGAACTCCTCTCCTCTTCTTTTCCTTTCCACCCGGGCAGGCCGAGTGATCTCAACTCGCTTCATCAGTTCCTTTAATTCCCTTGTGTAGGGCATGAAAACCTCCAACTCTCCTTGCAGAGAGCACAGAGCATAGAGTTAAAAATTGAAATTTATTCTAAGGCCTCTTATACCCCATGCCCTTTGCCCTATGCTCTTTGCTTTATTTAAAGGTATGTTTTATCTTTTGGGACCCAGTCTTCGTTGGCCTGTTCGGGCTCGATCTCCCTTTCGTTATAGAGATCTTTCAACGTCTCTTCATCTGTATCCATCAGTTCCCTGAGCATCTGTTCATATGTACTCTTCTCGATTTCTTTCACCATCGAGGTTAAATGTTCCGCTTTAAGTGCGACGTACTTCCCATAGAGTCGTCTTCCCAAGATTGCGATATTATATTGGCAGATCTCAGCTGGGCATCGGGAGGTACAGAGGCCACACATCACACAGTCAAAGGAAAGTTCTGCCAATCGGGTTACATCCCCTCTCATCGCAGCCGCTATATAGTCCATCACCTCAATCTCCATCGGACAGGACTTGGTACAGGTATTACATTGGAGACATCGCAGCAATTCAGGATAGGCCTTCACCAGTGTCTCGATGGTGGGTTTTATTTTCTCTATGTGATAGATACTTTTGGTGGCCGGAAAGAACGGAATTTGTGTAAGATACATGTTGGGTTGGACAATGGTCTGACACGCCAGACCCACCTCGATCTTATAACTTCCTGGAAATTTGTAGACCGTTCCACATGCCCCACAAATCCCTCCACGGCAACCACATCCCCGAATCAATTGGTATCCAGCATATTCCATCGCCTTTTGAATGGTGAGAGAAGGAGGGACTTCATATCGTTTCCCCATAATGAAGATGGGAACCAGATCCTCTTTCTTAATCTCTTGCGTCTCCATTTACTCCTCCTCATTTCACGCAAAGCGCAGAGCGCATAGAGTTTTGTATCTCAGGGCTTTAGCCCTGATTAATCAGCCCTAAAGGGCTGAGTTACATGATGTTGAGTTAATATATGCTTTGCTCTATGCTATCCTTTAGATAGTTCCTGATTCGATCTTTAGCTCTTCTTCTTTAAAGGTTGCCACAGGTGGCGTTTCTTTCACATCCCTTCCCGGGAGATACTGGAACATCTTCTGAATTCTATCTCCCACGCTTCGAAAGAGAGTGGCAACTGGCAGCCGACTTGGACAAGCGCTGTCACAAAGTCCACATCCGATACAAGAAGTGACCATGTGGGACATCCGAATAAGGTGGAAGATGAGGGTGTCGGTTGGCATTCGGATACCACCCTTCCGATCCGCCCATCTCAGAAATTGATCTCCATCATGCTCAAAAACCGCTGTCCTTAAGACACATTCTTTACAATAGCAGATGGGACAGGCCACCATACAATTATAACATCGGATACAGGTCGAAAATCGGTCCAAAAAAGATCTTAGGTCTTTGACCCCCCCTTTAAATTCCTCAAAAAGAGCATCTCGTTTTTTTATTCTTTCAGCAATGACCCTATTGACCACCTCGTTCCTCAATGAAGGTTCGTTCTCTGAAAAGGAAAGGATTCCCTTCCCTTCAATCTCCTTTCCCAATCTTTCTCCTATTTCAATACCAATCTCCTGATCTGTCTGATAACCAAAGAGTTTAATGACAATATCTGCTTGGGGGATAGGATATTCACACATCTGACAGGCTGTACGGAAAGTATATCCATCAACTGAAGGAATTTCACCCTTCACCATTCCTCTGAACAACCCTTTCGTCAATCCCTCGCCCCCTTTCCCTTCTTGGGAGATCTTTGCATAATCAGCCACTTCAAAAGTTCCGGGACAATCAATACCGATAAGATAAAGGTTGTCTAATTTAACTTGAAGGAATTTTGTCAACTCCACAATGGCCCTTATCTCACACGCCTTTAATACCGCAGCAACTTTCTTCCCCAAATTTTTAACGGTGAGGTGAGAAGCGACCCTTGAAGATTGAACTGGCATCGTGGGTGAAAGGGCACATGCACCGTTTAACTTTTCAGGATCGCGAATTAATGTTTGAACGAATCCGTCCTGCGAAGGGAGAGTTTTTGGAATCACCACTGCTTCAACAACTCCCTTTTCCAAAAGAGACCTTAGAAAGCCAATAACGGCTTCCTCTGTCCTTCCATCTGTCACTTTAACTGCTGCCTTCTTCGCCATGTTCCAGAATTTCTCCTTTCCTTTATTACTAAGGAGTCCATAATTGAATAGACATTTTCTTCAGAAAATCTCCCCTAACCCCTCTTTGCCAAAGAGGGGAAATTCCTCCCTTTTGTAAAGGGAGGGAAGGAGGGATTTAGCTTCGGATATCCATATAATTATGGACTGATTAGTAAATAACGTGACCGTGTCCCTGCCTGCCGGCCCCGGTCCCGACCGAGGGCGGGGCAGGCAGGCGTGTCTCGTGTCCGTAATTCCAAATGCCTAAAGTCAAAAACCTTCGAGTCGAAATCCGCACTTCTTTTTCTCCCCATCTCCCTTGTTGTAACCCCCCTCTATTCCCCCCTTAAGTTAAGGGGGGAGGAAGGGGGGTTAGGCATCCCAAAGTTGTTTCATTGGGTTGGGGCCCATCTTCTTCAGTTCCTCAACCATCTTGGTCACGGTATCTGCAAAAAGTTTCCCTTCACTGGCACTGATCCATTTCAGCCAGATGCGATCTTCTGTAATACCCATTTGGTTGAGGATACCCTTCAGAATGGCCACTCTTCTGCGGGCTTTATAATTTCCTGTTTGATAATGACAGTCTCCCGGATGGCAACCCCCGATCAACACGCCATCAGCCCCATCAATCAAAGCCTTGAGTACATAGATGGAATCGACTGCTCCCGAACACATCAAATGAATGATGCGGATGTTAGGCGGATATTGTTGCCGGGTCGTTCCCGCAAGATCTGCGCCTGTATAGGTGCACCAGTGACATAGAAAGGCAACGATCCTTGGCTCAAATTCGGCCATTTCTCTCCTCCCCTTTTAAAATCGCATGGAGCAGAGAGCATAGTGCATAGAGTTTAAAAATTTGTTTTTGACTTTGTTTCATTATTGACGCCATGCTCTATGCCCTTTGCGTCTTGCGTGTTCAGTCGACGGCTGCATCGAGGACAGCCATATTCATTTCTTTCTCAAAATTTCGCTGTTGAGAGGCTGCATTGCGACAGGCAATGACGCATGAACCGCATCCCTGGCAAAGTCCTCCCATCACTTCTGCTTTACCCTCCTCCTCATTGAGAACCCTTGCCCCATAGGGGCAGACGGTGACACAAAGGCCACATCCGCAGCAAAGTCTTTTAATCACATAAGCCAAAAAGGCTTTCTCCTCCACTGCCTCTTTAGAAAGGATCGCCGCAGCTCGGGCCGCTGCCGCATTCCCCTGGGAGATTGAATCCTCAATAAAATTGGGTGAATGGCAGAGCCCACAGAAGTATTTTCCACGGTCCACCGAATCAAGAGGGGCTGATTTGGGATTAGCCTCCTTGAAAAAACCATCCGAATTGAGGTCAACATCGAAAATCCTTGCCAGCTCCAGATGGTCGTTAGGTTCAATTCCAGTGCTAAGGACGACACGATCCGATGGAAGAGTCACCCGGCCGCCCATCGCAGGATCAAAGAGCGATACCTGAAGTCTCCCATCCTGGAGCGCAACCCCCGGCCTATTCTCTAAGTCATAACGAATAAAGATAACCCCCTTCCCTCTTGCTTCGTGGTAATAAGTCTCATAGAATCCATAGGTCCGCACGTCCCGGTAGAGAACATAAACATTCAAACGGGGATTCATTTCTTTTAACTTAAGGCTGTTCTTTACTGCATGATTGCAACAGATACGGCTGCAGTAAGGATGCTCCTCATCCCTCGATCCTACACACTGGATCATGACCACCGAATGAATATCCTTCAAGCTTTCATCCTTCAGATGAATCATCTTCTCCAACTGTCGCTGTGTGATCACCCGGGGATCTTCTCCGTAAAGATATTCGTTTGGAGTAACCTCCTTCCCACCAGTGGCAAGTATCAAGGCACTATGGTCAAGAATCTTCTCTTCATTCTGACGGCGAATCTTCGTTCGATAGTGTCCGTTCTTCTTCTCAAATCCAAGAATTTCTGACTCACAATAGAGATGGATCGATCCACTGTTTTCCACCTGTCTAATAAGATTCTGCAAAAGGATTTGGGGGTCTGATCCCTTTAACGTATAAAATGATTCTTTTAGATTTCCACCCAATTCTCTTTCTTTCTCAATCAGGTAAACCTCATACCCCTGTTCAGCCAATCGAAGAGAAGCGGTCATGCCGGAAAGGCCTCCACCTACCACCAATCCCCTCTTCTCAACTTTCTGTCTTCCTTTCCGAATGGGCTGAACCCTCCTGGCCCTCTCCACGGCCATTCGGATCAGAACTGCGGCCTTCTCAGTAGCCAACTTTGGATAATCCTGATGAACAAAAGCGCACTGTTCCCGGATATTGGCATATTCGATCAGGTAGGGATTGAACCCCATTCCTTTGGCCATCTCCTCCATGGCTTTCCGAATCTCCCGATGAGAGCAACCTGCAATGACGATTCGATTGAGGCCATGCTCTCCAATCCTTCTTTTAATCAAATCGAGATCTTCAGGAAGGCAGGCCAAACCGACCTCTTCCACATGGACCACCTCTCTCATTCTCTTGGTCTCATCCATGAGATGGGGGATGGAGAGGCTCTTCTTCAACTCTTCTCCACAATGGCAGAGAAAGATCCCCACTTTTGGAACCTCCTCTGATAACGCTCCTTCAGCAGGATACTCCTTCACAGGAGGAAGAAGACCGAAAGGGGAGAGAAAAGAGGCGGCGGCTGCTGCAGCGCTTGAGCCTTCAACAACAGTCTCCGGGATGTCCCTGGGGCCACGAAAAGCCCCTCCCACAAAGATTCCTTTGACCGAGGTCTCTGCAGGATTGAATTCGTCGGTCTGGCAAAACCCCTGTGGATTCAATCGCAGGTCCATTCTTCGTGCTAGGTCCTTTATCGTCTGCGGTGGGGTGAAACCGACAGAAAGGATGACCGCATTGAACTCCCCCTCCTCAAAAGTTCCATCTTCCTTGACATAAGTAATCAAAAGATTTTTCGTTTGTTGAAGTTCTTTGATCGAAGAGATGGCACTCCGGATATATTCAATCCCATATTCACTCTTCGCCTTCTCATAATACCGTTCATAATCCTTTCCCATCGGACGAATATCCATATAGAAAAAGGTAACTTGAAGTCCAGGAGAGCGCTCTTTGGCAATCATGGCCTGCTTGGTGGCATACATACAGCAAATGGTGGAACAGTGGTCCTGGCCGCAGGAAGGATCCCGCGATCCCACGCACTGTATAAATGCAATCTTTTCCATCCTCTTCCCATCGGAAACCCGGATTGGCAATCCCTGCGTTGGACTCGATGTAGAAAGCATCCTTTCAAATTGGATGCTCGTCAGCACATTCTCATACCGACCGAAACCATATTCCCCTTTTCTTTGGGCCCAGAAAGGTTCAAAACCAAATCCCAAGAGAATGGCTCCGGCCTCGATGGTCTCTTCCTCTTCTTTCATATCGAGATCAATGGCACCTGGACTGCAGACCTTCACACACTCCCCACATCGTATGCAGGTTTTGGGATCGATGACGAGACTATGAGGGATCGCCTGAGGATAGGGAAGGTAGATGGCCTTTCGTTTCTCCAAGCCTCCGCCGAACTCTCTCTCCACCTCTACGGGACAAACCTTTATGCAAGCCTCGCAGAGGGTACACCGTTTGGGATCGACGAACCGAGGTTTTCGGACGATGGAGACGCAAAAATTGCCTGGTGCTCCTTCAACCCCTAATACTTCTGAATAGGGCAACAGCTCAATCCCGTCATGAAGGTGACATTCATAAATTGGACAGAAGGCAGGAGGCGTCGGACTCATGAAGCAAACTCCACAGGAGTTTGTGGGAAAAGTCTTATCCAGTAAAGGGAAATAACCCCCAATGGCAGGCGCCTGTTCCAAGAGAAATACTTTTCTTCCCATCTCTGCCAATAGAAGTGCAGACTGCATTCCTGCAATCCCTGCACCCACAACCAATACTGACCCTTTGTCACCTCTCATCTTGCTCTACTCCATGCCCATCCTCTTCACCCCTCACCCTTCCCGTTCGGCTGAGCTCACGACGAAGCCCTCTCCCCTGAGGGGAGAGGGAGGGGGTGAGGGGGAAATCCAAATTTCAAATCAATGTCAAATGACTAAATGCAAAACTTTTTTTGCCACTTGGATTTTGGGTTTCATTTGAACTTTGGCATTTGACATTTAGTTTATCTATGACAACCCCAAAGATTCCAGCAATCCCTTTGGAGAGATCATATGTTTCTTCCACCATTGATCTCTCTTATCAACATCAAAGGCTACTCCCATCAATTCGGTAAAGTAAAAGATGGGGAGACCAGTTTCTTGTCTCATTTCCAAATTGGCCTGACAAAGACCACAGGAGGTGACAATGCATTGGGCACCTGCCTCCTTGGCCATTGACACAATCTTACTCACCAGTTTTTTAACCACATCCCCATAAGTCAGCGCTAAATCTGCACCACAACAATCAATTTTATAAGACCATTCAACCGGCTGAGCGCCGAGAGCCTTCATCAAACGATCCAGGTATTGAGGATTCTCTGGGTCATCCAACTGGGTCACCTTGGGGTGTCGGACTAAGGCACATCCATAGTAGCAAGCAGGGTTCAATCCTCCTAAAGGCTTTTTTACCTTTTCTTGAACTTTCTCCAGGCCGATTCGATTGACGATCACATCCATTAAGGCCAAAATCTCGAGAGAGGATTGATATTTAAATCCGACGATTTCTTCAATCTCCTTTCGCTTTGCCTCATCATTTTTAAGCGAATACTCGGCCCTCTTCAACATGTTGAAACATCCTGCACAGGGGACGGCAAGGGGGCCGGTCTGAGCGTCCTGTGCTTTGGAGATGTTTCTCGCTGGAAGACAGAGGGAGAGGAGATGATTGATGCTGTGGGTTGCTGCCGCTCCGCAGCAGTTCCAATCTTCGATCTCTACCAACTCCACACCCAAGGTCTTGAAGACCGCATCGGTCGATAACCCATACTCCAAGGAGGTTGAGTGATCTGTACAACCTGGGAAATAAGAAAATCTCATGTATTCCTCCAAAGATCATGTCATTCCTGCGCAAGCAGGAATCCATGTTTCTTAATCGCCCTTTTTCTGGATTCCCGCTTTCGCGGGAATGACAGAGCGGGGTGAACACTTCTCAAAAATCCTTTTAATCTCCTGCCTTCCCTTGATGAGACTGGGAAACAGGGGAATCTTACCCTTCACAAAAAGCATCATACCGGGGATAAGGTCCGTCAAGAAGTCTTTACTTCTCAGTTTATAATCGATCAGCATGGTGGCCTCATGAACTCTTCCTCCCCGTTTAATGCTTTGAACAAAGGCCTCGTGAAGGAGATGGATGTTTTTCTCTCTGGGTTGGACTCCTTCTTTAATGGCCATTTCTCTTAAAGCGTCCATCAAGACACCAATGTCAATCTCATTCGGACATCGAGTTCCACAGGTCTCGCAGGAAACGCAGAGCCAAATGGCACTACTTCCAAGGACTGCTTCCTTCCTCCCCATCTGAATCATCCGGATGATATTGTTGGGTCGGACATCCATATAGGGTGCAGTGGGACAACCTGCCGTGCATTTCAGACATTGATAACAGAGGCTGAGATCCTCTCCACTCCTTCTTTTTGCTTCTCCTAAAAAGGAGGAATCGATCTTCTCCAAGTCGGTCCTGGGTTCCAAATTCATCTCCTCCATCCTGAGATCAACCCTAAAGGGTTGAGTTACAAAATCGATATTGATGTAACTCAGGGCTTCAGCCCTGACAAATCAAACAAACGTATCCACCATCCGAAGCGTCTGGCCTGAAGAGGAATTACGGAGTTCACAGGCAAAGTTTGGACAGGCAGCAATGCATGCTCCACATCCTTGGCAGAGTGCCTGATGAACGACTGAAATCCCTCGACGAACGTCCATCTCCCTGGCTTCATAGGGACAGATCTCTACACAGATGCCACATCCGCTGCAGACCCCTTCATCAACAAAGGTGATCAGAGGGTCTTGAAGGAGTTTATCTGTCGAGAGAAGTGCTTGAACTTTGCTTGCTGTGGCAGACGCCTGAGAGACCGTGTCCGAAATATCTTTTGGACTCTGGCCGCATCCAGCGAGATAAATCCCCTTTGTCGAACTCTCTACAGGATAGAGTTTGATATGGGCCTCTGTCAGAAAACCATGTCGATCGACTGTGGCTCTCAGTTTGGCTGCCAAATCTTTCACTCCCTGGCTTGGAACAATGGCCGTGGCCAAGACAACCATGTCCGCTGCAATCTCAACCATTTTTCCTGTCAAGGTATCCACTCCTAGGATCCTCACCTTGCCATCATCCTGAAAAACCCTTGAAACCCTACCCCTGAGGTAGAGAAGCCCTTTCTCCTCGATCGTCTTCTGAAGAAATTCCTCATAATCCTTGCAATCTGAGCGGATATCCATGTAGAAAATATAAGGTTGCCCATCAGGTACTTGCTCTTTATAAATGGCTGCATGCTTGGCTGTATACATGCAGCAAACACGGGAGCAGTAAGGCATATATCGATCTGGATCTCTCGAAGCCACACACTGGATAAAGACCATCTCCTTTGGCACCTTCCCATCGGAAGGTCGAAGGATCTTTCCTTTTGTTGGGCCATAAGGAGAGAGCATCCGTTCAAACGCGAGGCCATCGATTACATCTAAGATTTCACCGTAACCATACTCTCCTAATTGTTCTTTCGGATAGAGTTCATAACCCGTTGCAACAATAATAGCTCCAACTTTTTCTTCAATCCGCTCATCCTTCTGATCAAAATCGATCGCCTTTTCAGGACAGGCCCCCTCACATTGTCTGCAACTCTCATCTATAAAATACCGGCAATGCTCACGACGAATCACAGGTTTATTGGGAATACTAAAAGGATAGTAGTTATCGATCGCTTTTCGTATTCCCAATCCCCTCTCAAAATGAGAAACATATTCCACAGGACAGTTCTTTATACAGATGCCACATCCATTACACTTTGTCTGATCCACAGAAGTGGCCTTTTTTTGGATGATCAAATCGAAATTTCCAACATAGCCCTTCACATCCTCCAACTCCGAAAAACAGTGAAGATTGATTTTTGGGTGTCGCTCCACCTCCAATGCCTTTGCGATGAGCCCATCAAGAGCAGGATCGAGATCCGGAAAAGTCCTTGACAATTGGGCCATGTGTCCACCAAGAGCAGGTTCTCTTTCAAGAAGGAAAACCTCATAACCCCCTTCCGCCAGATCGAGGGAAGCGGTGATCCCTGCAATGCCTCCACCGATCACTAACACCTTGCGGTAGATAGCCATCGCAATGGCCTCCAACGATTCGTTCTTTCTCACCTTCTCGAGGGTTGCTAAGATGATCTCAGCCGCCTTTCGGGTCGCTTCTTCTTTATCCTTCTGATGGACCCAACTACATTGTTCCCGAATATTAGCAATCTCACAGAGATAGGGATTCATTCCTTGCAACTTAACCGCTTTCCGAAATGTATTTTCATGCATGCTGGGTGAGCAACAGGCGACGACCACTCCTTCCAACCCTCTCTCTTGAATGGCCTCTCGGATGATCTGCTGCCCAGGCTCAGAACACATATAGATGTAATCGGTACTGTGTGCAACATCTTCGACCTTTCCTATTGTTTCAGCGACCGATTTTACATCTACCGTTCCGGCGATATTTACTCCACAATGACAGATAAAAACACCCAGCTTCTTCATAATGATTTACTATAATAATTTCCCATCTCCCTCGAGAGACTGTGTCGTAATTGGTAGTCGCAACCTTTAGGTTGCGGTCAGTTTCAATAAAATCAATGAGTTGCACGCAGGCTAAAGCCTGCGGCTACCATCAAAATGGGATTACGACACAGTCTCCGACGGGAGAGGGTTAGGGTGATCACGAATTTTCCCCCTCCCCTTCACCCTGTTAGATAAGGTTCTTTATCCATAGTGCTGTTAGAGAATATTTTTTATCTCACAGGGTGAATCCCCTCCCACCAGGAGAGGGGAGATTTTTTATTTTAGTGCCTTGCAAACAATCCCTGGACTTTGCTCGCTGCGGCATTGGCATGGGCCACTGCATCAGCAATATCTTTAGGCCCTTGGGCACAGCCTGCGATATAGATCCCTTCCACTTCTGTCTCAACAGGCCTCAGTTTTCTCTGAATCTCTGTCAAGAACCCATTTTCATCAGCAGCGATTCCCAGTTTCTTAGCCAAATCCTTCGTATCCTTTTGAGGAATCATGGCTGTGGCCAGGACCACCATGTCTGCAGAAATCTCTACCTTTTTCCCTGTCAAAGTGTCCACACCCCAGACGACGACCTTTTCTCCATCTCGAAAGATTCGAGAAACTCTTCCCCTCAAATAGAGGATCCCTTCTTCTTCCATTCCCTGCTGGATGAATTCTTCATACCCTTTTCCTGTGGATCGAATATCCATATAAAAGATGTAAGCCTGGCCATCGTGAACTTTATGCTTATAGAGACGGGCATGTTTTGCCGTGTACATACAGCAGACCCGGGAGCAGTATGGCATATAACGTTCTGGATCCCTTGATCCTATGCACTGGAGGAAGACTACTTCCTTCGGGATTTCCCCGTCCGAGGGCCTTCGTATCTCTCCTGTGGTCGGTCCCGATGCAGAATTGAGCCTCTCGAATGCGAGTCCATCAATGACATCTGGAAGGGTGCCATAACCATATTCGCCAAAACTTTCTTTCGGAATTAAATCGAAACCGGTAGCCGTGATAATCGCTCCTACTTTCTCTTCAACAAAACGATCCTTCTGTTCATAGTCAATGGCCTCCACCGGACAGATCTTCTCACAGACCCTGCATTTTTTCTCTAAAAAATAACGGCAATGGGAGGGATTGATCACAGGCTTATTCGGAACGGCCTGAGGTGATAGGGTGTAGATAGCCTTGTCTAATCCCATGCCCCGATCGAATTCAGATGGGTTCTTCGTAGGACATTTCTGCTGGCAGAGGCCGCAACCATTGCATTTTTCCCAATCCACATAAGCCGCCTTTCTCCGAACCCTCACTGTAAAGTCTCCAGCCTTTCCTTCAACCTCATCTACTTCAGAATAAGTGACGAGTTTTATTCGAGGGTGTTGACCCGTCTCCACAGTCTTGGGTGTCAACGTACATTGAGCGCAATCGAGTGTTGGAAAAGTCTCTGAAAGCTGAAGCATCCGTCCTCCAATAGAAGGAAGCTTCTCGACCAGCACAACATCGTACCCTGCATTTCCTATATCGATGGATGCAGAGATCCCGGCTATTCCTCCACCTATGACCATGGCCTTTTTTATAAATGTTCCATTATCCTTCATCTATAAGAGACCTTTCTCTTTTAAAAGCGGTAAAGGATCGACCGCATTCTGCTCAAATCCTAAAGTTTGATAATCGAGCCCCATGGCCATCCCAAGGAGTTGGGTAAAATAGAGTACAGGAATGGGTCTGAAATCTAAATATTTCTGCTTGATATCGGACTGCTTGTGATCGATGTTAAAGGTGCACATGGGACAGGTGGAAACAATCACCTCTGCTCCATTTTTGATGGCAGAACCCAAGATTTTATAGGCACATTCTGTGGCTACGTCTGGCGAGCCCACCGATTGGAAGGATCCACAGCATTCAATTTTGTATGGGAATTCGATTGCCTTCGCACCCAATGTTTCTAAAAGCTCTTCAAAAAGGGTAGGCCTCTCCTTATCGTCAAATTCCATCTCTTCAAAGGGACGCAGGAGCATACATCCATAATAGGGGGCCGCTCTGAGTCCGGTCAAAGGTTTCTTCACTCTTTCCTTGAGTTGAGAAAACCCGATGTCCTTTTTCAGAACTTCTAAGTAGTGGACGACCCGAAGGTCACCCTGATAATTCTTTTCGATGAAATTATTGATCTTATCCCTCTTCTCCCCATCTTCTTGAATCAATCGGTTCGTCCTTTTGATCACGTTGAAGCAGATGGCACAGAGGGTGGTCAGGGCGGTTCCTTCCTCCCTCGCTGTCGCTAGAATCCTGG
>Ga0315288_10003024_pt1 | contig 21464 bp, 32 predicted proteins | sample YL17G11_20_MG_FD_203454 | JGI IMG/M metagenome (GOLD analysis project Ga0315288, IMG submission 203454) | Sediment microbial communities from Yellowstone Lake, YNP, Wyoming, USA - YL17G11_20 | ecosystem: Environmental > Aquatic > Freshwater > Lake > Sediment | place: USA: Wyoming | collected...
GCTCTTGTATATGTTCGGACTCTTCCATGTTCGCGATCGTCCGGGCCACGCGAATCGCGGCATCCAGCGCGCGGGGCGTCATGCCCAGCTCGTCATAGGCCTGTTTGGCCAGCAACAGGCATCCCTCGTGAAGCGTCAGGTCCTCATGGCCTGCGGAAAAGGCGCGAGCGCGCTCCACGGCTTGACGAACCGTGCCAGTGTCCGTGCCCCTACGTGCTCTCGTCCATTCAATGAAGGGCAACCAGGGCACTTCTACGTGCATGTCGGCCGGCAGGCGGCTCAGAGGTTCGAAATGCCGGTCGCGCTGCTTGGGATTGTCCTTCAGCAGCCGATTCCAGACCGTGACCTCCTTGGCCTTGAACTCCGGGTCGATGGCCTTGGCCGCCTCGATCAGCCTCGATTTGCCGTTGCCAGATGGGCCAATGAGGATGATGAAGTGGCGGCCGGCCAGCGCAATGGTGACGGCGCGCTTGGCGCCCTCCTGGCCTTTGATGCGGCCAAAGTCGTTTTCGGCCAGCGGTGGCAGTGACGCCGGTAGTGCTGGCGCGCGTGAATCCAGGACTGCGGTGTTTGCAGGGAATCTCTTGCGTGTCATGTGTGTTTCCTCCGGTTGAAGGGTGAGGGTGAAAGATGATTCAGCGGCTCTGCTCCAGCAGCGCCGCGTACTCGTGTTCGATGTGCCCCGCCCAGATCAGCATGGTCCGTACAGCCCGGCTGCCCCGTGGCCTCACCTTTGACGACGACCAGGAGTTCGATCGGCAGGAATTCCTCCCCGCCGAGGCGCTCGCCCAACCGAAAGGCCGGGCACGTCAACAACTCGACGACGTGGTCCCAGGTGGCCAGGTCGTGACAGATGTTGGGATCGTCGCCTCTGGCCAGCAGCAGCTTGAAGTCGCTATCGGTAATGCCGAGCGTAATCACGCCGACATCGCCGTTGGCGTGATGGCCGGAGAACGTGCCCCAGGTATAAAACAGCCAGGCCTTCTGGCGCAGGGACACGATTCCCTGGCTTTCGTCGCTCTGGCCCCCATTGAAGATCACGTGGATCAGATCGGCTTGGTGTCGAACACCTCCTTCAGGGTTCTTTGATGAATGGTTGTGGAAATGGCCGCGACGGCATGATCCGTCGGCCAGTTCGTACTCGGCGTCGTGCTCGGTGAACTGGTAGTTGCCGGCCGTCTCCAGGGCAAGTCGCCGGGCTTGGGGCTCATCGACGGCCTCCACTTCGATGAAGCGGATTGCGTAGCCGATGCGCGTAACTTGGATCTTGAACGTAGGCATGGCACTCCTTTCTGTTAGAGGTGACCGCCGGCCGCTTCCACCGCGGTCTGTATGCCCGCGATGTAGGCTGGATCGCTGATGTCGACGCCGGCACAGGCATGCGCCAAGATCAGCGACTCGATGCCGTCCATGGCGGCCTCGTAGTCGCTGTCGTCGTCGCTGCCGCTGTCGCCATCGTGAAGACTTGAGGTAATCACTCCGGCCAGCGAGCGACCCGGACAATCCGGTTTGGCAAGACGAACGACGATGCCGAAGCAGGGCAAGACAAGGGTCCTTTTCCGCCCTTTCATGACAGTTCCTTTCTGGCAGCCTTTCAGCCGCCGATTTTGTGTTGGGCCGACTCCTGCGAGGCGGCCTGTTGGTAAAGCTCCGACGTGGGCCGGTCTGACTCGGCAAGCCCCAGGGCCTGTTCGATGGCCTTGCTGGCCTCACGGCAGGATGCACCAGTGAATCCCTTTGTCTCCAGCCGGACCTGACCCTGAGGGTCGATGATGAGGTGGATCTTCATGACGCACCCCCCACTTGGATCGTCAGCTTGATCGAACCGTCCGGCAGCTGCTGTTCCACTACGCTGTGCCCTTGCCGCCGGGCCTCCAGGGCAGCTTTCTCAGCGGCGTACCGTTGGAGCAGCTTGTGCAGCTCCTTCTCATCCCCCCAAGCCCCGTTAAATGTGTCGTAGCGGATCTCGCCGGTGGCGGTGTCGATCACCACCGGGTAATTCCAGCCAGGCAGATGGACGATCTGGCCAGTGGCTTCCGACGCGAACAGTTTGGCTGTTCCGTGCACGGGCTCGGCAAGCCCCAGCCGCCGACAGGCGGCGGCCAGGGCTACGGCATCACGGATCTTGGTTTGGATGGTGACAATGTGGCTCATATTCGCGGTCTCCTTTCTTGGGTTGGGAATACAAACAGCGCAAGGTCCAACGTTACGGTGTGTGCTACCCCTTGTGCCTGCGCGTCACGCGCAGCGGCGCGCTCTGACCCCAGGTCATGCCCATCTGCCGGCAGCGCAGTTCTGCAACAGCTGTGGCGATGACCACTACGGAGCGGTTGACCGAAACCAGCAGGCGGCGACGGTTACGCCTCTTGGGCGTGCCGACGTTGTTACCCAGGCTGGTCAGGTCCGAGGCCGACAGTGCGGAAAACGGTACGATTGACATAGGGAATCTCCTTGTCCGCCCATAGGCGGGTTGTTGAGGGTTCGATGACGTGTAAAACGGGAACTGCCCCCGTGAATCACCCGACGGTCAATTCCGCCGACAGCAGGTTGAGCGTCAGGTCCTTCTCAATCGGCAGATGCCTCAGCCACTTGCTGAACTGGCTGAGCATCAGCCCCGCGGCGATGTTGGCGGTGAAGATGGTGCCTTTTGCCGTGCAGGCCCCCTGGTAGGCTTCGGCAGCGGCGAAGAGTGTGGTGGGATAGTGCCGGCGGCTTTCGGCATCGGCTGCAACGAGCACCCGGATCACCTCGGCGCTCATGCGCCCATCGGCGTAGAACTGAAGCCGATCCTGGGTGGATTCCCAGATAATCCGCCGCACCTCGATGTCGTCCACGCAATTGAAGAGGACATTGCCCACATCCATGCTGCGGCGGAACCGCTCGCAGTGCTCGTGGATCTCAAGACCAACGTGCATGCGATGGCAGAGGCTGGCTGTGGCCTGGACCTTGGGCAGACCCACATCATCCTCGAAGTAGCCCTGAGGCGCGAGGTTCACCACCTCCACGCGGTCGGGGTCGATCAGTTGAAGATGCAGGATGCCCATGGCGGCAAGCTGCAAGGCAACCTGCCGGCCGATGGCGCCGACACCGACGACCGTCGCCCGGCACGCGGCCAGGCGGTCCGGTGGCACGATGTCGCGTTGACGCAGGTCTCGATCAGGATTGTTGGTCATGAGGGTACTCCTTCTGAAGCTCACAGGAATGACGAAGCAGTCGACGCCGCCTCGTCGTTTCCCATGAAGGTCATTGTTGACAAAGGAACTGGTTCAAACTCCAGGCTGGACGAGAGAGAACCGTGGCGGGCGGCTCGGTTCACGCCACACCGATCTCTTCTGGTTGCTCATCGAGCAGCGCCTGCAGAATCTCGGTGAGGATCTCACCGGCGGCCGGGCGAGGTGCCAGAGCAGCAAGGCCATGTGTTTGGCGGAGCTGCTGGCACTTGGCTGATCCGGCCACGAAGGCCACGCACAACTGAGGCCGCGAGGGATAGATGCGGCAGCAGCCATCGGGCCTGAGGAAAGGGTACGGCATGCCCGGTGTGGCCAAAATCCAGCAGGCATCCAGGATGGGCAGCGAAGCGGAGTGGCTGCCCAGCGAGCGTTCGGCCTCGATTCTTGGTTCTCGAAGTACATCGAAGGCATCGGCCTCGACGATCAGCTGCTGGCAGCACAGCCTGCAGCAGTCGCACACGTAGGCGAGTTTCATGATAAGACTCCTTTCCGGAAGCGGCCTTGGGTACAGAGCCCCCACGCCACTCCCTGGTTGTCAAAAGATGGGATCGGAATAGACGCGTAGACGGAGGGAACCCCCTTAATCTTCGTCCGGCAGCATGATGGTCAGGACCGGCTCGCCATTATCGCTGGGCCCGCAGATGGCTTTCAGATCCGTAGTGACAAGCTTATCTGCCGCCTGCTGGAAGCTCACCTTGAACAACAGTTGATCCGTGCTGCGTTGGTCCCGGCGGATCGCACAGAGCAGCATCCACAGGACATCATGAACGCGCCCGCGCTCGCTCTGGCCCAGGCCCTGTACGCCCTGGGGCGGCACGATGTAGCCGTGCCAGAGGGCATGGGTGCAGGCAACAGGGATTACGAACCCCGTTTCGACCGCCCAATTGCTCATGTCGATCAGCACCCCATCTTCGATCGCCTCCTTCCGGGTGTACTGGTAGATCACCGGAACACCTTCAAATGGATTTCTATCTTCTTCAGCCATAAAGCACCTCGCTTTCTTCGCCCCACAGTTCGGGTCTGGCGGCCAGCTCATCAAGAACCAGCCGCCTTTCCTCGGGCTCCATCCCCTCAAGCTCCTCCAGCCAGTCATCCGGGGCGCTGTGGATCTGCTGGTCCTTCTTTGTTTTCTCATGCTCGACGAGGACCGAGTCCCATCCTGTGGGCTCGGTCTGAATGTGCGCCTGGTACTCGGCTTCCCAGGCGGGATGGTCCGCGGCGGCAAACGGCAGACGGTAGTCCACGGCGACGGGGATGAGGATCTGTCCGCCAGGCCCGACATTGAATCGCAGCCGGGCGTAGGTCTTTCCGCCTCTGGCAAGCACAAACATGATCGCCCAGTCGCAGGAGCCGAACACACGGTGGAACGTCTCCTCATCCACCAGGCTGGGGACGGGGCTTGCGCCAGGATGCGTATGGCACCAGAGCCTACAGAACTGCTCGGGCCTTCGGCCTTGATCCACCTGGTTCTCAAACAGATCCGCCACGGCCGAATCGTCAAACTCGACGGATGCGGCACTGACGCTCTGCCGCACGGTCAGGAAGTCCTCGATAAGCAGCAGATCATCGGCCGGTGTCAGGCCAAAGCCACCGATCTCGGTGCTGCCGCGATGGCAGAAGTACTGGAGCTTGGCCCATGCCGTGGGTGTGAATCGCAGCGTGGGCACATCACCGCGATCTCTTTCAGGCCGCGTGTTCTTGGATAGCGACAATTTCGCTTCCGATAGGTTCTTCGTCGTGTTCATGACTCTTCTACTTCTTCTCATGACAACTCGGGCACAGTTCATCGGTCAGGCAATCGACGCAGCACTTGCCTCCGCACTCGCTGCATGCCTTCGTGCAATCTGAGCAGAAGCGGTCCTCGCACTCGGGGCAGCTCTCCAGGCAGGACAGACACCCGGCAGTGTCGCAGTGATGGCAGTAGCTGGAACAGGATTCGCAGAAATTCTCGTCGCAGGACTGGCAGCAAAACCCTTCGTCGTCGTTCATGGTGTCGCCGCAGTCGTGGCACGGCAGGCCATTCCAACTGTCCAGCGGCACGTATGCCGAGTGCGCGTTGTAGGTCTGGAGCACGGAGCGGACCAGCAGGAAGAAGTCGCAGATCCGTCCCGCCTCCAGCGCTGCGCGAATGGGCGATGTGGCATCGCCTGGGCAGAGCCGCTCATCGCTGACGTGCGGGTGTGTGATGCCATCCCGGCCACTGGCGGGATTGGGGTCCAAGGCGATGATCGAATACGAAGCGACTGGATCGGGCCTGACCAGGCGGCTCAGGTGCAGCTTGACCTCAAAGGCGCCCAAAGACATGCCCTCCAGCTCGATGTCTTCGGTCCGGACACTCAGGTCTTGCGTCTTCTCATCGTAGTCCCACTCGTGGAACTCAGTTTCGAGCTGGTCCAGGTCGCGAGCGATGTCGGATAGCGTGGCAACTTGAGCCTGTGCAGGCACTTGCAGGCGGTGGCGGGAGTCGATCTCGTAGCGCAGGTCCCGCAGAACAGCGTCGGCCTGCTGGATCATCTGGCTGGCGGCCAGATGCCAATGCCGGGAAACAGCCAAGCCGGCTTTGCGGCACAGCGACAGATACCTCTGCATCGTGCTGCCCAGTTGGCGCTCGTCAGCACTAATGGCGGCCAGGCGCTGCGCCGGTTGCGCAATGACCTGGTCACGGATAAGATTGGCGATGCGAACGATGGTTCGATGATCGTCATTCATGATGGATGTTCTCCTTTTCAAAAAGGCAAGGGGCGCCCGACCGTTGCAGCGGCCAGACGCCCCTTGCGGTTTACAGGCAACTTGGCCGGTGCGAATCACACGATTCGCGCACCCTGGATTTTCGTCGGCGTCATTGAGATGCGGTCGCCTTCCTGGAGGACCTGGTCCCGTGCAACCGGCTGGCGATTGACGCGAATCAGGTAGTCCTCCGGCTTGCGGCCAGCCATCTGCTGGCTGAACAGCTTCTCGACCGTGATGTTGGGCTCGACCTCGATGTAATCCGCGAAACCCGAGCCATCGTTGTTGATCACAAGAATACGCATGATGTTCTCCTTTTAAAACAAAGTTGTGTCTAATGTAAATACAATACACTGTGTTCCTGTTGCGCCGGATTCCCCTGTGGTTTCGGGCGGTCCGCGCGCAGAATGGCCCTTTGACATAGGCTTCTCCTTCTTGCTTACAGGTTATCGTGAATAGTACTCAGATGCCGACGCGGCATCTGAGGAAGTGGTGGGCTATACGAACCGGATGGCCTCAAGCTCGGCTGTCTGGGGCGAGGCTGCCAGCTTGCGTAATGCTTCGAGGTTTTCGCGGTCCTCGAGGGACTCGTTGTCCAGGATCTCGATGACCTCGGATGCATACACGAGGTCATTGCCCGCCTGGCTGGCTGGAACCACCAAGGGCGCTTTGCCTCCCCGGTAGTAGACGTTCTCGGCATTGTGCTCAGCGTAGGCAGTGCTGTGGCGGTCGAAGTGGATGTGCTGCCGAGCCAGGAACGCTTCCAGCTTGGCAAACTCGCCGGACCGTGCTTGATTATCGTACAAGCTGACGACCTGGCCACCCTGGCAGGCTTCCCGTACCGCGGCTTCATTGGCGTTCTCCTCGCCAAAGCCAGTGGGCGACGCACCTTCGGCGAGCACCGCCTGGATCAGCTCATCCACGATCCGCCATGGGATCGGGCCACCGATGTGAATGTCAGCGGGGAAGTAGTCGGACATGCTACGGCTCCTTTCCGGTCTCGGGATCGAAACCGACAGCCTTGGCCTGCTTTTCGGGATCATCGCTGATCTGCTCAAGGCATTGGCCGATCCCCCAATCCTTGACGATGTACTCGGCCGAGAAGCGAGGATTGTCCTTGTCGCCGAGAATGTCGGCTATGAGGTGGTCCGTCGCCACCGAGCGGATTCTGGCCTTCTGCTGTTCGTTGAGGTGGGCATGGGGATCGTTCGGTGGTTTCAGGGCAGCGGCGGCCTCGACTCGTAACCTCTCGAACTGACGTGCTTTGCGGCAGGGACCGCACCTGCCGCAATTGCAGGCTTCCTGGAACACGCGCCGGGCGTAGCCCAGAGCATTTCGCATCCTTCGGACCAGTGAATGGTTGTCGTTCATACTCGGTTTTCCTTGAACAAGAGGATTGGCGGGATGCATTACGCCTCGTCGTCTTCGGTGCCGGCGCGGAGCTTGAGCTGCGTAAGCTTGCACTCGGCAGCTGCCAGGTCATCCCACCGGTTCAGAAAGACGGGCTGGAACAGGCTCCCGCCTGGGTACGCATAGAGATAACGCACCTCGATCACCTCGCCGGCTTTCGGCATCGGTCGGCCGGCGGGAATGGTGACATTGCCCACGGCGACACGCTGATCGTTGTTGCACAGCTCGATGGCCACGCTGCGTCTGCCGGCGTTGGTTCTGGCGACGATGCACGATGCGGTGGCGTAGAACTTGTGCTTCAACGCCGCGCCGCCACTGGCCGGCCGGCCCGATGTGTAAGGGGCATCGTGACGCTTGAACACGATTCCTTCGGCGTGCCGCTCCTGAAGTGACTTGAGCAGGTTCTTCTTGTGTTTCGTGCCGATGGCCGTGCCCAGCGAACGGAGGGCGCCTTGGCCATTCGGGGCAAGCATGTCGTACAGCACCGCCAGCCTTCGGCTGTAAGGCTCCCGCCGCAGGTCCGCGCTCGCTTCCTCCAGCAGGTCGAAGGCGACGAGCATGTCGCCCAGGGCTTCACCGTCGATCAGCCACTGCTGGCTGCCGAGATTCCGGGCCTGCGCAACCACCGGCTCCGGCAAGGCAATGACCAAGCTCTTGCGGTTGATGCCGAAGATCTCCTGGCCCGACTTGCGGATCAGTACCCGCTTGCCATCCAGCTTCTCCTGGGCCCACCAGGCATCGTCGGCAATGAGCTTGTCGATCTCGGCTTCGTCGATGGGGTTCAGGAGTTGCGGGAGCACGCCGGTGGCACGGGCCTGGAGGTCGGTCTGCTGGTAGGGCGTGCCGCTTTCGCCGGGGGTGTAGCCTTTGGCGGTCTTTTCCGCAATCAGCTTGTCGTAGATCTTGCGGGCGGCGGCGTAATCGACTGGCTGAGCGGTCTTGGTGCCGGTTTGGAGTGTGCTGCCGCGGCGGCCGAAGGCGAAGTTGACAACAAAGCCGCTGCCCTTGGGCTCGATGGCGGCTTGGTAGGTCTTGTCCGAACCGCCTTCACAATAGTAAAGCGTGATCCGTTCTGCGTTACTTGAGGTAGACATGATGATCCTTTCTATTAATTGAACGAAAATGCCCGGCAAACACTGCCAGGACGTGATGTTAACGAATGGAACAAGAGCGTGTCTGCGGAAACGCAGGCGTAATTACGTGGCGCTCAGGTCCACGGTGACAATAGTGCCAGTGTGGTTCATGACTTGGAGCACGGGCGGGAGTGACTCAGGGTCGGACATGATCCGGTAGGTGAAAACAGCCGCTTCCCGCGCGTCGGCGGCATTGACGTCGATGACGTAGACGACGCGGAACAAGGGCTCCTCCCCGGATTCCCGGTGAGGCGGATCGATTCTCAGGCCCGGTGCCTCTTCTTCGAGGTTCAGCCTCTGGCAAAGCCGCTCGACTTCCCTGAAGCCCAGGGGCTTGAGCATCCCGCCATCCGTGGCGATATCGCTCACGGCTTTATCGGGGATCGTCCCACCACCCTGGAGGTTCTCATCCTGATGGAAACGCAATGCTGCGAGGATCGTGGCCAGCTCGCGGCGGTCGACCGAGATGGCGAACCGTTCGGCCGTGGCCTGTGAAAGGTGCTTCTTCATGGCCGCACCTCCTCCCTCGCCCTTGGCTGAGACGGAATGAGCGTCTTCTGCGATCCGTCGCTGAGCTGAAGCTGCACTCGCCCATCTGGCAAGATCGTGGCCGACCGCCAATCCTTCAGATCCGAAAGGCAGTCCACCAGCCTGCGCCGGAGCGATTCATCGGGGCCGGTGAGCCGCAGCCAGAACTCCTCCAGCTCCTGGCTGAAGTTGTAGAGCTGAGTGTCATAGGTATCTCCGTCCTCGCTGAACCCGCCGAGGTGGAACCAGATCTGCTCGTCACTGAGTTGTTGGCGGACCTCTGGCGTCACGTACAGCTCACAATCACGGAGCCAGCGATCCTCCTTGCCGCTCCACGGCTTTACCGCCATGGGGACTCGAGACCGGAAAACCTGGCCGTCGCTGCAGTGGACTGTGACCAGGATCGACTCGACACAAATCAGCTTCCCGCCACAGACCCAGGACTCCTGAAGGGTCTTGCCCGCGGACAGTTCCACCCGGCCGACCGTGGGCAGCTTTGCCCAGGAGTAACCTTCATACTCGCGACGAATCTCGACCGGGACAAACGGCTGGTCGAACCGGCCCAAAGCGGCCAGCAGATGCACATTGGCCTCGTCGGTGTCATCGCCGTCTTCACTTTCAGCCAAGCGGTAGCACCGGGCTAAGGGATGCCCCTTGGGCATGGTCATTTCGACCGGCTCGGGCACCATGTCGGTATAGAGCAGTCCCACGCGATACGTGGGCTCAGCCTCGGACAGCTCAATACCCAGTTCTCTGGCCCGCAGGTACTCCTTGTACGGCAGCCGATGGCGGCCCTGTTGCTGAAGATATCTGAACGCTTCCAGCTCCAGTGCGGCCTTGACCTGGTTGAAAGCCTCGTTTTCGACCAGGCAGGTGCGGGCCGGCAGCATGAGGCGGATGCCGGTGGGCTGGTGTGTCATGTCCACCAGGAAGCACAGATCGTGCTCGCTGACCGGACGATGGCTGAAGCTGACGACTTGGCCGTGGAAGTTGACCAGCACATTGTGGCCGTACTCGCGGTGCTGGGGAGCGGACTGATGCCACGCCGTCAGTTCGGTTCGAGCAACGACTTTGATCTGGCAGCCCAACTCCTGGTGAAGGCTTGAGCGGCCATGGATGAATCGCTCCTTCGGACACGGCTCATCATCGACGGTAAGATCCATGCCGGTGAACACGGCCACGGACTTGACGGCAGCCGAGTTCCAGGGCTCATCCTTGAACACCAGCTCTGTGCCAACGCCTGCCGCGATGTTCGACCCGGAGGCTGGCAATCCCTCGGCGTCGTCCAGGATCTCAACGGGTGCTCCGGTCCAGCCATCAGCGGCAATGGTGAGCTTCTTGTTGTTGGAGCGGATGGTGAGTTCGCGTGGCGCCAGGCAGAACAGCCCCACGCCGGCCGGGTCTTCGCTTTCCTCCAGCTTCTCTTCCCAGCCGGAGCCGCCCAGGTCCAGGAGCTTCTCGAAGTCCTCGATGCCTTGGCCGTCGTCGCGCACGGCGACCGTGCCGTCGCGGTTGGCGATCTCCACGTGTTTTGCTCCGGCCCGCCTGGCATTCTGCAGGATCTCGATGATCCTGCCAGCCAGGGTGCCGGTGAACAGGCGGCTGGCCTTGCTCAGCAGCCGCGTGTTGACCCTTGCTTGAATCGTTGTCATGTTTTTACCTCCAGATGCGAAAAGGGCATCCACTTGAAGTGCTGTGGATGCCCTTTTCATTGAGACAGAAAACGCGCCGGCCGCTACTGCGGCAAAGTCGCTCGTGTTGACGCACGCAACCCCCTTTACGTTCTATTCATCGCTCCTCCTTTCCGAATATGGATTGACTTCGTGGACACCAACGAAGCCCAGAACCTGCTCTGGGTCCGAGAATAAGCTATGGAAGCTTCATCCCCTCCGATGGATTCTCGGTCTCGTTGTCCTCTTGCCCTGGTGGCGTCTCAGCCAGCGAGCATGGACAGCCCGACTCGAAGTCGGTGAAGTTCTGCCATTGCTGTTCTCGGGATATCGGCAGCGCCTGTTCCGGCGGAATCGGCGTGCCGATCACCTGCACCTGGTCTGGCTCCGGTTCAAGCACCACGCGGCCGTTCTGGTCGCTGTAGATTTCCACGTAGGGTCGATCCAGAAGATCGACTGGTGGCAGCCCAGCGGTGATGTCCCCGGCCTTGCCCCTATGGTGCAGGGCAAAGCCCTCCATGTACGAGACCGCCTCCGCCTCGCTGCCACGATACCTGCCGGTTAGGCGGATCTTCGCGCCCCGGATATCCCGGTGGAAATCGCCCTCCAGATCAAAGGTCACCTTCTCTTTCACGCCTGCGAACTTCATCCACCCCCTGACCTTGCCGGGCGTGGTGTTTTCGCCTTCCAGTAGATATTTGCTTGGCCTCCATGCCATGTTTCTCAACCTCTGCATTGTCAACGCTCGATTTTAGGGTCGGGGGTCTCGAATGTGACTGAAAAAGCTGGGTGGACTGAAGACGCTAGTGCTCTGTCACAGCTAGGACTTCGGGTTGCCCGAGCCGTTTCAGTCCGTGTTTGCAGGCGATTTGGACCATCTCAACCCGAAATCTTAAGTGTGACAAAGCACTAGCCCTAAATCTTAGCGTTGACAATGCACTCCGTTACGTGCCGCTGATGGCACGTCTCAAGCCATGGACGTGCCATCACCGCTCTGCTCTGATCTCTTGCACAGGAAGATAGGCCCCCGAAGATCCCGGAAGCCGGTGTTCCGATACTATATATATAAGGCTGCCCCGGCCGATCGCATCCGAATCACATGCGGTGCCGGCGTATATGCCCGCCGCATCTGCCTTTATCGCAGGTGCCTCTGCAGTCCAGCCCCGCGGGACCGAGCACTGTCTCTCGTCGATGATCGCGTTGTGTGCAGGAAAGGGAGAATCAACTACTTCAAGTGTTGGCTGGCTGCGTCGCCAATCCGTGTTCTCGTCGAGGAATCGCTTCGCGATGACCTTCCCGATGCGGGCGGTGCTGTCACGTGCAAGAATCCTCGGGCGTCCGTTGCTCCACTTCATGTTCGAAGAGGCGGGTTCGCCCAATTTGTGAGGATGATCCAGTGGTGATATGCACAGGCTTATAAAGCTTTCGCTTCCGGCACAGAGTTTCATCGCAGCAAACCCGCCAGCACTTCCTCCTTCTCCCTTCGCGCCGGCCGGTCCTCGCTGCGCCACCGGTCGATCTGGTCGGCCAGGTGGCGCAGCGCGGTGCTCATGTGGCTGGAGAGCGTCCAACCCTCCTCGCCGCCATGGCGAGCTGCCAAGCCGCTGGCATGCTCGATCAGTCCCAGCCGAGCCAGCTTGGCCCGCGTACGCTGCAGCGTGCGGCGGGAGATGCCATGCTGTCGCTCCAACACAGCCAGCGTTCGCTGCGGGACCATCGTCTGCCGCAGAAACAGCAGGACCCGTGCGGCCGCATGCTGCTGGTTGCGGTTGCCGGGAAAGAGCATGTCAACCAGGTCCGTTACATCCTCCACCTGGCGGATGCGGCGATGCTGGAAGTTGATCTTGCTGGATTCGCTCACGTGCGATCACGCTCCTGTCGATGATCGCCTGCGGCGCCGGCGCCAGCCCGGTCCTGAGTCTCTGGGCCACGTTGGCCCGCCAGCGTGTCCGCGCTCCGGAATCCGCTCCGCACGATCTGCTCCCGCAAGGCGTACCGCTCCCGGCTGATGCGAATGGCCCAGTCCCGAAGCTGTGTGCCGAAGGTCTTCTCCACCACCATTATGGTCTCGAAGGACGAGACGTAAATGTCGTTTAGGAGCCGATGGAACCGCCAGCGCACGCCCTGGCGGCTCATGCCGAAGGTCTTGTGGATCTTCTCGCCATAGGTCCCGCGCAGGACCATGTAGCTGGGCCGATCGCTTTTCAGCTCCACGCTCAGGTCCTTGGATTCCATCAACCGTTTCAGGCGCTCCAGGAACTCCTTATCTTTACTGGTCAGTTTCACATTTCACCCTCAACATGATGTCGGCCCCATCCTGCTCGATCTCGATCAGCCCCCCGTGGGCCATGAAAACGATGGTGACAAAACGCCAGACACGGTCCAGACGCGGGTTCTCTTCCAGCGCCGGGATATCATCGAAGTCCACCGCCCAGCGCCCAAGGTGCGCCAGCAGATGCTTCTGGTAGCGGTTCAGGTCGAACCCCTTGCACAGCGGCAGCCACGCCGCCACGTCTGCAACGCCGACCAGATCGTTGAGCGCCGCCATCAAGCCCGGTATGGACTCCAGCTCCGCCGCCGGCGCATCCAGCGGCATCGATCGGCTGTCCAGAAGCTCCTTCTGGATCGCTTCCCGCCGCTCGGCCTTTCGTTTGCGCGACTCGGCCATACGCTCGCGGAAGTACTCCCGGTCGAAAACGGGCCCGTCGAAGACGAAGTGCGAGGGCATATCCCGCTTGCACGAGCGACACTGGTAGCGGCTGACTCGCAACCGCAGCTTGCCGCCGCAACTGCTGCAGCGTTGGAACTCGATTGTTGGATCGAACTCGTGGCCACAGTCCCGGCAACGGCAACGGCTCTCGGCGATCATCGAAAGCGCCCCGCCGCAGCGGGTGCAGGCATGGCCCGACAGCGTCACTTCGTAGCAGAATCGCCTGGCGTGGGTCACGAATGCCTTCACTGCATCCGCCAGGGCAAAGGCCAGCTTGATAATCTCCACCCGCCCGCCGGCGTCTGCCGCGGCTGGTTTCATGCCGCGGCAGGCGTTGGGGTCGGCGGCGATTCCACCTTCGGGCTCTCTTCCTGAGCCTCGGCCGGCTGCTGGTGTTTGGGCGTGAACTTCCGGCCGCATTTCTTGCAGCGGAAGATCCGCCGGTCCCCCATGCTCTTGGTCCTGCGAACCCCTTTGCTCACGTTCTCCGATGCCCCGCAGTAGGGGCATTTGAATGGTCGTCCCATTGATTCTCACCTCACGGGACACGCAAGAGGCTCAGCTATATAAATCTTCGCCATCACCGTCCCGTGACGGGGCACGCCGACCACTGCGACTTCATGCGCTCTTCGGCTCCAACTTGGCGGCGAAAGTCTGAGTGACGATCTTCCCATCGCGGATGAGATACGTGTCGGTCGCCAAAGGAACGCGGTAGCGCTGCGACTCGGCCGACCAGACGATGTAGGCGATTTCGCCCTCGACAAGCTGCTGGAGCATGCTGAAGCTGGAGCCGGGCATGAAGACGTTGGCCAGCAGCCACTCCAACACCTGCCTGATCTGCCCGTGGCCCCGCCGCGCGCCCTTCGACGTGAGCAGCACGGCATCGTCACCGTAGTCGGAGAGGATAGCATCGATGTCGCCTGAATCGACGGCGGTCATGTGGTGTTCGAGAACTTGACGGGTTTGTTCACTGGTGGACATGGGGTTCCTCATTGCGGCCCATCATTCATCTTTCCCCTGCTCCCCCTTTTCGCCGGGAATGTACGGGATCATCCCTTTCCGGAACGCTTCTTCCTGAATTTCCCGTGGGGCGTGGCGGGCGTCCATTACGAAACCGTTCACCTGAATAAGCCACGCCACCGGATTGCCGGCCATGCGGCTGGGCACCGTCCACTCCGGGTCGAACGGCCGCATCTTCAGCATGTCCCGGATCGCCTTCGACCGGCCTTGCCCAGTGCCGCTGGACACCCCGAACACCTTGTCGACCTCGGTCATCTTGATGTGGGGCTTCTGCGACGGGTCATCGAGAAAGTTCACCCAGCCGACCGTTCGCACGATGCCGCAGGCCCACGCCGCCGCCGTGCCGTTCAACATTGGCGACGGCCGCTTTCGGGCCAATATGCCTGCCAGTCTTCGACAGACGCCGAGATACTCCTCGTTCAGCCGCTCCCGGCAGAACGGTTCGATCAGGGCCAGGATGGCGTCGTGCTTCTCCTGCATGTTGGCGGGTATGGATTGACCTAGTTTACTCATTGGAGCATCCCTTCATCATCGGAGGATTCAAGTTCAACAGGGTCTGCAAGCCCTTTTTCCATTGGCCGACAACGCTTGGGCCAACGTCGCGGTCTCCTCCCGAATGGGCCTGCGGTGCTTTCCACTGGCACGGAATCGGGCGGCGAGTTGTCGGCTGATCTGTCCCATCCGCAGATTCTAGCGGGCGTGATAGATGGGCGGTATTACCTGCGAGACGTCCGCGCCGACATCGCCTACTTCGGACGGTCGTTCCACAGGGCCCACCTGATGGTGGACATCAACGGGCTGGATGTCGAGGCGAGTGCCAGGAAGATAGAGGACATGCTGCGGAAACGGCAGGCGGAGTCTGGCCGATGATCGCGTAAATGATCTCTACAGCGGTACGTTGAACCCTCTTCAGCGACCGCAGGAGCAGGTCTTTGTCGCCCTGATGGAGATGGATGTAATCGGCCGAGGCCGAGCGGCTATCGATGCCGACAGTCGCACAGACCACAAATGCCACCGCTTCGGCTTCGGTCTCCCGGACCGCGTGGTCCGCAGCCCGATCCCCCTCAAGGTGCATCTTGTGATGGGCCAACTCATGGGCCAGCACGGAAAGCTCCTCGGCGGGCGTCATGCCCGTGCGAATCAGAATCCTGCCGTCCATTGACGCGCCATCCGCGCCGCCCAGGCTCGGGCGGTATTCGAGCGTGATTCCCTCCGCTGCGATCAAGGCTTTCAATCGCGCCATGTGCTCCCGCGGATCACCTTGCGCGTCCGCGAACTCGGGAAGGTCTCGGCCTTCAGTTTGCGCGACGTCAAAGACATGCACCGGCCGAAAGCCGGCTACCGTCTCTTCTCCCAGGCTCGGCTGGGATCCGGTCTTGCTCGTCTTCGATTGCGTTGGCTTGATCTCCTTTCCGTTGTTTGCGCGCCACCTTCTCACAATTGGCGAGAGAATCACGATCCCGTGCTCGCCCGCCTTGACCTGTCGGCCCAGCGCCTGCCAGGTGCGGTAGCCTGCGACGTGCGTGGCGTCAGGCCTTTGCGCGGCGATCAACAGCACGTTGCCCATGCTGTAGGCCCGGAACCTGCCCATCGTTCGCAGATAGTCGCGAAGCCGATCGCTCTTGCCTCGCCCCAGTTGCTCCGCAAGCTCGCCAATCGCCTGCTGAGCCAGCTTCCTTGCCTCTTCTGTCTTCATTTTCTTTGCCTCCGGGGTTGGGTTCCCCGCACGGGCCGGAACTCAACCGTCTGGAAGCGCTGCTACAATGGCGATTCGGTCCAGTCGCAGGCAGCGGAAAGGCGGTTGAGCGGATGAACAAACAACTGTGTGATGGAAGCTCGCGGCTGCTGGAGATCGACAACGGGCATGGCGCCGACTCTGGCCAGCCGCCGACCTTGGACACGGCCGATTACCTGGGCTACTTCGAAAACAACCACGTAGAACAATGGGTCTTTGTCGGCGACCGGGCCAAAGGGACCGCGGCGCTATGGGGCGGGGATGCCGGCTGGGCCAAGTGCCATCAGATCACCGCAGATCAGATGGCGCCTGACGTGGTGCTCAACCGCGAGGAAGCCTGGTGGCTGGTGACCTGCTGGGCGGCGATGCTCCACAGGAGAGTGGATGAAGTCGCCAGCGACTTCGATATGCAGGCACGAGAACGAGCGCGACAACGCCAGCCCAGGTCAACCGACAAGCGGCCATGACCATCAGTCGTTCCCCTGGCACACACCGCAATACTCGGCTCGCCACTGCTCAAACTCCATCTCGGCCAGGATCGCTTCCTTGTTCTCCGAGGGTGCTTCCACCAGTTCCGCAGCCAACTCGCCCACACGCCGGAAAGCCCGCTGACGCATCCGCCTGACCAAGTATCCCATCCAATCGCCCATGTTTCTTTCACCTCGTCCAGTTGGATGTACGCTATATATTATAAATATTGCGATGTAGCATGGACCTGCGGTCCCCTCCTCCGTTCTCACCGTCCGGTGGCTACACACACCGAAACATTTATAAACTCCGCCCCATTAACCACTGCCTGGAAGTCACAATCCGAGGTGAACAACATGCAATTCAACAATGAATCCAAACCCTATGATCAGCCACTGACAGCCTACCGCTACTCGTACGGCCGCAAGTTGCAGTATCCGTCCCTCTCCCCGCGCCAACTGCATCCGGGCCCGTCCGATGCCAGGCGCATCTTTTTCTCCCCCCAACCTACGCCGGGCATCGATGACGGGCCGCAGACGGTTGAGCAGATTCTCCGCCACGGCTTCATGAATCTACCCGCCGGAGACAGCGTGACCGCCATGCTGGAAGACAAGCGGCAGACATCCTGGCTGGGCCTGGACGATCTTCTCGATCAGATCCATCATCGCGACCGCATCTACCGGGCAAACATGCATGAGATCCTGTGGTCCGAATGTTACGCATTCAACGATCTGGCCCGGCAGGGCTGGCCGGCCGAACCCAAGCAGTGGGAGGTCTACCAGAAACGGCTGGCGGACCTGGGTGCTGAGCAACGTAAGGAGCGCATCTCCGCCTGGCAGGACATCGCCAAGCTGCGTCAGATGCTTCCGGAATCGATGTAGTTGTACCTTTCCGCATCCCGCAAGGGTGAGTTGCTCAATAGCCCGGAGGATGATGCCTTGTGATGCAGCGTGTTCAAGAACTATGCCGAAAACTCAAGCCCGTGCTCGGCGCCAAGGTGGACCGGCTTTGGGCCGTGTACCTCGCCGAGTCCGACCCGGCCGGCAAGGCCGACATCGAGCAGGCCCTGGAGCTTCTGGCCGCCAAGCACCTGAACAGCAGCTACCAGCCGGATCGAGCCCCGTTTCCCCCTTCGTCGCGCGCCTTCGCCGAAAGCGGCGATGTGCATGTCGGCGCTATCAGCTACGCAGACCGACCACTCTACCCGTTCTATCTGCGTAGCGACCGGCTCAAGGAACACATCCTCGTCGCCGGCCGAAGCGGCTCGGGCAAAACCAATCTCACCTTCGTCCTGATGCTGGGCATCATGAACCGGGGCATCAAGGTGCTCGCCCTGGACTGGAAACGCGGTTACCGCGACCTCTTGTCCCTGCGGTCGGATATTCGCATCTACACCATCGGGCGTGAGGTCTCGCCATTTCGTTTCAATCCGCTGATCCCGCCGCCAGGCTGTGAGCCCAACGTCTGGATCAAGCAGATCGTGGACGTCATCGCCAGCGCCTACCTGGGCGGCGAAGGAGTCATCAGTCTCCTGGTCGCCGGGTTGGACAAGCTCTACCGCGATGCCGGTGTGTTTGACGGCCAGGTCTACCGCTGGCCGACCATCCAGGACCTTCTCGCCTGGTTACAGACGGTCAGACTCAAAGGCAGGGCTGCCATGTGGCAGGCCTCTGCCGAGCGAATTCTCCTGGCCATGACCTACGGCGAGTTCGGCGCTGTCGTCAACACCCAGGACAATAGTCGGCTCCGCCACCTGCTGGACCACAACGTCGTCCTTGAGATGGACGGTCTTTCCAGCAACTCCGACCGCACCCTGTTCTCCGAAGCCCTGACCCTCTACCTCTATCGATATCGCCTAGCCCTGGGCCCCCAGAGCCGGCTGACCAACCTGATCGTGCTGGAGGAAGCACACAACCTGCTGCTGCAGAAATCTGCCGAGTCCCGGGAGTCGGTGCTGGAGCACTCGATCCGAATGATCCGCCAGTACGGCATAGGGTACGTCTTCGTGGACCAGAGCGCCTCGCTGCTCTCCAAAGTCGCCTTCGCCAATTCCTACGCCACCCTGGCACTGAGCCAGAAGCTGCGCGCCGATGTCTAAGTCATTGTCGGCGCCATGAACCTGAACGATGAGCAGAAGGAATCCCTCAGTACTCTCCCGGTCGGCAGTGCCGTGGTTCGCCTGGCTGATGAACATCCCGAAGCATTCCTGGTGAAAGTCCCCCGTTGCCCGATCCAGGAAGGCAGCGTCTCGGACGAGCAGATCCGCCAGCAGATGGCCGGTGATTCCGGCGATTCCACGCCGCCAGAGGCTTCATGGGCCCGACCGACGCCAATCACACCCGTTCCGGCCCCGGAAAGAACCATAATTCACAATCAACAAGAATCTCCCCACCCACCCTCCTCCCATGAATCACCCATGCCGGATCCCGTTGATCCGGCATTCGATGGTTCTGACCCGCCCACCTCCCCTCAGACCCAGTTGTCCCGTGAAGAAATCCGGTTTCTGGCCGACCTGGTGGCCCGGCCACTGTCAACCACGGTCTCCCGCTATGAACGCCTGAAACTCTCCAGGCGCAAAGGCAATGCCATCCGTCAGCATCTGGATGCCGCCGGCATCATGCAGCCCGTCGCCATTGCCACGCGCAGCGGCCAAGTCGTGCTTTACGATCTCACGGACCTGGGCCGGTCCGTCTGTAATGATGCGGATATCGATCCAGGTCCGCAGCCCAGGGAAAGCCTGGAACATCGCTATTGGGTGAAGAAAGCGGATGCGTATTTCCGGCAGCAGGGATATGAGATCACCCGCGAACACGTCATCCACGGCAACGGCGCCATCGATCTACTGGCGGAAAAACCCAGCGGCCGCATCGCCGTTGAAGTTGAGACCGGCAAGTCCGATATCGCCGAGAACCTGGCCAAGCTGCGGCGCGCTGGCTTTGACCGCATCGTCGTAATCGCCACTACCCCCGCCGCCGTCACCGCCTGTACCCGCATCGTCTAGAATATGAAAACCGAGGACCGGGAGACGGTGCAAGTGCTGACCTGGCTGGATATCGCATAGTCGGCAGGGATCTTGAGTAGGTCTGCTCAATACGGCTAATCGCCCTCACCGGCCAATCGCGCCCGGTCAGGTCCTTGGGATAGAGAAACAGCGCTGGCACACGGCTGGCCACGTATGCCGCCTCCTTCCGCTGGAGTCGAGCCATGTATTCCGGCCGATCCGGCATCCCCGCGTACTCCACGATGAGGTTGCCGTAAGTCGGCAGTGTAAAGTCCGGATACCAGGTCGTTCGACCACTTTCATGCACCGTCACCAAGGGCTTCTCGTAGAAGAACAGGATCCCGTATCGATCCAGCAGTCGTCCAACCTGGGCCTCGCCGCGGGACCGGTACGGCGGTTCGCCTGGTCCCAGGCGGTCCTCCAGGCGCGGTGCGCCAACCTGCACGCGCCGCTCACCCCTGGCTCATCTTTGCTGCCCGCTTGGCCACTGTTTCGACCAGGCGAGTCAGCTTCTTCTCGGTGTGCTCGATGTTCCGCAACAGCTTCTGGTTGTGCCTCTGCAGCTTGTCTGCGGTATCCAGCAGGTCATGCAGCCGGGCATAGTCATATCGGGCCAGCGCCTCCCGGGCCTGGCTGGTCACATCGCGTATGCGGCGCTCGTTCTCGGCCACCGCGTTGTCCAGTCGCTCAATCCGCTCGTCGATCCCCACGATCGCCTGATACCCGCTCGTCAGTTCCGACGCTACGGTCTTCCGTGCCTCCGGCGACAGGGTCGTCGCAAACTGCTGAAGCTCCTGCAATCGATGAATGTGACCTTCACGAATCAGGTGAGCCCGGGCCCGCAACTGAGTCAGACGCTCGGTCAGCCATCCCTCGGCCGGCAGAATCCGGCGGAGTTGTTCCATCAAGTTGCTGGCATCCTGGGGATGATCCTCCACGTGTTGGGCCTCATCCCGGAGCAGGTCCAAGCGTTTTCGCAGCCGGTCGCCGACGTGCTCATCCTCGTACAGGTCGCCCATGTCGTGCCGAACTGCATCCACTTGCAGCACGGCCGCCTTGGGCAGTGGATGGATGTGCGTGGCCCCACGGTGCATGTGGAGCACAAACATCACCACGCCCACGATCAGGGCCAACAGCGCCAGGGCCTGAAACGTGCCGGATGCCCAGGGCAAGCCCAGCACACCGGCGATCAGGAGACTGGCGCCAAAGGCGATGGCCGCGCCTGACCAGGATCCGCCGGTCTGGCGGATCCCCTGGAACAGGATCAAGGCCAGCAGCATCAGCGCGAAGCCCACCGCCACGGGGCCCAAGTTGCGGATAGACAAGCCCTGGTCGTGCTCCCACCAGGTCAACCCCGTCGCCAGGGCCAGGCCCACGGCCGCGGACATGACAACTGCCGGCCGCTGATGTTCAAAACGCCGGCCCAGCACGGCATAGCTCAGTGCCGTGAAGAGCGCGAAGGCCAGCACAAAATCAGGAAGACGCGTCTGGAAGAGCGGCCCGAAGGGCAATTCCAGGACGCCAGAGAATAGGTCGTTCGCTGCCATGGGGCCTCCATGGCGGCGGTACTATATAAAACTTACGCTGGCCGGATGCTCAGTCGGAGACAGCAGACGCCTTCTCCTGTCCCCCCTGCCAACCCCGTCGGCCTATTCCCTGGATATCGGGACATCCTTTCCACAACCGGTGCAGACAACGCTGTCCTTGATCGTCCACCAGAAGACGCACAACTCCTGGTTGCAGTGCGGGCAATCGATCAGATAGAACGCATCCACCATCGCCGCACCCGCCCCGCTCTGGAAATCCACCCGATGATGCACATTGAGGACCGC
>Ga0315288_10003025_pt1 | contig 21459 bp, 37 predicted proteins | sample YL17G11_20_MG_FD_203454 | JGI IMG/M metagenome (GOLD analysis project Ga0315288, IMG submission 203454) | Sediment microbial communities from Yellowstone Lake, YNP, Wyoming, USA - YL17G11_20 | ecosystem: Environmental > Aquatic > Freshwater > Lake > Sediment | place: USA: Wyoming | collected...
GATCTCTGGATTCATCGAGGAACGGGACAGCCGTTCCTCTCTGATCTCGGAAGCATAGCGATCAAGCCGCTCGTCCCCGCGCTTGTTCTTGATCTCCATATACTTGGCCCATACCTTCGGCTTCCTCTCTTTCAGGGAACGATATTCGAACTCGAAGCCCTCTTCGGAATCATGAGGGCCGCTGAACCACGGTCTCTTGCCTTCTTGCCAGAGGGTTATGATATCTGGATTATACTTGGTCCCACTGCCTCTCGAATAAATGTAGAAGAACGCATGGCAACGGAAGAGGGACATCTTGTTGAGATACATATGCCTCGGAGAGATAATGGCCATATTGAGATTCTTCCTGCGGCATTGCTGGAGAGCCTTCTTGATGTTCTTCCCTTCGATGGTGTTGGCGTCATTGGACATGAAGGTCTCGCCTCCCTCGTCCGCGATCACGCTTCCGAAGCGGGGAGCATGGTGGATCGCATCTATGAAGTCCTCTGGGTCATAGGCGACGCCATTCTCGAGATTGAATGTCTCATATGATACGGCATAGCCGAGCTGGAGGCCAAAGTCGCTTTTGCCTACCCCCTCCGGGCCGACGATCACAATGTAGTTGTCATAATCATAATGCAGTTTGGCGCGGACGAATCCTACATATTCAGCCAGGTTCTCAGTATCATCAATTAGTTTCGATGATGGATTCATCGGTCTCCTCCGGCCAATCCCTTGCGAAGGCATCCCCTTCCTCTGCTTTCTTTATCGTTGTCACTTGCATATAGACGCCAAAAACCTGGAGGAGGTCGGTTATCAATCGGCCCTTGGCTATGACTCTCTTCCGGCGAGTTGCACCATCCGTCTCGTCTGTTTCTCCTGGCTTGATGGTCGCAACAATACTGTCCCATTCATCGATGAAGCTGACATATTCACCCTTCCGATTCATTATGTTCCTCAGGAGCTTCAATTGGGTTGGTATCCTTGATTCCCATATATCGATGAGATCCTCATCGTGCCCTGTTATGCCATTAAGACTCTGGAGGACTCCCAATCGCATGATCTCGATGTTAGCCTCCTTCCATTTCTCATTAAGCCTGACCTTGATCCTTGTCATGCCATCTCCAGCCTAGTGATCGTCCACTTCTTCTCGATGTGCTTCATGATCGCTATGGAGATGGATTCGAACTCCGCGAACTTCAGGCGGTTATCATATTCCAGTTCCACTTCGTTCGACGGCATGATATGCTCATCAGGCAAGGGCAGCTTCTCCCCGCTCTTCTGCGCCAGGACGAAATAGGTCTCTAAGGCATCCCAGAGCGGCTGGAGGCGCTGCTCGTCACGGTTTATCGCTGCCTGATTGAGCTGCTTGCACAGGCTATATAGGTGGTCGATTATCGGATTGGGCGGCAGATTCGGCTGCCGCCTGACGTTGCTTCCTTCTTGCATCCATCACCGCCTCCTTGAACTCTGGCGATACTCTCACCGTCGAACCGCGTATCGAATCGACTTGGACATTGGGATTGCCCTGGGATAGATAAGTGGTCGCATCCCTGAGGACCTGACTTCTGGCGGCGAAGGTGCTTCGGACATATGTCAGGCTCAGCTCCTGTCCCTTGTATTCGCCGGTGTAGGTCCTCAGATGGAGCCGCTTGCGCTCCTTGCGGATTATGCTGCGGAGGCATTGCTCGTTGACGACCACCGACCAGCTGTCCTTCCGTTCCATCTTCTCCTCTGGCGTGGTATGGATCACCGTGGTGGTCAGCTTGAAGAGCCGTTGCCTTACCCAATACTTGATCTCCTTGCGCTCCGGGCTGCGATACAGCCTATCCCAGAGCCTTACCGGCCACATGGTATCGGACCAATAGAGCCGCCCATCGTAGATGTCCGCCTTGCCATAACCCACGCAGTAATCAGGGAAGATGAAGCGCCAGATGACGTAGTATCCCAGGATGACGACGCCCGTTCCCATGAGCAGCACCGTAGAATAGGCGATGCCCTGCGTCTGCCACCAGGCGGAGTTCCACAAGTTCCCACTGCTCACGAAGGATACGAAGCTCTTGGCTAGGTCCGCGATCTGATTCCGGTATATCAGGAACAAGGCGACAAATGGAAGGCAGAAGACGAACTTGAGCGTCCGCAGAGCCTTCGGATGGATCTCGGTATAAAGTTTCTCTCTCCGGGCCTTGGGGGACTTCGCGGCTTTGGGTTCCCTCATCAGGTCCTTCTCGCCTCTTTCGGCCCTCCATCGCTTGATGTGCCAATAGAGCGTCTCGGCATAGGAGGGCTTCTTCGCGTTCTTCACCTTTTGGGGAGTTTGCACCTTTTGCACCGTTTCCTCGACCTTGCCTAAGTCTATGACCTCAGCGGAGGCATAAGTAGGCTGTTTCTGCCTGAGTAACGGCTCACTTTTGCCTTCCTTGAGGGCCGTCCGGGCGTCGCTGGCGGATGTCCTGCAGTCTGCCTTGCAGTATCGCTGCCTAGAGGACTTCGGCTCGAAGTCCCCTCCGCAGAAGGCGCATCTCATTTGAGGGCCTTCTTCGCGTCCTGCCAAATCTCCTTCCATCCGTCTGCGGCCATCTTGAGTGGATTCACGGACGGCTTCTTGCTCTTCTTCTTCTCTGTCGGTTTCGACTCAGGTTTGCTCTTCGGCATATTTCTTCTCTCCTTGGTCCCCTCCGGGGATCAGTTGAAGCGAATCAACGCGCTCGATAACGTCTTCCGGGAATCTTCCTGCATTCAGGGCAGTGTTCCAGCTGGAGACCTTCTGCTCCGTCAGCTCCACGTTCTCCTCCCGGTAGATGAGGAACTCCTCATATCGATCTATCAGGGCCCGGTAATCGGCGACCATGCGGGGATCCATGTTGCGGCTGAATATCGGCTCATAGAAGTTGCCCACCGGCTCGAGGCCATTGCAATGAAGGACCAAAGTCTTGTAAAGGAGCGAGCCGTGCATCCCCGGAGGGATGAACGACCAACGAGCGGGGCGTAGCGCCTTCGTGCGGATGAAGAAATGGCTCATGGTATCTGATTGGATCGGCCCTACGAGCTTCCCGGTCTTGATGGGATACTGATCTGCATCGCCCAGGCAAACGACCCGACTGCAGATGCCCCCCCTCATATTCAGCTTGGCCGCCTTCTTCATCTTCTTATAGAGCATCCCATGGGCATCGATGCTCCTCTCGGTCAAAGCGCGTTTGTTGTTATACCACTTCATGAAGATGAGGATATAGGGAATGACGAAGAACAGCGCCATGCCGATGAGAGCCAGCGTCATCAGGTCCATATAGTCACCTCATTTGGTCTTCATGAGATTGCGGAAGAATTTGCCAACGGAATTTTGCGTGGCAGTGATTATCTTGAATAGGAAGACGACGAAGATTATTAGCATTATTGGGAATAGAAGGTCCATCACCAAGAACTCAAAGATCCACATCGAAAATCCGATGAAGTCAACCATTACCTTCCTCTCCTGAATCGCCTGAAGAGGCCTCCGGCCATACCAGTGGCATAGCTGCCTGCATTGATCGCATCCTTCACTATGGATTTGCCGGCCTTGTATCCCATTTCAGCCGATTCCTCAAAACGGCCTTGGGCCAGTAGATACATTGCCGTCAGGAATTTCACCTCGAACCTGATGGGAAAGAAGAAGAGCATGAACGCCACGCCGATTATTACGAGGCCAAGAAGGATGGAACCATATTCCATTATCGAATCTACTAACCAGGTAAGGGCAGTATAGATGAACTCCCCCACTGCCCTGATGAAGTTCCCGATGCCTTGGAGAACACCCATAGCGAAGTCCATCAAGTTACGCATGACACCCCATATCAAGGTGGCTGCCCCTATCATGAACTCTCGAGCGTGTTCTACTAGCCAAGATACCACTGGCAGCCCGGACATGGAGCCATAGAGTCCCGCAACGACGTTACGAAGGTTTCCCCCTATCTCCTCCATCATATTGAGAAAGACTTTCCCAGCGCCAGCAAACGGCGTCAATTCTAGGAAAGCAGTCAACCTGTCTATCATGGCCTGACGGATGTAAAAAAGGCGGTTGTTAAGGGGCTTGCCACCTACCAAGACATCTGGAGCCACTGGCATAGTATAGGAGATCAAGTAGCTATTGACCAAATGCATATTGGAGCGAAAGTCCCAGGGGCCTGAGCCCAGCGTCCCATTGTAGACGAAGAACTGTTGGGTCGAGTTCCAGATGCAACCCGCTGGCGCGTAGATTGGCCCTGTTGGGTTTAGGTCATCGGTTATGAACCTAATTCTCATGGTCCATTCAGGACAGAGGATAATAAAGAAGAAGTCATTAAGGAAGCCAGTTAGCCCAGCATCCTTATTAGTCACAGTATGAGCCAGGATGTAGCCGACATAGGTATAGGCTGCTGATGTCCACCAGGCGGTGCTGGTATCTGTCGCCTTGTAGACCCTCACGCTGAAACGCGCGGTATCGTTGTCCTTGCTGAACGGTATCATTATGGAATGATAGCCATCCGTCGAACCTCCATCATGGCAATAGGCCCAGAATCCCAGTTCATGACCAGCCACTAGATAGAGTTCTTGCCCTGAGTAGCCGCCCCCTATTCCCACCCTAAAGTCGAAACTCCAACCCAGATCCAAAGTCAGATTCTTCTCATTATACAGATAGGTATCTGGAGCGGTCATGGTCAGGCGATTGGTGAAAGAGTTGTAGATGCCGTCAGAGGCTATGTCATTGGGACTCAGATACACCTTGAACTGCTCATTCGGTTCATACTGTGCCAGCGTCTCGAAGAGATAGATATGTCCAGGGATGATCGGGGCTCGGATGGTGACGTAGGTCCTGTGATTCAATGTATAAATGTCGTTGCCATCCATAGGATTGACATCAGTCAGGTCAAGGCGCAGAGAATAGAGCTGATGGACTGCCGAGGGGACATCGAAAACCAGGCTTATCCATGAATCCAACGTCATGAGGCTTTCTGCCCTGGGGGTAAAATGATAGCAATTGGAGGATGGAATCTCATAGACCCTGAGGTAGAAGTCCCATATCTCGGTCGCATCCACATAGTTAGGAAGCCGGACTACCCATTCAGATGCACCGGACATGATCTGATGACTGGAGAAATTGAACTCAGTTGTGACCTCCATTACCCCTGAGCCATCAACCGCAGGCAGGCCGAAGTAGTCAGGAGTTGTCCATTCATTGAATCTGAAGAGAGACTCTTCCGTTGAGCCCCCGACCCAGACACCTTGATAAGAAGGATTCCAAGTCGATGGATTGACCACACTTGCATCCGTAGCCAGGTTGACCGTTTCATCATAGAACCCCTCATTGGCACTATCCACCGAAACAGTATTGGATACGACCTCGGTCCTGCTACTTGCCTGGACGTATTGGGGAATCACCAAAACCATTAGAATGGCAATAGCCAATAGCTTCAACATCCCGCTCGTCTTTTGAAAATGCCTCATTTCCGTTCTACCTCCAGACGAAGATTCGGGCCGAAGTGGGATAGGACCTTGGCCTTGAAGCCCTGATCCAAGGATGTCCAGGACCTCAGATAGGCAGCCGCCTCATGGACCTCTTCGGGTTGTGGGTGATTACGCCCATGCCAATTGCATCGGGAATCGGGGAAGGCTTCGCTGGCGAGTTTGATGGACGAAATGACGACCTTCTGACCGTTAACCTCTGCCAGTATCCTATTCATTGCCTTGTTCAAGGCAATATTACGCTCAACAGCCATGAAACGATTACCTCATAATCTTGCTGAGGATGAGAACTAATTGCACCTTTATGAAACATTGTAACAATAACCTTGCTATTGTTTAGCACGGAAATTGAGATATAGAAAGATGACGGCCGGACATATGGCTATCAGGATCTGAAACGATGTTGTGCCGTCGACTAGATTCAAGGCATTGAACGAAATATGCAACAATATTGCACCGATGATGAGCCAGTATCTCTTCGAATGCAAAGCATGACCTTCGATGCCTCCGGCCGAGGTATGCAAGGGGATGGAGCCGACCAGGCGATTGATCTGGAAGGCAGGAGAGACCAATATTGCCTCGAGGAGACCAAAACCGAGGCCCACTGCCATGCCATTGAGAGGATTCCGGTGGCTGGGTATGGCCATCACGATAACCTTACAAAGCTCCTCCACGACCGGCGCAATGAGGACATTCAGCAGAATTCCAGGTGAGAGAAGCCTAAGGACCTCAGAATCCACCAAGGACGCGATCAATGCCGCTATCGCGCCCAAAATGAGCAGGATGGCTATCGCTTTAACCTTCGGTAGAGGGTCATGTGGCATAAGTGCATCTCATCGGCAACATCACGGTATGAAGAGACGGTCAGCTCCTCTTTTGCCCTCTGGACGTCAATCGTGACCCTGGGCCGTCCCTGATGCCTCGGTTCCTGGGATTCCGTCGGTTCCAGCCTCCTTTAGCTCTTTCTCCGCGATCTTCCTGAGGAGATCGTCCCGCTTCTTCTCCAGTCCATGGATCATACGCCTCCAGCCGAAATAGAGGAGGAAGGCGACGACCAAGGCCAGCAATATACGGAAGAAGAGCGAGATCAGGAAGTCGTCGGTTCCAGTCATGCTCACCCCATCGCCTTGATGCGTTCTTCGGCCGCATTCCTGAACTCCTCGAGGACGGTCCTTTGGTCATATCCGTGCCTCTGGAACTTCTTGACCACCATCTCGATGGTGGTGCCGATCGTGCTTTTCAGTATGTCCGTTCAATCACCTCCTTTTTCAACTTTCATCTCATCCCAGCTTGGGATCAGCAATCCCTCTTTCTTGCAGATCCTTCTGAGCAAGGCCCATGCACCCTTGGTCATCGGGGGGAGGCTTCTGCGCTCCTCGGTCAAAAGGAGTTCCTTTGTCGTCATGCCTTTTTGCCCTCTTTTATATTTAAAGGAAGACCCCCCTCCCTTTGTCGTCTCCGGGCTAGGGTCGAACACGAGGCTTTGTCATCTGCGATCCGGGGACGACCAAGATGAATACCCTGGAATCTTGCCCGGTTCATACCGTCCTTCACCCGATCAGAAATGAGATCCCGTTCGAACTCTGCGACCGCTCCTAGGATCGTTATCATCATCCGACCCATGGCGTTGTTTGTTTGGATAGGCTGATCCACGCATTCGAGCGCCAGATGCCACGATTCCATATCCTGTAGGGTGTTAAGAAGATTCCTGGTCGAACGCATCATTCTATCAAGCTTGGTGACGATGACCACGGAGAAGTCACCCTTTCTGCCACGTTCTAGCATGGCTTGGAACGAAGGCCGGTTCGGGTCCTTGCCACTTGCATGATCGACCCAGTCTCCTGCGACCTCATACCCCTTTGCTGCCGCATAATGCCGGAGCTTGAACAGTTGGGTCTCAGCATCCTGTCCCTTATCATCGGTGGACACTCGGGCGTAGAGGGCGACTTTCATTTATCCGCCTCGCTCGATGGAATGTCGTGTTTGGGCTCAGAGAATGACTCCTCTTCGCGATACCAAGAATAGTCGCAATCAGAACATACCCGCAGGTCGCCATCCTCAGAGTTCTCCCGCCAATTTCTCTTACCACCGCACTTGGGACATTTTGGTTTAGTCATTTGTCACCCTCGGGCCGAGAAGATGGCGTATCTTGGAAGGAGTTGAATTCCTGGAAATCCTTATAACACAGGAAAAACTCTTTCGTGCCTCTGATATTCACAAAGATTCCTTCATCATCATCGAATTTGATTTTGCATTTCGCACAAGTAACCATCCTTCATCCCTCTTTCACTTCGGCATGACCGCAATCCCAACAATTCCATAACATCGTTCCTCCCTCTGGAAAATCGTCCTTTACCATTGGCTTTTCACAATATGGGCAATTCTTCCGTTCCTCTTGTTCCTCCTTGTCGTCGGTCATTTGCGAGCCACCCAGAAGTTCCAGTCGGGGGCGTGGCATCCTTTTGAGCATTCTTCGGATAGCCATCCGACCATGAACCGGTCACAGGTTAGGCAACCTCTTGCATGAAGCTGAGCTTCCAGTTCCTTGATGCGAGCCATCTGTTTGTCGATAATTTCCTGCATTCCATCAGGGTCGCAAATACGACACGGGTCATTCACACAACGGGACGCCAATTCCTGACACCGATTGAAAAGAACATCATATTCCTCGTCAGTGTGGTGCGGCGCGAGTTCGAGGTCTTCCCAATGAACCGGCTGACCAGCGTCCTTATTCCATTTTTCCGAAAGGACCAACGTTCTATCTTCTCCCCTCGGACGAATGAATGGACGAATTATTATCACCCACTGCTTTTTCTTCAATCTCAAAATCCGTTCTTGTTCTTCGGTCATAAAAGCAACCCCATTAGAAATCCAAAGACAAAACCAGTCGTCGTCGCCATTATCCATCTAATAACCGTTTCATGTCTAAACATCCAGCGTTCAAATGGTGTGTCTCCATATTCTTCCTTGTCGTCGGTCATTTGCGAGCCACCAACTCATTCGGTTTCAAAATCGCTATCAAACATGCGAACTGTGCCTTATGCTTGGTTCCTTCAAATCGGATTCGATGGTCTAAAAATCTTATTTCACCTTCTTTGAACAGCATACGGAACCACGACCTATCCGTCCTTGATGGCAGAAGATAAACAATAACTCTGCAATCGTTCCTCTCCTGCATCCCCTTATTCACCCAAGGCTGAATGTTGCCATAAGGAGGATTGCAAAACACCGATCCGACCCACCGCTGAGAAAGTCCATCGATTTCCTCAGAATAAAACCGAGAAACCTTTGTATTTTCAATCGAAGCACACGCGTCCAAATCAAAATGAAACTCCCGATCCAATTCTTCGAATAGATCTCTCGGAGTTCCCAGTTCTTGGTTGGAGCTCCAATGAGGTTGACACGACTTCAGTTGCGGCTTCCGTTCTTCCTTGTCGTCGGTCATTTACGAGCCTTCTTCCTTTCTGCTCGAAGCTCTGCAACATATTCAGGGCATATTCCCGCCTTCTCGAATGTCGCCCAGTATCTCGGATTGTTCCTTAGGAAGTACTTATCAAGATTGCCCTCAGCAAGATGATTCTCAGCGTAGTCGAATACGAGCCCGAACAAATGCAAATTTTTCTTCTTCCGCTTGCCATCGGCCTCCAGTTCCTTGATGCGAAAACGCGCTTCGTTCAGGGAATCCTTAAGCATCGCGATCTGTCGCTCTGTTGCCTCGTGTTCTTCCTTCATCTATGTCTCACTCTCCTTGTCGTGGTTCTCCTTATTCTGGGACATTCCTCTCTCGCATGCGATGATGATTTCCTCGCAGAGGGCGGGGGGAATTATTGCTCTTTCAATTGATGTTGAAGCCATATCCCTGATTCCCCTATTGGTTGAACTGGGACTGGACTTATGACACGGATCGCCATTCCTACAAGCTTTCCGTGGTATCCATCCATAGTAATTAGTCCAAATATCGGTCGGCTTCCTACATTGATGTCCATACCGACAATAAGTAACAGTCCTACGTTTCTTCCCTTTCATGCATGACTGAACACGCAGGAAGCCCACGGGATTCTCGACAAACCACCAAGTTGACCGGAGCTCCTTTATGAGTTTCATCGTATGCTCCACCAGGTTCAAAGCCTCTTCAGCCTGCGGATTCCCCCGATAAACCGCACCATGCTTCTCCCAATAATGACAATGCATTGCCGCTATCGAGAACTTCTCACATGGTGGACTCGCCCATACCACATCGGGATGCCTCCAGTCCTGGGGAAGGTCACTGACCTGGAGTTTGCCGATGTCGGCCACCATATCTGGCTCGAAGCGGGGTTCTATATCAATGGTAAAAGTCTCGTGACCTCTCGCCTTAGCAATATTGGCGAAGGACTTCGATCCACAGAACAACTCAAGAACCTTCATCTGTCACCTTCTCGCCTGTTCTGCGTCAAACCTTTTCTTGGCGCATCTTCCGCTTGCCATCGGCCTCCAGTTCCTTGATGCGAAAACGCGCTTCGTTCAGGGAATCCTTAAGCATCGCGATCTGTCGCTCTGTTGCCTCGTGTTCTTCCTTGTCGTCGGTCATCTCAGACCCCCAGAGGACACTCACAAACGCTCTCTTCGTCCCCAAAGCATTCCATCGTCTCCTGCTCGAATTCATCCCATTCTTCGATGATGAATTCCCACCAAGGCAGGTCCGTCTCCTCAAAGAAATGGACGTGTTTTACGAAGGCCTTGGTATATCTGCAATCCCCGTCCGTCAAAGGGATTCCCTGGCGTAACGCAATCAGGGCATTCTCGAAATCACCCAGACACGAGCAGTTCCAGCAGGTCTCCCCGTGGATTCGGTCCTTGGCCTCGTCAAAGGTCTCTGCCCACTCGCAATATTCCAACCTTTCTCCACAAATGCGGCAGAATGGCTTGAAAACATAGGTCGTGAACCCGTATTCGACTACCTTGACAATCTTCGGATGATTCGTCTTCGTTACACGTCGTTCTTCCTTGTCGTCGATCATTGCTCACTCTCCTTGTCGTGGTTCTCCTTGTTCTGGGACATCTCTCACCTCGTCAATCAACATCTGACCCCTGCGCCGCTGAACTAGACTATACATCTTAGGATAACTGGCTGCCATCTTCTCTTCCCAATGAAGATGCCCCGTGCAAGGCATACATCCAACCCGCTGACGAGGGAAACGCTCATAAAACGGATTGATAGGTATCTGATTCGTCTTGGTATATTCCCAAACCTCATCCACCATCCAGTCCATGATCGGATGGCACTTCCAAAACCCCTGCGTCTTGGTATAGTAGTAATCACCGCATCGCCTTTGGAGCATCCAGCGGTTACGGGATTCGGCTGCTGTTATACCCGTAAAAATACATTTGATACCCCGCGCCTTGAGACACTCCCACGCTGGACGTTCCTTCAATAATTCGCAACATTTGGGCGCATGCGTGCCACTAGAGCCGCCCCACCGTTGCTGGGGCCAACCATACTTCTCAACAATCTTCCAGAAATTCGTTTCGTGGTTTCGCGCCTCAACAAAGTTCAGGTTCCAATCCTTGACAACCCGATCCCTATGCTGGATGGTTTCAGGAAACTCCACTCCTGTGTTTGTGAATTGGACTAATATGTTCGGTGCATATTGACGAACCAGATGAAGTACCGCCATCGAATCCTTGCCGAAGGAACAAGCCACTGCGCACTTTTCCTCATCGTGATCTCGAAGAGCAGTTCTGACCCGAATCTTTGAAAGTTCCAGTTTCTGTTCAAAGGTCATCTGTCACCTTCTCGCCTGGAACGTGCCATTCCCCTTCCGTCGCCTTTCGTTCCATTTATCCTTGTTCCTTGCGTATGATGCTCGGTGGTTTGCCAGGTGTTTTTCTCGGTGTTCGGCATAATAATGAAGTCTCATTCATACCACCTGAACTTGCCTGCCTTGGCTGCGAGCTGGACCTGTTTGGTCCGCTCCTTCGGCCACTCCTGCTGGAAATGCTCCGTGTCCTTCGGGAACCATTCCTTATTGGGAGGAGTTGCCGTCCCCCTGCCGTCGTGTTCCACTTCGGCAGCGATGCAGGCGGAGAGATACCAATCGGAGAGCATGACCCGGAAGGTCGTGTCCACGTCCGACCAGCCTAGGTAATAGCCCTCGTCCAAGCCTCCGATGTCCTTCCAGCACTCCCTCCGCATAGCGAAGAGCCAGGTCCCGAGCACGATCAACTGGGGGTTCTTAGTTCTTGGACCATCCGACCAGGCGTTGAGCCAGGTGTTCTGCCATATGCCAACGCGCAACTTACGAAGGGCGTAGAACGGGGCCAATTTCAGAAGGCCGATGTGGAACATGAAGGAGAGGAATCCGCAATGACAGATCCCGATGAACGGATACAGGTCCTTGCAGTATGCGCTTGAACCGGCATATCCCACCTCGGGATGCTCCCGCATGAAGACCAGGAGCTTCTCCACCGCTGTCGGTCGGGGAAATGAATCGCTGTTCATGCCAATGACGACCTCGAAGCCAGCGGCCCTGCGCATCCCTTCGTTGATGGACTTGCCGAAGGCGAACTCGCTGCCGTTGGACTCGACCAGGATGAGATGGAAGGGCATCTTGACCGTCCTCTCCAGATGCTCCACGCAACGCTTGGTGGTCTCGTCGCCGATGTCGGCCACGGGGACGATGATGGCCACTTGCGGTCGGCCACCGTTGTAGTTCGATTCGGCGAGCCTCATTTCTCTTCCTCCAGAAATACTGATTTCATTAAGACACAAGTGAAAAGACCAAGGGAGACGGCCAAATCCGCAATTATGATAGAAATATTCAGCGGAGAATTGGGCAGTAGAATTCCCGAAGAGACGGCAACAACAATGAAAAGAGCCAGATTAAACATGGTAATCGCCAGAATGTCGTCCTCGGTTGCTTTCTTCTTTAACTTCATGGCTTGGCCTCCTTCTCATCGAATTTCTTCATAGCCTCGATTCTATCCTCTCGTTGATTCGGCCACCAGAAATAGGATTGACCATTCAGCCAGAAAGCGAAGAGGAGCATTCCAAGACCGATAGCAATCCCAAGGAAATCGTGTTCCCATGTTGCTATAGAAAAGCCGAAGAACCCTATGCAGCCAAGCATAACGGCCACCAAGGGAGTTACTTGGTCGCCCATCTACCACACCTTCAGTATCGCTTCCAGCTCGTCCACGATCTCCCGGTAACATTCGATATGGGGGCTCATCCCAGGCTCGAACATCAGCCGGGAGTTGTAGTCAGCGATGAGGGCGCGTATCCTGGCCCGTTGCCGGATGAGTGAGTCCTTGGCGTCGGGCTTGATCATTCGCTCGCCTCCGCCCGTCTGCGTGCCTTTCTTTTGGCATTATCCATGCGCTTCCAGTCTGCGGAATACTTGGACCAACAGGGACGGCATCTCTTCTGGTCCCTGATGCGGTAGGCGTAGATGGGGAGACCGCAATCCTGGCAGATCGGGACAACCATGTGGTTGGGATGCCCGACCTTCTTGGTCGTGCGGTTGTGGGTGGTCATGCTGCCTTCCTCCATGGGTCCCTTACTCGAGGACGGCAACGGTAACAATACCGGCGCTGGAGCTTGTCGGATACGAACTTGCCGCAGCCCTTGCAGTGGACCTCGCGGAGGCGGATCATGGCTTCACCGCCTGTTTCATCTTGATGAGCGAAGCTTCGACCGCTTCCGGGGTCTTCAGTTCCTCCTCGAAGTCTGCGCCATCGCACCAGAAATATGACCTAGACCCCGAATCATTCCGCCTTATCTTCTTGGCGTATTCCAGGGCCTTGGTCTTCTCCTTCAAGGCCCGAAGGCAACTTATCCCCATCCTCTGCACCAAGACCTCCCTGATGGCGTCTTCGTGAATGCAGAGGTCCCCATGGGTGTTCCTATGCACCCTTGCTTTGAGATCCTCCTCGATCTCCGGATACCATTTCCTGAAGTCCAATCTATCACCCGAAGGTTCGTATCCAGTGTTTGTGTGAGTGTGCGTGACCTAGAAACTAGACCTATCTCTAACGCCTGGTGCATATGGTCGTGGCGTTAGCTCAGTCTAGTTTCAACTGGAAGTGCTTCGATGACCAAAACTAGAGACAACGGCTAACGCACGGGCAAAAGAGGTACACACACATTTTTTTGGGGCCTGTTTTGCTGCTGCTGGGTGTCTAGTCCTGGTTTTTCGGTATCGCGCACACGCACACATTTTCTGGAGCGGGAATGCTGATTAAGGCGCTGGATGCCCATGATCTCAAGCGCATTCATGAAAGGGGAACAAGAAGACGAAGGTTCGTTCATTCGACCACCTTCCGTCGTTCCTTCGCCCCGCAATTCGGACAGCTCCATAATGCGAAGCCGTCGATCAGGCACACGGGCTCGAGCTTGCCGAAACACACTATAGCATGAGAGGGAGCCGGGGCAAGGGAAGGTCTATCGCCCTTAAGGGATGGAATCATGCACTCTTGCGCCCCGGCATTGTTTGATCGTGAAGAAGAAGGCCCATCGGGGGACTGAACTTGTCCGGGAGGAACCGGTGTGGGTTTGGGGGATCCCGATGGGTTGAGATTCATGTTATGACGCCTCCGATCAGGCCCAGGATGATGATCGTGAAGCCGAGGCAGAGGCCTCCGATGAACAGCCAGATGCCGTTCTGAATGGCGAACTGGTTTCGTTGTTTCCCACTATCCAAGTTGATATTTGGGAGACCGTCGTGAGTTATCTGGCTAGGTGAAGTTCCAACCCCTGTTAAAGTCGTGGGGGGACTCATGTCGTTCTAGCCTCCCCGTCGATGAAATAGCGTCTTACGGCATAGCGAACGAGGTCAGATCGGCTCATCGCCCGGCCGGCATCGACCATCTGGTCCATCTTGTCGGTCTCGGCCTTTCTGAACCGGACATTCACCCAAACGTTTTCCATCGGAGTATGTGTAGTTAATGTGTAATATATAATACTTGCCTTGACAATCAGAACAGTAAAGCATTTGTAACACATTCATATTTCGCGACATGGCTAGAAGAATTGAGGGCGCCAGACAACAGATCTACATCAATGTAAGATTTCCTCCGGGTCCAGTTGAGGAAATGGACGTTCTCATTAGAAAGGGGAAATTTTCCTCCAGGTCGGACATTGTAAGGACAGCGGTTCGAGACTATCTGGATTGGATCAAGGAGCAAGAATCATGAACGGAGATCGCCCCATCGGCATAACCCGCCTCCGAGGCGGTCACCAGATGACCCTGATCGTCCAGGTCGCCCAATACCTAGGCGTGGAGGACGGCGACTACATCGGCTTCTACGAGCACCCGGACGGACTGCTCATCGCCAAGGTGGATGCCAGCAGGGTGAAGCCGAAGGGATGAGCTGGCTCAAGGCTCATCCCCTGGTCATCATCATTCCCTGGCATCTGCGAAGGTGCTGCCATCCTGGATCAGAAGCCCACGGTCGTCCACGCCGCTGTTGATGACCGCGTTGATGGGGTCCGCACGAACGCCCTGCGGCAAGATGACTAGGGCTCCAGCTAGGAACGAGAAAGCTAGTAGGAATGAAAAGGCCCAGGTCATCCACCTAGAGACCACCTTATCAACCCCATTTCGATCTGACTGCCGCCAATACACCAGTCAACAGGAAGACAAGTAGGCAAAGCGAGATCAGCACGTTGAGATTGAAATCCGGTGGTCCGACGTGGATGGTGAAATCATAAGTTATCAAACCTCCATTCTGATCATCTGCGGTGACAGTGACCGTTACATCCTGATCATAGCTCGGCTTGCCTGAGAATACGCCCGTATTCGAATCAATGCTGAAATCCCCAGTAGAGCAGACGACGGAATAGATGACCCCTAACCCCTCATTTGAACAATTGAAATCATAGCTCCATTCATCCAGCATGGGGATCATCGGTGTCGGGTTCGAGACAACATCAATCCATACCGGGACCACGTTCGCCACCGTCAGCGTCCAGTTCAAATAGGCCGTGCCATTGAGGTTCGTGATACGCAGGCTCACTGTTTCCACGGCCACATCCGAATAGTCGGGCGTCCCGGTGACCTTGCCGGTGGCCGTATTCAGGCTCATCCATGAATGAACGGTGACGATGCTCCAGGTCCCCGCCTCGTCAGCCGTGCCGTTGTAGTAATAGGGAACGTATTCGTTCACCGTGGTCGTCGGAGCGCCGGAAGTAATCACCAGCATGGACCTCAGGGTAAGGAGATGCCCGGACCAGGTCGCATGGTAGAAGTAAAGGTCCCCGCAACCGTCAGCATTCCAGGTCGAGTCGAAGGCCCCGTCCAGATAGAGGTCGTATCTTCCGTTCAGTTGGAGGGTCGAAGCGACGAAGCTGACGTTCGCACCTCCAACGGTCTCGCCGACATAGAGGCTGTAGTAATTGGGAGATGCCCAGGTCCAGGCTTTCATGCTGACGTTGGCGATACCCGAATCTGGGGTGATTGTAACTTGCCCTCCGCTGTAGACGAACGTGCATTCCTTGGCGACGCTGATGCTGCCCGTTCCCATGGCGACGTTAGTATAGATGGTATAACTGGCAGCGGTGGACGACACGGTTATCAGCCCGGAAGTGGTGCCATTGATTTGCAACGGCTTGGCGTTCGTTCCCGTGATCGTCATCCAATAGACGCCTTGAACCTGAGTCCCATCTATCCGTTCGTGGTCGTGGATGGCTACACCACTGAGCAATGTTCTGGTGGTTCCGGTTTCCACTACTAGGTCATAGAAATATTGTCCTCCAGCGAGCTTGGTGGTGCCGGTCCCTGTCATGTTCACCTGATTCGTTCCAGGCGTCCAAGTCCCGGCCGAGCTATCCCAGTTGGTCCCGCACGAGATCCAAGCGATGTTGGTGGCGTCCAGTTGGCCAGTTGCACTTATCGTTATGGCACCAGAAACGACGAGCGTTGAACCCGCGACCGAGCTAGCCATCGTTGCTCCCGCTGGAATTACGAGCGTTGTGCATGAGGCGGTAGTGCCGACGAGTGTCCCCATCGTCAATCCATTCCAAACGTTCCCTGGGGCGGGGAAAGTTGAGGGCGCGTATGCGTGACCTCTCACGGAGGCTGGCACCCCGTTTGATAACCAGTTCCCGACCGATGTTGGTGCAATAAGTCCTACAAACGTGATAGATGACAGTGCCGTGCAAGTTCGGAATGCATTGTCCGATATGGTCGTGATACCCGTCCCTATGGTGACATTGACCAAGGCATAGCAGGACTCGAACGCCTGACTGCCGATAGATACGGCACTGTTGGGTATGACAATCACTGAAAGATGATTACAGTATGAGAACGTCTCTATTGCTATAGCATTGATATGATTCCCCAGCGTTACGGTCGCCAAAAGCGTATTCACAGAAAATGCCCTAACACCCAGAGTAACGACACTGTCTGGAACAGTTACCGATGTCAGTGCTATGAGGCCATTAAATGCATCATAATCAATGGTGGTCACGCCATTTCCTATAATAAGAGATGTCACCAATGCACAGTTTTTAAAGGCAGTATTACCGATGTTTGTTAGCGTTGCTGGCATGCTGAGGACCTTTGTGACCTTGTGACCTTCGGCATCATTGAAGCAGCTGGCCGCGATTGCCGTAAGCGGAGTGCTTCCATCAAGATTCGTCGGAATGTTGACTTCGGTCGTTGCCCCTGTCTGGACTACCCGAGTGAGCGTCGCCGGTGCAGCATCATCATAATGCCATTCCCATCCATCATAGTCCAAATGAGCATCGGCTGCCGATGCGTTGGCGCTGGCAAACCCCAACAACAGGAACAATCCGACCACGAAAAGCAAAGCTAGAAGGGTGAACCAGACGTAACGCTTGAAGAGTCGGCGGCCTTTGGCTTGGATCTCGGCATCAGTGACCATACGAGACCTCCATGAATGGGTTCTTGCCTGAATTCTGATGGTTGCTGAACAACGTCGATGTGTCCACCTTGCTCTGGGAGATGGGGGGAGGACAGTCGGGCCGCCTACACCCATAATCCGAGCTCCCTAATATGCAGAATGCCCAAGCTTGGCAACGGTGTTTCCGGTCACTCATAGGTATCCCTCTCGTATCTCCTCTCCCTCCAACGGTGGATCAGGCCCAGCCGGGGGGGAACGTCGTGCCGAAGTCTATATCGTAGTGCAAGGTAACCCCCAAGGCCAAGCCAAGCCCCAAGAGCAAGCCAAGCCACCACCATGATGGGAGCATGGAGGTCACGCGACCCAAAGAGCGCATGGTCAATATCCGGTAGGATGCCAGCAACGGCACTCCAACTAAGAAGAAAGAGGCCGACAGATGCCTTAGCTCGCATCGGGCGATATAGCTGGCGTCGTAACTTGCCAACATCTCCTCCAGCCCTGACATCCATCCTATCCCCCCATCATCTCCTCGCGGCCACGACCAGGCCCATCAAGGCCACCAGGACCAGCAGCATCCATAGGAGCGGCATCAGGTCGTCCATGAAGGCGTATCTGCTGGGCGTGACCGTCAGCGTGTAGTTCTGGACGTCCGCCCCTCCGTCGTTAGTGGCCGTCACCTCGACGTAGAACGTACCAGCTCCGGTCGGGGTTCCGCTGACCAGGCCTGTGTCGGCATCGATGGTCAGTCCGGTGGCGTTTGTCTCAAGCGAGTAGATTATGTCCTCTCCAGTCGCCACCACCTGATAGGAATAGCTAACATTCACGGTGCCGGTCGTGACCGGGGTCGAAGTGATGGTCACCGATCCCCCGCTCGAGTAGGTCTCGAGAAGACCCCACTCATCATGTTCCGGTTCGCTGGCGATATAGGGACGCACGAATGTAGAATTCAGGATCATGCTATCTAATAGCCCCTGTGTATCGTAGACCAGAGTGAAGTTGTCGCCTACCGGAACGTAGACGGTCAATGGGCTATTCATTTTTGCTACTCCGTTCTGCCTGAAATCCGCTAAGTCGGTCGTCCAGAATATGTCCCACTTTGCACCAAGCCCGTTCAGATTGCTCGTTTTCGTTGTGGTCCCTATTCCATCAGTAACTGAGATCTGGTTGCTTGTTCCAGTATAAAGAGCGATTAACTGGAATGAAACCGCAGGGTCGCTTGGAACAGATGGCCAATGCCAGTTATTCATTCCCATCCGGCTACCTTCAGAAGCACCGACTGGTGAACCCTCGAAATTTCCATCCGTTCGGATACAGAGGTCGCCATCAAAATCATTCTTGAGGCTTTCGAATGTCGTCCATTGAGCTGTGCCAGTTATATTGGCTTGGGAACCGCTGATGGATACCGTCGCTAGATCGCCATGCCATTTCAGCGTCTTGTCGTAGCTCTGTTGTTCCTGGGTCTGGACCAACTGATCGAACGGAAGGCCGCATCTCATCAAACTAAGACCGTTCCAATCTCCAAGGGTCGGTCCAACGGCCTCATAATAGCACCAAATATTGCCTTTCGCATAGACCATGCTCGGGTCGGCTATCTCGCATGATTCGATATAGAGCTCTCGCGGTATCACTGGGTCGTTTCCGGCTGCTTTGGTCCATGCGTGCAGGTCGGTGGATTGCCATCGGTCTATCACGTTCAGCAGACCGTCAGGGTCAGTGGTTGCCTGGCCCCATGCGTAATAGGTCGAACCGACCTTTTGCACATGGACACCACCACAGAAATATGATGCGTTCCCGATTATTGGATTGCCTGCATACGGCGTCCACGTCAGCCCATCTGTCGAAGTTGCCAGTCCGGTCTTCCATTGTTCTTTACCAGGCGTGCCGCAACCATCGAAGGTCATATACCAAGTAGCACCTTCCTTCCACATGTGGCGATTTCCCAACAGATAATCGTTCCAACTACCGGGTGCGCCTACGGTATAAATCGGTGATTTGATTTTGGTCCAGCCCGTAACGCCATCTGACGACCGCCAAAGGTCTATCCCGATAACCCCTCCCTTCCAGCCACCGCAAGAAAGATAATAATAATTATCTATATGGGCCACATATGGGACGGCCAGTTCACCGCCTAAGGGATCAGCATTGGCCGATAGAACGGTAATGCTCGTCCAATCCATACCATTTTCGGATTCGGCGTAATTGATGAAGCCGTAATACGTTCCGCCAGTGTGATGTTGTGTCCGATACCACAGTTTGAAGACCGGCCCGGTCCCTCCTGTTAGGATCTGCCGTCCAGTCTCGTAAAGCACGGTTGCCTCACTCACGTGCCAACTGCTGTCCGGGGCATCAATGATAACACCATCCTTGTGCCAATAGGAATTATTGAAATGGTCATAGAATTGGAACGTCGCCTCCCCGCTCGAGCCATCCACGGCCAGGTGATTGCCCCAATAGACATAGATGGTTGAGGTAACAGTGCTGAGACTATCTGAGATCCTTACCCAGAAATTCGCGCTGGCGTTCGCGGTATAATTCTCTTTCCAACATGGCAGGATCGTTATGCCATCTGATGCGGTGAATCGTATCTCACCGAGATCATAGGTTGTGGTATTAACATAGACCTTGCCGAACTCCACGCCTGCAACAGTTTCAACACCATCAGTCCCCGTTCCATTATAGACCTTGATGCCGACGACATAGCCAGTCCCAGCTCCAGCAGACGGACTTATGTCGTGGCTTTTCCGATAGGTAAAGCCATCGAGCCAGGAAGCGCCGGGGCTTGTGGCAGTGACCGGCTGTGATATGCAAATAGCGAGCAGAAGACCGAGCATCGAGGCTGCAACAGCCATCGATATGAACTTGGTTGAGCTTATCTTGAACATTGAACTACCTCCGAAATGAAGGAAAGGGAAAAGGGTTTGGAAACGGCTGGCGCTGCATCACGATCACTTCTTCAGCTTATCCCGGACCACGACCACCAGGGCCACCACGATGAATAGGGTGACGATGCTAGCTATGAAGCCGGTCATGTCATTTTCGGATATGATGGCCCTACCCGACCAAGTGTCCTTGACCCCGCTATGCGTGAGGACGAAGCTCAGGACGCCCGAATCGTTGGAGGTCATGGAGACGAACTTCGCCGCTGCGAAGGAGATGTTCCCATAGACATCTGCGGTCAGGGAGACGGTGATGTTCGAGGACTTGGTGATATTGGTCGTCCCATCATCAATGTAGATGCTGACCTTGTAGCTGCCTGCTTCCGCGATCCCCGTTCCATTGACGCAATGACTGATCACGGTGAAGTTCCAGTAGTCATCGGTGAGCGGGAAATAGCTCGGGGCCTGGACATCGAAGCTCCAGTCCGTTGTCTCGGTAAGCTCGGTCCCCCCGTCGTCCAACAGGTAGGTATGGCCGCCATAATCCATGGCTGCCAGCGCCGGCTGCATCGCGCAGCAGGCCATGGCGAACGCTAGTGTCATCGCCAAGGCCGCTGCGGCAGCACGAATATGGCCGTTCATTGACGGGCCTCCTGCTCAATCGAAGGCCTTTTTCAGGATCCCTATGACCATGACCAGGATGACGATCTCCACGATGAGGTTCATCGTGTCGGCATCGATCAGGGCCGTTGCCCATTCCAACATTCTTTTACCTCCGTGACGACCGATTCCTCGACCGTCTACGGGATTGAGCAAAAACCTGCGAATATTAATACCGACTACGATGGGTATAAATATTGGGAGTCAAAACTTCTATTTCGAATTTTCTAAGGAGATTTGATGCGTGGGTCTATAATTCTATTAGATTCTAATATATTTGCCTTAAATCAGAATGCTGTAGTAAGTAATGGAATTTCAGAAATCGGTCAACTCATCGTTCAGATCCATGCTGACCGCCCTGCATATCGACTGTGAAGCGCCTCGGGACTTGAAGGCCGCATATATCCTATCCACATCGAACCGGCCCCGTGTATTCCTGAGTGAGAGCTGCTTATCCAGGTCCATGCCCCGTACTTCGTCCAGAAGGATCTCTGGGTTCATCGAGGAACGGGACAGCCGTTCCTCTCTGATCTCGGAAGCATAGCGATCAAGCCGCTCGTCCCCGCGCTTGTTCTTGATCTCCATATACTTGGCCCATACCTTCGGCTTCCTCTCTTTCAGG
>Ga0315288_10003028_pt1 | contig 21442 bp, 16 predicted proteins | sample YL17G11_20_MG_FD_203454 | JGI IMG/M metagenome (GOLD analysis project Ga0315288, IMG submission 203454) | Sediment microbial communities from Yellowstone Lake, YNP, Wyoming, USA - YL17G11_20 | ecosystem: Environmental > Aquatic > Freshwater > Lake > Sediment | place: USA: Wyoming | collected...
TGGATTCGGGAAGGCGAGGGAACGGCCTCGCTCCCCGGTCCGGTTCTTCACGCCCTTACTCCGCCGACTCTCGGAAGCGCTGTCGTGTTTCAGGGCTCCCCCTAGTTCAAGGGGGAGAAGAGGGGGTGAGTATCAATACGGACAGAGTCTTGGGAAGCGCTTCCGCAGGATTTCGCGGCGAAGAACTCGCCTCCCGGCATTGATTCTACGGGCGTCGGCCGGGAGGCTCAGACAACTTCGCCGGCCGGCTTCTTCCGATCCGGCTTTCCTCGCCGACAAGGCCGGAGGTCCGGACAATATTCGGGGCCCCCTTCTTTTCCAGAAGGGGGTAGGGGGATGTGATATCACTAAGAAAAGTTGGACGGACCTCCGAATTAAGCTCCAGGTCGTAAGGGCTAAACCGGACAGGTCCGCTCGGTCCGTCCTCCCGCCTTCCCGTTTTTCACCCCCACAACGAATAGAAGTGAACTCTCTAAGAAGGTCTGGACCCGGCGAGCGACGGAACGTTCGTGACGATGTGCCTTCCTTCGCTGTCCCAGAAGTCGATGATGATTGTCTTCCGGCGCCCGCCGCTCGCCGCGAACGACCGGAGGACGCGGTCGATATACGTCCGGGTTTCGCCATAGGGCGGGATCCCTTTGTATTTTTTGACGGCTTCCTGGCCGGCGTTATAGGCGGCCAGCATTTTCTTGAGCTGCGCTGTCCTGTCCGCCTCCTCTTTATAAAGCGTCTGCAGATCCCTCAAGTACCGGACCCCGGCGTCGATGTTCTGCTCGGCGTCGAAAACGTCGGTGACACCGTAGGAAACGGCCGTCGCGGGCATGAGCTGCATGAGGCCCTGCGCGCCCGCCCGGGACACGGCCCAGCGGTTATAGGCGGATTCAGCGAGAATCACGGCATGGACGAGATTCGCGTCGACGCCGTGGCGGGCGGCGGCCGTTCGGACCGTCTCGTCATAAACGGCTCGGAGCTTGGCCGCGCCGGAGGCCCTCCCGGGCGCGGCCATCGCGGACGCAAGCCCCAGAAGGAAGACCGCGCCTCCAAAACCGAGTTTCCGCGTCATCATCGCTTTGATCATGGCCCCGGCCGTTCCGGCCGTCAATCCCCTTTAGGGGTGATTTTCAGGAGGTCAGAGCATGGTCTCGAGAACGGCCAGGCTTTCCTGAAGAGCCCGGTCGAGCTCGCCGGCTTTCGGTCCTCCCGCTTGAGCGAAATCGGGACGCCCCCCTCCCCCGCCGCCGATGACCGGGGCGACCTTCTTGATCACCTGGCCGGCTTGGACCCGGGCCGTCAAGTCTTTAGTCACGGCCACTACGAGAAAGGCCTTCTCGTCCCTGACCGAGCCGATGACGACGACGCCCGATTTAAGCTTCTGCTTCAGGTTATCGGCCACGGTCCGGGCTTCGTCCGGCGCCAGATCATCGACCCGGCGGACGAGGACGGCGATCCCTTTGACCGTCCGGATCTCTTCCTCCGGCGCTTGGGCCGAGCGAGTGAGCCATTTTTGACGGATGGAGCGAAGCTCGTGCTCTCGCTCCTTGATCTCGTTCTTGAGGCGTTCGATCTGGGCCGGAAGGTCCCGGCGTGGGACGTTCAAAGCCTGGGAGGCCTCCTGGAGGAGGCGATCGGTCTCTTGGACGTGCTTGAGCGCCTCTTCCCCCGTCTGGGCTTCGATCCGCCTCATCCCCGCCGCGACCGACGCCTCGGAGACGATTTTGAACAAACCGATCTCCCCGGTCGACGGGGCATGGGCCCCTCCGCAGAGTTCCCGGCTGTAGTCTCCCACGGCGACCATGCGGACGCGCTCGCCGTATTTTTCCTCGAAAATCGCCATGGCCCCAGCCTGAAGGCCTTCCTCCAGGGTCGTCTCCACAATAGAGACGGGGATGTCCTCCCGGATTTTCTCATTGACGATCGCCTCGATTCGGGAAATTTCCTCGGGGGCAAGGGCGGCGAAATGGGTGAAGTCGAAGCGGAGGCGCTCCGGGGCGACGAGCGAGCCGGCCTGTTTGACGTGGTCCCCCAGGACTTCGCGGAGAGCGGCGTGGAGGAGATGGGTGGCCGTGTGGTTGTCGCGGACCGCCTTGCGCCGGGAAACATCGATCGAGGCTTCGACCGTGTCGCCTTCACTCAAAACGCCGGATAAAACCTTGACCTTATGGCTCCGGAGTTCCGGGACAGGATAGAATGCGCCTTCGACAAGAGCGGACGCTCCCGCGCTCTTAAGGACGCCGGCGTCGCCGATCTGGCCGCCGGCTTCGGCGTAGAACGGAGTGAGGTCGAGGACGACCTCGCCCGTTTCGCCTTCGCCGAGAGAGCGGACGCGCCCTCCCTCCTTGAAAAGCGCCAGGACGCGGGCTTCGGCGACGCGGGGCCGGTCATAGCCGGTAAAAGCCGTCGTCCGGCCCTTGAGGTCGTCATAGACCTTTTTCTCCCGGCTTCGGGCCTCGCCTTTCCAGGATTGACGCGCCCGGCTTTTTTGCTTCTCGAGCTCTTCCCGGAAACCGTTTTCGTCCACGGCCATCCGCTCTTCGAGGGCCAGTTCTTGGGTCAGGTCGAGCGGAAATCCGAAGGTATCGTACAGCTTGAAGGCGGCTTCGCCGAGAAGAACGGCGCGCCCCGCCCGGCGGGCGTCCTCGACGTATTGATGGAAGGTCCGAAGTCCGGAAGCGAGGGTCTGGGAGAAACGTTCCTCTTCGGCGTGACAGATCTTGACAATGAGCGGCAGGGAGGTCAAAAGCTCCGGATAGGCGGCTTTCATGATGTCCGCGACGACGCCGAGAAGGGTATACACGAAGGGTTTTTCCAGACCGAGCCGGTTTCCATGGCGGTACGCCCGGCGGATCAGGCGGCGGAGGACATAGCCCCGTCCGTCGTTGGCCGGCATGATCCCGTCGGCGACAAGAAAGGCGATGGAGCGGGTGTGGTCGGCGATCACCCGGACGGCCACGTCGTTCTCATCGCCGGCGGGATACTCGCGCCCGGCCAGGGCCGCCGCTTTCCGGATGATGGGGAGGAATAAGTCGGTCTCCCAATTGGACGTCTTGTCCTGAAGGACCGCGGCCAGGCGTTCGAGCCCCATCCCCGTATCGATCGAGGGCTTGGGAAGAGGATGCATGACCCCCGATCCGTCTTGCTCGAACTGCATGAACACCAGGTTCCAGAGCTCGACGAACCGGTCGCTGCCCTTTTCGATCAGAACGCGGGGATCGCCCTCCTCGAGGGCGGGGTTGAAGTCGAAGTGAAGTTCGGAGCAGGGGCCGCAGGGACCGGTTTCGCCCATGGCCCAGAAGTTGTCCTTCTTCCCGAAGCGGAAAATGCGGTCCACGGGAAGGCCGATCCCGCGATGCCAGAGGGCATAGGCTTCGTCGTCGTCTTCATAGACCGTGGCGTAGAGGCGCCCCTTCGGGAGCCGGAACACCTCGGTCATGAGCTCCCAGGCGAAGGCGACGGCTTCGCGTTTGAAATAATCGCCGAAGGAGAAGTTGCCGAGCATCTCGAAGAAGGTGTGGTGCTTGACCGTCCGGCCGACCTGCTCGAGGTCGTTATGCTTGCCGCTGACCCGCATGCATTTTTGGACCGAGGCGGCGCGGCTGTAACTCCGCTTCTCCAGTCCGAGAAAGACGTTCTTGAACTGGTTCATCCCCGCGTTCGTGAACAGAAGCGTCGGATCGTCCTTGGGAAGGAGCGGCGAGCCGGCCATGACCTTATGGCCCCGCCCGGCGAAGTAATCGAGAAACGTCTTGCGGATGTCCTGGGCCGTCATGGGATTCTCGATTCAGTCGGTCACGAGGGGAGGCTTTTTCATCCCCGTTTCCATTTCTTCGAGGGCGATGTCGAGGGTGGATTGGATGCCCTGGATCCGGAGCCGGAAATTGTCCGGGCTCGTCGAGTAGCGGAGACCCTGCTCGAACGAGATGTGGCCCTCATTATGGAGGTGATAGATGGATTGGTCGAACGTCTGCATCCCGTACTGGGACACGCCGGAGGCGATGGCGTCGCGGATCTGGTTTGTCTTGTCCCGGTCTTGAATGCATTCGGAAATGAACGGCGTCGCGATCATGACCTCGACGGCCGGAACCCGTCCTTTGCCGTCTTTCCGGGGGATGAGGCGCATCGAGATGACCGACCGAAGGATCGCGCTGAGCTGGACCCGGATCTGACGCTGCTGGTGGGGCGGGAAGACCGAAACGACCCGGTTGATCGTTTCCACGGCGTCGACGGTATGGAGGGTGCTCAGGACGAGATGGCCCGTCTCGGCCGCCAGGAGAGCCGTCTCGATCGTCTCCATGTCCCGCATCTCGCCGACGAGAATGATGTCCGGGTCCTCGCGGAGGGCGGCCCTTAAACCCCGGGCGAAGCTTTTGACGTCCCAGCCGACCTCCCGCTGGCAGATCGTGCTTTTTTTGTCCCGGTGGAGGTACTCGATCGGGTCCTCGATGGTGATGATGTGATCGCGGCGGGTGGCATTGATCTGGTCGATCATCGAGGCCAAAGTCGTCGTTTTGCCGCTTCCGGTCGTTCCCGTGACGAGAACGAGTCCGCGCTCGAAGGCGGCGATTTTCTCGAGGACATCCGGAAGGAAAAGATCCTTGAACGATTTGACCTCGAAAGGAATGATCCGGAGGGAAATGGCGACCGAGCCTCGCTGGAGGAAGATGGAGCCGCGGAAACGGCCGAATCCCGGCAGACTGTAGGCCAGGTCGAGGTCGAAATCCTCGCGGAGCCGGGCCCGTTGGTATTCCCCCATCATCTGGTTGGCCAAGTCCTCCGTGTCCTTGGCCGTGAGCCGGGGCAGCTGGGGCAAGGGAGCCAGCACCCCGTGAATCCGGTATTGGGGATGGTTGCCGACTTTCAGATGGACGTCCGAGGCGTCCATCTCGATGGCGATCTTGAGGAGATCGTCGATATGCATGGGTTCCCCCCTCAGTCGAACGGCACGTAGGTCAGCCGGCCGTGACGATCCTCGACCTCGGCGTTGACCAGGGCGAAGAACGCGTCCTGAAGGCGAAGGGTCACGGGCCCGAGCCGGTCGTTCATCCACACGAAACCGTCGTCTTTGAATGGGCTCATGCGTTCTCCTTGAAGACCGACTTGGCGGACGTTCTATCTTACAACCTTAGACGGATTCGCCGCAATAAGGACAAGCTTTGGCCCGGAACGGGAGTTGCCTTCGGCAATTCCAGCAGAACTCGGTCCCGCAGCGCTCCCGGGCCCGGATCCGGCCCAGGATGTCGTCGAGCTCGGCCTTGGCCGGCTTTTCGCCCCGGATCTCGGCGAAGGCATGACTGATCTCGGCCGGCCGCTGATACCGGGCTTCGGCGTTCGCGTCCAGGCATTTCATGATGATCTCATCGAGCGGCCGGGGGATCTTCATGTTCTTCAGGCGGGGCGGGGTGATTCTCCCCTCCTGGGCCCGCTCCAGGATCTTGAACGGATCGGGATCGAAGATCGGCGGCCGTCCGATGACCATTTCGTAGAGAATGCAGCCGATCGAATAAACGTCCGAAGCGTACGTCGCCTTGCCCATGAACTGTTCGGGGGCCATGTAGGGCGGGGAGCCGATCCGGGTCGTGGCATAAGGGACGTTTTGGAGCCAGGCCGAGGTGCCGAAGTCCGTGATTTTAAGCTGGCCTTCTTCCGAGACCATGATGTTTGAGGGCCGGAGGTCGCGATGAATGATCTTGTTCCGGTGGGCGTGCTCGACCCCGGAGCAAACCTGTTTGGCGAAATCGATCGCCGTCTCGACCTCCAGGACCTTGTCTTTGAGGATGATTTTTTCCAGGGTCCGGCCCCGGACATATTCCATGACGAAGAAGAAAATCTTCTCGACCTTTTCGGCGGCCAGGAGCCGGACGATGTTCGGATGATTGAGGACGGCTTGGAGCCTCGGCTCCTTGAGGAGCTTGTAGAGCTCCACCGATTGCTTGTGGGGGACCTTGATCGCGACCTTGATGTCGAGCCAGACATCCTTGGCCAGAAAGACCGAGCCGAACCCCCCGCTCCCGAGGGAGCGGATGATTTCGTACTTTCCGATCTTCTGTCCCTGAAGGAACATCCTACCAATTCCAGTCGTGGGCGATGACGGCCAAGGCGGCGAGAGCCGCGGTTTCGGCCCGCAGGATCGTCCGGCCCAGGCTTGCCGCGGCGAAGCCCCGCCCCGAAAAAGCCTCCTCCTCCGCGGGCGTCCAGCCGCCCTCGGGGCCGACGACGAGGGCCGCTTCGGACGGCGGACGTTCTCCGTCCGGAGCGCCGGCCTCGTTCAGGATCTCGCGGAGCCGGCGACCCCCGTGCTCGCTCAGGACGATTTTCACCGGAGAGCGGCAGTCGGCGAGAAAATCGTCGAGCGGACGGGGCGCGGCAACGAGAGGCGGCCGTCCCGTCCGGGCTTGCTTGGCCGCCTCCCGGGCGATCCTTTCCCAGCGTTGGATTTTCCGGGGGGAATCCCGATCCCCGATTTTAGCCACCGAGCGCGCGCTCAGCACCGGGATCACGGCGGCGACCCCCAGCTCCGCCGCCTTCTCGACGACCTCGTCCATCGCCTTGGCTTTGAGGATGGATTGGGCCAGGGTCAGACGCGTAACGGTCTCGAAAGGCGGATGGCGTTCCCGGATTTGAAGTTCGACGGCGGCGCGGGTGAGGCATTCGATCCGGGCGAGATAGCGGACGCCCTCCTCGTCGAACAGCCAAACGTCTTCGCCGGCGCGCGCCCTCAGGACGCGGCTCAGGTGATGGCCTTCGGATCCCGAGAGGATGACCCTCTCCCCCTTGAAGCCGGACTTCGGAACGAAGAAATGATTCGACGTCAAGGCGATCCTAATGGACGGACGTCCGTCCCTTCCGCTCCGCCGTTACGGCCAGGCGCTCCAGGGTCTCGCCTCTGAGCTCGGCGAGGCGATGAAAAAGGGCCCTCTCCTCCTTCGACAAATCGTCGGGCGTATGGACTTGGACTTTGACGTAAAGATCGCCCAATCGACGGCTGTCCAGATCCCGGAGACCGCAGCCTTTCATCCGGAAGACGGATCCCGGCTGGGTTCCCGCCGGAATCTTGAGCGTTTCCCGGCCTCCCCCCAGCCTCGGGATCTCGGCGGTGACGCCGAGAGCGGCCTGGGCGACCGAAATCCCGATTTCGCAGGTCAGGTCGTGTCCCTGCCGCTCAAAGACTTCGTGCGGGGCGATATGGACGAGGACATAGAGGTCGCCGCGGGAGGAGCCTCTCTCTCCGACTTCCCCCTCCCCCGCGATCCGGAGACGGGCGCCGTCCTCGATGCCCGCGGGAATGCGGAGCTTGAGGTTCCGCTTCAGCGAGGCTCGTCCCGTCCCGCGGCATTCCTCGCAGGGGGCGGTGATGATCTCTCCCGATCCCCCGCAGCGGGAGCACGTCCGGGCCACGGCGAAGAATCCCTGGGAATGGCGGACTTGGCCGTGCCCTCCGCAGGCCGGGCAGGACGACGGCCGCGTTCCGGGCTTCATCCGCGATCCCGCGCAGGCGGGGCAGGGCTCGGACCGGCTGAGGGCGATTTCGCGTTCCGCGCCTTCGGCGGCCTCCTCGAGGGAGATTTCGACCTCCAAGCCGAGGTCGCGCCCGCGCTCGGCCCGTCCGCGCCGAGCGCGGCCGCCGCCGAAGAGATCTCCGAACCCGAAAAAGTTCCCCAGGATGTCCTCGAAGTCCTCGAACATCGAGGCGTCGAACCCCGAAAAGCTCTGGCCCCGGAGGCCGTCGCGTCCGTAGCGGTCATAGGTCGCCCGCTTCTCCGGATCGCCCAGGACGCTGTAGGCCTCGGCGGCCTCCTTAAAATTGTCTTCGGCCGTCTTGTCGCCGGGATTCCGGTCGGGATGGTATTTCAAGGCCATCTGCCGATAGGACTTCTTGACCTCGTCCGGGCCGGCCGACCGGGATACGCCGAGGATGTCGTAATAATCGCGCCGGCTCATGCTCTCGTCCCGCGCGGTTCCCGGGTCTGATTCCGTTCGATGATGCTGTCGACCTGCTGTTTGGACAAGCCCGAGGACGGCCGAACCGAAATCATCTGCTCGCGTCCCGAGGCCGCGTCCTTGGCCGAGACCTTGACCATGCCGTTGGCGTCGATCTCGAAGGTCACGATGATTTGGGGAACACCCGCCTGGGCCGGGATCAACCCGACGAGGTCGAAAACGGACAGGGAGATATTCTCCGAGGCCTTGGGAAATTCGCCCTGCCGGACGTGGATGCGAACCCGGCGCTGGTTGTCCTCGACCGTCGTGAAGGTCTTGGCCTTCCGGCACGGGATCGTGCTGTTCTTGGGGATCAAGATTTCCATGCCGTCGTTTTCGGTCTCGATACCCAGGGAGAGGGAGGTGACGTCGAGGAGAAGAATCAGATCCTCCAAAGCTTCGCCTTCGAGGATCGCCGACTGGATGGCCGCCCCCAGGGCGACACTCTCGTCCGGGTTGACTTGGGTGTTGGGGGCCCGGCCGAAAAAGGCGGCGATCCGCCGGCGGACAAGGGGCATCCGGGATTGCCCTCCGACGAGGATAACGTCGTCCACTTGGGAGACGGCGAGGCCGCTGTCGGCGAGGACCTTTTCCATCAGCGGGACCGTCCGTTCGACGAGGTCTCCGGTCAGCTGCTCGAGAAAAGCCCGGGTGAGCGTTTTGCGGAGATGTTTCGAGCCGAAGGGCCCGGCGGCGATGAAGGGAAGGTTGATCTCGACTTCCGCGGTGAACGACAGGTCCCGCTTGGCCCGCTCGGCCGCTTCCTTGATCCTCTGGAAGGCATATTTATCCGGGGAGAGGTCGATGTTGTTCTCGGTCCGGAATTCGGAAACGAGCCAGTCGATGATCCGCTGGTCGAAATCCTCGCCGCCCAGGTACGTATCGCCGTCGGTCGCCAGGACATGGAAAACGCCGCCGCTGATTTCGAGGAGGGTGATATCGAAGGTCCCGCCGCCCAGGTCATAAACGGCCACGAGGCCGTTCTTCCTCTGGTTGAGTCCATAGGCCAGACTCGCCGCCGTGGGCTCATTGATGATCCGGGTGACTTGGAGGCCGGCGATCGAGGCGGCGTCCTTCGTGGCCTGGCGCTGGTGGTCGTTAAAGTGGGCCGGGACGGTGATGACGCACTCCGTAACGTCCTCGCTGAAAAAAGACTCGGCGCATTTCTTGAGGTATTTGAGGATGAGGGCGGAGGCCTCCTGAGGGGTGATGACACGGGGCCCCGCTTCGATCAGGACGTCGCCGTTGGCCGCTTCGGCGAGCTTATAGGGCAAGCGCTTCCGGGCTTCGGTGATTTCGGGCGATTGGAATTTGCGCCCGACCAAGCGTTTGACGGCATAAATCGTCTTTTCGGGGTTGGTCAAGGCTTGGCGCATGGCCAGGTTCCCGACGAGAACCTCCCCGCCGGAGGTGAAACTGATCATCGACGGCGTCGTGGTCGTTCCTTCCAGGTTGGGAATGACCTTGGGGGCGTCGCCTTGAAGATGGGCGAGGCAGGAGTACGTCGTGCCGAGGTCGATGCCGATGACGCGACTCATCTCAGCCTTTCTTGGGGAGCAGGACCTTGACGAGGGCCGGCCGGAGGAGGCGGTCTTTGATCAGGTATCCCCGCTGCAGTTCTTCGCCGACGACGGGCTCGGTTACGTCCTCGGACTCCTCGGTCACGACCGCCTGATGGACGGCCGGATCGAAAGCCCGATCGGAGCGTTCGAGGGGGACGACGCCCTGCTTGCGGACGAGGTCGAGGAGCTGCTTCAGGATGAGCTCGACGCCTTCGCGGAAACCGCGGGTGTCGGCCTCCTCCCCCGTTTTCAAGGCCCGCTCGAAGTTGTCGATGACCGGGAGAATGTCTTTGAGAAGCTCGGCCAGGGCGAACTGATAAAACTCGGATTTTTCCCGGTCGAGCCGCTTCCGGATATTCTCCGTCTCGGCCAGCGTCCGAAGGTATTTGTCCCTGACCTCGGCCGCCTCTTTTCGGCTCGCGGCCGATTGGGATTCCAAGTCGGCCGCCCGTCCCTCGATCTCCCGCAGAGCGGCCTTGAGGGACTCGGCGTCTCTTTTTTTGGATTTGCCCTTGCCCGGTTTGTGGTCCTCCGCCTCGCCGCCGGACTCGGGGGCGGCCTGTTGGGCCGGCGGCGCGCCTCCGGGCGTTTCGCGCTCCGAGAGGAACTCGATCTCGGCGTCGGGGACGGACTTGATCTCGACCGTCTCCGGGATGGTTTTTTTTTCGTCTTCGGCGTTCATGGATCCACCTAGGATGGGGTTTGACTGATTGTTTGGGTCAGCCGCCGGGCGACGTTATCGACCAAAGGGATGATCCGTCCATACGGAATCCTCTTCGGACCGATGATGCCCACGGAACCCAGGATCTGGTTCCGGTCGCCGTAATGGGAAAGGATGAGCGAACAGTCGGCGATAGCCGGCAGGTTCGCTTCCGAACCGATGAGGACCCTCACCCGGTCGAGGGCGATGAGGTCGGAAAGGAGCTTCGCCAGGTTGGCTTTTTCTTCGATGTTCCGGAAGAGCGAGCGAAGCTTGTCCAGGTCGAACGTTTCGAATTTTCCGATCAATTTCGACGCTCCCTCTAGGATGATCGGGTCCTCGCGCTCGTCCTGGAGGATCGAGGCGCCCAGGAGCTGCATCAGATGAGCAAAGGCTTTCTCGAACTTGGATTTGGACTGGCCGAGGTCCCGCAGAAGGACGTCGCGGACGGACTGGAGGGTCTTGCCCCGGAAGCTCTGGTTGATGTATTGGGAGGCCTGGTCCAGTTCGGCCTGGTCGAAGTCGGTCTCGGTCGTAACGATTTCGGTCAGGACCAGGTTCCCGACCGTCACCAGGATGATCATCACCTTCCCATCGGCGATCTTGATGAACCGGATATGGTGGAAATGAATCTTGGACACGCGCGGCGAGATGACGAACCCCAGGCTGTCCGAGTGCTCGGATAAAAGCCGCGAGGCCTGATGAAGGAGGGCGTGGAGGTCTCCTTTCCGGACGGCCAGGTCCCGGGCGAGAAGGTTCATCTGGTCGAAGGACAGGGGCTCGCCGGCGAGAAGGTCGTTGACATAAAAGCGAAGGCCTAGGTCGGTCGGAATCCGGCCCGCCGAGGGGTGCGGCTGGGAGAGATAGCCCATCTCCTCGAGTTTGACCATGATGTTCCGGATCGTCGCCGAAGAATTGGGAAGAAGCCTTTTTTGGGTCAGGAGACCCGAGGAGACCGGTTTGCCGATCTTGAGGTAGAATTCGACGATGGCGTTGAGGACGACGCGATCCTTGTCTCGCAAACCTTGAGTGTGCATGAGGAACGGTCGAAATTTTATAGGAGGGACGGCAGTCTGTCAACGAAAGGCTCGGGGTGGAAGACTCACTCCCTATCGGAAACCTTTCCGCCTGCGCGCTTCCCGATTTGCTTCGGCGCTGCGCAACTCGCCTCGGGAGAGGCTCAAACATGCTCGCGGTCCCAAGAGGGACTTCCCTCGCAACTCAAAGCGCAGCCGCGGGGTTTCCTTACGTCCGTTCGCTCTTCCACCCCTCGCCTGGGCAGCTTTTCCGGATACCTGCTTGTGCTTCCACCCCTCGCCGCTTGGGCCGACGGAAAAATGCTTTTCTCCCGATATCGATGATGAGGACGGAGAAAATCCCCTCTCGGTTCGATCAAAGAATGCGGAGGCCGGCGTAAGCGACGACTTCGCGGTCGTCGCCGGTGACGTCTCCCGAGGTGGCGTAACGGATAAGCTCGGCCTTTGTCGCCCCTAATGCTTTGGCCGCGACAAGGACGGCCGCGGTCGGCAGGACTCCGCACATGGAGATGTCCTCATCGCCTACGACTTCGACCAATCCCCGGGCGTCCAGGGCGAGGATCCGGTCGATCGCCCGGAAATCCTTTTCCCGGGCTTCCGCGGCGCTGATGTAATGGCTCATGTCCGTGCTGGCGATAAGGAGGACGTCCCGGCCGACCGCCCGGACGGCCGCGGCGATCGCCAAGCCCAGGTCCTCGAGGTCTTCGAGACGGGCCCGGGAGGAGACACTGACCGGAACGATCGAAATATCCTCCCGGAAATATTGAAGAAACGGGAGCTGGACTTCGAGCGAATGTTCGGCGCCGTGGGCCCCCGGGTCCGGCACGGCGATCGGGCATCGACTTTGAATTCCGGACGCCAGCTCGCCGTCGATCGGGACCGGTCCGAGGGGCGTTTCCCAAGATCCTTCAGACATCAAAGCGAAGACGGGTCGGATCGGCCTGTGGGCGGGAGCGAGGATGACGAAGGCCGGAGGGAGGACCACCGAGGAATACACCGCCCCCGCGACGGGCCCCGAATAGACATAACCCGCGTGCGGCGCAACGACGGCGACGGCTTTTTCCCTTCTCGCTTTCGGATCCACCATCCTCCCGATCATCCGGCGGAGCTCGGCGGCATCGTTCGGATAAAAATATCCCGCCACGGCGGCTTTGCGTTTCATAGGCGTTCTCTTTTTTCCTCGAATTCGATTCCCAGGCCCTCGAGTTCCCGGAGGATCGGGCCATAGATCTCGGGATGGACCGGGATGAGCACGCCTTTCCGGGCGATCCGGCCTTCCAGGATCTGCCTGACCCCTGCGGCGGCGGGAAGGCCGACCGTCCGGGCCATCGCGCTCGCGCCGCCCGGAAGTCCGAACGCGGCGAGAGTGGAGAGGATTCTCTCCGATGATCCATCGGGGAAGGAGGCCAGGAACTCATGCCGCAGGATGATCATATCCCGCTCTCCCGGAGCGTACTGCAGTTTCTCCAGCATCAAATGTTCGAGAACGTCCAGGGCCGAGCCTTTCCGCATCGGCAAAGGACGGTCGGACAGAAGCCCGAGCCACTCGAGGCGGTCAAGGACCGCGGATTCGGGACGAAGCCGGAGCTTCTCTCGAAGGCCGGATCGCGGAGCGGTCTCGGTCGTGAGACCCGCGAGCCGGGCGACAAATTGCCCGTAGGTCAGGCCGGTCAGGTCGCCCTCGGCGACGTCGAGCCCTCCCAACTCCCCGATTTTCCGAAGAGTTTCGCACCAGCCCGGATAGCGGAGCGTTCCCCGGAACATCGTCCTCGTCTCGGGGACCCCGTAAAGACCCACATAAGGGATGGAGTCCCGATTCGGATAGCCTTCGAATTCGCCGAGATTTTGAACAAGGACGCGCTCGGGTCGGGCAAAAAGCTCGTCGGCGGGCACGAAGACCTCTTCTCCATCCTTAAGATAGCGGGCGGAATTCCGGCCCGCCAAAAGGACGCCGCGCGGACTCCAGGAGAACTTATAGCCGAAGGGATTGGTGTTCGATTCAGGCGCGGGAAGCCCGCCGCAATATGACCGAAACGACTTCACCATCCCTCCCCGGCCGTGAATTTCATCGATGATCCGCATCGCTTCCATGTGATCGATGCCGGGATCCAGCCCGACTTCGTTCAGGATGACGATCCCGGCGGCCCGGGCCTCTTCATCCAACGCCCGCATCGCCTCGCCGACATAAGAAGTCGTCACCATGTCCTTTTTTGCGGCCAGGCAAAGCCGGGCGACGAGGGGGTGGAAGGAATAAGGCACGAGGCTGACAACGACGTCGGCGCGGCCGATCTCTCCGGCGAGGGCGGCTTCGTCCTGAAGGTTGAGGGCCAGCGCTGTTCCGCGGGGATGGGAGCCGACAAGGGCCCGCGCCTTGGCCGGTTCGAGGTCGGCGACCGTGACTTCGACTTCGGCTCTCTCCAGGAAATACCCGACCAAGGGTCCCGCGACGAAACCGGCCCCGAGAACGAGAAGGCGTTTCATCGAAGATACTCGTTCACGTATTCGTAAGGGGGGGTGAATTCGCCCCGCCAGAGGATCGCCGCCCTCTTGATCGGGGGGGGCAGGTTGCTGTCCTCAAAGGAAGCCCCGTATTCCGCCCGGGCGATCGCCGGGACGAACGGCTTGAGGGCCTGGCTGAAGAAAATCGAAGATTCGAGGGAAATCTCGGCGGGTAGGTTGTCGACGGACATGATGACCGGCCCCGGGCCTTCGAGACCCGGGAGCGCCGCGTCGCGAACGGGGTCATAAACGAATACCGGATCCTTGGGATCGGTGGACATCAGGGTGCACTCGATGCCTCCCTCGATGTCGCAGGAGATATCGCCGATGACCCTGAGCCGGGGGCGGCTCGGGCCGTCAAAAAGTTTTCGGATATGGGCTTTAGTGACGAACCGGGGATATTTCGGCGCCCAATAAATGCCGTTCACCAGGACGGTCAAATGTTTGAGGAAGGGTTCGAGGACGGCTTCGTAGAGTTCGGGCGAGCGATAATATTCCTGCAGGTCGAACAGCCGGTCCACTTCGCGCGGCCGGACCATCTGGTGTTCATGGAAGACGATTTTATAGACGCGATGGGGCGAGAAGTTCCCCCGTTTCATGAATTCGGCGAATTCCTCGGGGGCGATCTCCGCGACGGGGAGGAGATTATAGATCTCCTGGGCGCCCTGGGAGACGTGGCCGTAGCCGGTGAATCCGGCGACGAGAGGGACGATTTGTTCGGGAAGCCCCTTCTCCCGAATGTCGTGGGCCGCCCGGGCGACCTCCTCCTTGGCTTCGACCAGGTTTGTATAATGGTACATTTGAAGGAGGCGGACGAAGGGCGTTTCCAGACCTTCCTGCTTGAGCCTCCGGCCGAGCGCCCAGAGCGTGTCCACCATCCCCGCTTCGCCGGCCTGTTTGCCGAAAAAGAGAAGCCGCCGCCCCTGGTCATCGACGATTTTCTCGTAGTCGATGAGCGTACAGCCCAGGTCCATGAGCCGCCGGAGCAACGGCCTGTTGCGCTCCTGTCCCTTGATCGTGTGCGAAAAGAACAGATAGGTCCGGCCGGCGGCCAGGAGGGGAATGGGGATCTCCTTCACCGCGAAGACGACCGGACAAGGAGAAAGATCCTCTTCCACGCGGGCGCCTTCCAGAAGGAAGTCGTCATCGCGGAAAATGCGGATCGAGGAGGGCTGGACGATGAACTCCAGGCCGTGCTCCTGGATCAGCTCCCGAATGTGACTGGGGATGAGGGGGACCCGGCGTTCCCAGGGATTCTTGTCCTCCCGTCTGAGGCCGATGATGGATTGCATCCGAAACCATCCTAAATGATTGATATGATATAAAATATGTGATTATTATGACACAAACGGGTGGTTTGGTCAACGCGGATGCATTCTGACCGTCATACACTTTGTCGCCTAACGGCCAATCGAGCCTCTGATCGTCCTTGAACGGCCTTCACTCCAGATCGGGTTTGATGAACCGCCTCCTCGACGCTCCTTCTCGGCGCCTCGGGTCACTCTTGAGGCGGAACCCTTTAGGTGGGTTCCTCCCCAACGGGCACCGGGAAGACCCGGTCGCCCTGCCCCTCTTCCAAGGAACATCACGCGTTGCCTTCGCGAACTCCATGATCAACGAATTTTGCCGATGTCATCGTCGAATGTTCCGCGGAAGGGAGGCAGGGAGTATAGCGACCGTTGGAGGGGAACCCATTCAATGGGTTGCCCCTCCAAGAGTGCCCTGCGGGGCGGCAAACCCTCATCACGTTCCGGCCGTCCGCGGACGCTTGGAGGCTCTCCGCGCGCGAATTCAGTTCGAAAAAACAAACTGTTATACGGTCAGAATGCCTTATAATAAGTCGGTATGATCGCTTTCTTCAATACCCTCAGCGGCCGCCAGGAACCGTTCGTCCCCCTCTCCCCCGGCTCGGTCAAGCTCTATACCTGTGGACCGACGGTCTATGACGAGCCCCACATCGGGAATTATCGGGCCTATGTGTTCGAGGATCTTCTCAAGAGATTCCTCCGGTATGCGGGGATGAACGTCCTCCACGTCATGAACATCACCGACGTGGACGATAAGACAATCCGCGGCGCTAACGCCCGCGGAATCGGCCTGGAGGAATACACCGCGCCCTTCATCCGATCGTTTTTCGACGGCCTCAAATTACTCCGGATCGCGCCGGCCGACCATTATCCCCGGGCCACGGCTTTCATCCCGGAAATGGTCGAAATCATCCAAGGGCTTCTCGAAAAAGGATTCGCCTACGTCAAGGACGGTTCGGTCTATTTCAGCATCGCCCGCTTTCCGGAATACGGGAAACTGTCGAAGATCAAGCCCGAGGACCTCCGGACGACCGAGCGCGTGGGGGCGCGCCTCGAAGCGGACGAATACGAGAAGGACAGCGCCCGGGACTTCGCCCTCTGGAAAGCGGCCAAGCCGGAAGAACCCGCCTGGGAGACCCCGATCGGGCGCGGCCGGCCGGGCTGGCACATCGAATGCTCGGCCATGAGCGCCAAATATCTCGGACCGACCTTCGACATCCATTGCGGCGGCGTAGACAATATCTTCCCCCACCACGAAAACGAAATCGCCCAGTCCGAAGCCTATTACGGCCGGCCGTTCGTCCGCACTTGGCTCCACTGCCACCATCTCATCGTCGACGGCGAGAAGATGTCCAAATCGAAGGGGAACGTCCACGCTCTCCGCGACCTCGTCGATAAGCGGGGCCTCGACCCTCTCGTTCTCCGCTATTTCCTGATCTCGACGCATTATCGGAGAGTCCTCAACTTCACCGCCGAAGCCCTCGAGCAGTCCGCCGCCGCCCTCCAAAGGATTCGGGATTTTGTTTTCGAGCTCGAGAAACGCCCCTTCCCCGCCGGCCGGACCGGAGCGGCGGCGTCTCTCCTCGATACGGCCAAGGCCGGATTCCTCGAAGGCCTCGGCGACGACCTCAATATTTCGGTCGCCCTGACCGCTCTCTTCGATCTCATCCGCGGGGCCAACACGCTGATCAAGGACGATCGCCTCGGCGCCGACGATGCCCGAGACCTCGCGGCCTTCGTCTTTTCGGCGGACGAAATCCTGGCCGTCCTTCCGGAGAGGCGGGACGAGGCGCTTTCCGAGGACCTCCGCCATAAGGTCGAAGAGCGGGAACAGGCGCGAAAAGATAAAAACTGGCCTCTGGCCGACCGGCTCCGGAAGGAGCTTCTGGATGCGGGCGTCGTCGTGGAAGACACCAAGGACGGGGTCCGCTGGAAGATCGTCCCTCGGACCGGTTCCCGCTGAATCCGGTCAGTGGACCCGGGCGATCAGAACATCCGCGACCGGGATATGGTATTTTTCCGGGTCGAGCGTCTTGACGATTGTCCGCCTGAACATCTTCGTTCGGGGATCCGTTTCCGCGAGGTCGACGACCGGCCCGTCATATTTCCGGCCTTGGGCATCGGTGATGAGTTTGAGAAGAGGCCGGTAGGTAAAAGACGGCAGGGGATTGTTCTCGATCACGACCCCCACTTCCCCGCTGTTCAAGGCCGCGAGCGTCCCGACGGGGTAGACGCCCATCATCCGGGCGAACGCTTTGAAGATCAGGGGATCAAACTCGTCCTCGCAAACCTTCTGCATGAGCCGGAGGGCTTCCTCGGGCGTGAACGTTTTGGGTCGATAAACCCGTTTGGTCGTGATCGCATCGTAGTAATCGATGACTTTCACGATCTTGCTGAACAGGCTCACCTGCTTCCGGCGCAAATACTTCGGATATCCCCCCAAGGCGGGTTTGATGTGATGCTCCAGGGCGACCTGGATCGCGGCCAGGGGAATCTCCTCGGTTTTCCGGCGCCCGGCGAGCTTCCCCGCCCCGAAGTGGGGATGCCGTTCCATGACCGCCCGTTCTTCCGGCGTGAGTTTGCCGGGCTTGTCCAGGACTTCGTTGGGGACTTCGAATTTCCCGACGTCGTGAAGGCAGGCGCTGATGCCCAGCTCGATCAGGTCGGGGCGGGACAATCCCAGGTGACGGCCGAGGGCCAAGGACAGGATGCAGACATTGACCGAATGATTGAGGGTATATTCCTGGAAATTCTTGATGTTGGTCAGCCCGATCAGGAAAGATTCGTGGGACATGAGATGATTGATGAGCGACTGGATCCACCGCCGGGTCAAGTGGAGGTGCATCGACCGTTTTTCGCTCTCGAACAAGTCCTTGAGATGATAGACGCCTAGGATATAGATCGGAATCGCGCTTTTTTCCGAGACTTCGGCGTGCTGCTCCTCCGGCATTTTCTCAAACCGGATCTTCGGGCAGCCGGCGGCCTCGAAATCCTCGGCCAGCCGTTCGAAACCGTATCCCCGGGACTTGTCCCGTCGGGCCAGATAGGCGATGAACCGGCCGAGCTCATTATCGTCCACCCCGGCGGAAAAAGTCACCGTCCCGATCTGCCGGGAAAGAAACTCTTCCAGGACGGATTTATAGACGAAGAAATTGGCGACGTTGAATTTCAGCCGGATCTTGTTGACGTAGAAAGCGTCCTGACGGATCTGGATCCGGATCTCGGTCTCGGTCTGGAACCCTTCATGCAGCGCGGCGCCGAAGTCGCGCAGCCGTCCGACGAAGCCGAGGTTGTTGGGTTCATAGACCATGATCAGCTTCAGGACGATGTGGAGATGGGTGAGAATCTCCAAGGCCGTCTTATATTTCAGCTCGAGGATTTTCTCTTCTTGGATCGCGGTCATGCCGTCCTCACTCTCATCCCAAGCCCGCGGAAAGCCGTCTCAAGGCGGCCCGGATCGCGATCCGGAGGCGCCCCGGCCGGAGGCGCCGGCCGCTCCGCAATGTTTCGACGGCGGAAGGCGTGGCCATCCGTTCGAGGGCTTGGACGGCGGCCAGACGGGTTTCGAGCGTCTTGGAACGGCCGAAGAGTCCCCGCTTCCTGATGAGCCGGCGGAGGACGGCGCAGGCGTCGTCCGTTCCGATTTTCGCCAAAGCATTCAACACCGCCGTTTTCTCCTCCTTAGACTTCGACCGGAAAATCTTGGCCGCGGCGATCGCGCTCAACCGTCCGGCCAACTCAGGATCGTTTCCGACCGGCAAGGCCTTGAGGGCCGCGAGGCGAAGGTCTTCGTCCGGATCCTCCAGGAAGTCCATTAAGCGAGACCTCGCCCGGGCGTCCGGAAACTTCCCCAGGACCTGGATGGCTTTGAGTTTCCCTTCGGTGTCCTTCCAGCCGGCGACGTTGACAAGGAACGGGATCCCCGCGGGATCGAGTTTCCGGCCGCAGAGCTCGACGGCGGCTTTATTGAAATCCGGACGGTCCTCGCGCCCCTGACTGATGAACCGGGCGAAATCCCGGTCGGCCATGTCCTCAAAAAATCCGGCCGCTTCGGCTTGAAATTGGCCCACCCGGACCCGATCATAGAGCTCCGCTCCCAGGGGAAGAGCGATCGGGCCGAGGAACCGGAGATATTCGAAGAACGACTTGAAGTTGCCGATCCGGCCGGCCAAGGCGACGTCCCGGATCGTTTCCAGGCGAGCACCGGAACGGACCCCTTGGAAGAAACCCTCGATCTTTTCGGCCCGGACGGGAGAGGCGGCGGCCAGCAAATCCCGGAGCTCGCCGATGCGGCTTATAAGCAGGACGACCTGGGTGAACGCGCCTTTGGCCAGGCGTTCTTGGTGATCATGGTCCAAATAGGCCAGGATCCGGGCGAACGCCTCGGGTCGGTCTTCCAAATGGAGAAGTTCGAACATCAAATCCGGAAAGCTTTTCTCGGGAGAGGCATGTCGATCGGCCTCGATCATGGCCTCCAGGAACTGGACGTCGCTTTCGCTCAGCGGTTCGACGAAGCCCTCGGGATCCCCTGTTTCCGGGGATTTCTTTCGAGCCAGGTCCATGCTTTTCCGGAAAATGTCCTCCGCGTCCTCGGGGGTGAATTCGATTCGGCCTTCATAAAGACGCTCCGGCGCGACCTCGAAATCGCGCGGCGCGGTCTCATCGCCCGAGAGTTTGGCTTCGATGAATTCGTCGGGAGAGACATAACGGATATGCTCATAGTCCTTCTGCCAGAGAGCGTCCACGATGTCGCCCACGTCCATGGGCAGAAGCGAGACGGACCGGACGACATCCAGGAAATCCGCGAACTCTTCATCGGTCAGCCCCCGGATGAACGCCAGTTTCTGCATCCCGTCCTTATGTAAAAAATAGGGCAGGCTGCGGAGCGGATTGTCCTCGTGGTGGACGACCTCGTCCCGGTACAGGAACGCGCTCTGCTTGATCTCGATCTCGAAATCCCCATACCGGTCTAAAAAATCCCGGAGACGGGCACAGACGACCTTGCGGAGGACGGTGACGGAATCGTGGTGCGCGGGAAATATTTTCGACGCGGCCACGGCCCGGACCAAGGCCGCGCAGATCTCCCGGACGGTATTCAGGATTTTGGCGTCGCCGTCCGTTCCCGCGACGGGCCGAGGGCCGGGAATTCCGGCTTGGCCAGGCGAAGCATTCACCATGGGTCTTCGGCTCCTTCTTCCCCACTCTAAGACCCAGGGAGGAGCCCTTCAATCATCCCAAGGGGTGAAAACCGGGGTGAATTCGACTCCCCCCCGGTTGAACCTTCCCGGAACGGGAAGAGGACGTCAGCGGATGATCTGGAAAATCTCCCGCCAGGACTTGATGATCAGTTTGATGAGCGATTCCGGCTCTTTGGGTGTCGTCCCGCCCCGAGTGAGGGCCTGCAGGGTGGAGTCCACCTCCTGGATGTACACGTCCCGCTCTTTCTGTCCCGGCGTCGGTTCCTTCAGATCCCCCATGACGACGGCTTGGCGGGACTTGGTCGTAAGGACCAGAGAAGGCTGGGTGCCCCCGAACAACGAACTGCCGATCAGTCGGCTGCCCGAAGTTACGACATACCGGGCATAGAGATGGCCGGGCTCGTCGACCGTTTCATCGATCGCGATATACTCGATATCGCCCTTGAAGGTGCTGAAATATACGACATCGTCCGAGACCACGGGGTCGGCCCAGACCCTTTCGCCCGTTCCGAGATCCCCCATGTCCTTATCACTGGACAGCCCGCTGAAGTCGCTCCGGTTCCCCACGATCCAGTCGATCGAAGGCGTCGAACCGTCGATCAGGGCGATGAATGAATACAGATCGTCGTCGGGCGCGCTGTCGTCGCCCCCCGTGCCGAAGTAGAGGTGGGGAACCGTTTCGCCCGCCGCCCGATTGATCCAGACCGCCGGCCGCCCCAGGATGGGCAAGAAGGTCTTGTCGGTATAGACGACCGTCGATGTCCACGGATCCGGGGTCAGGTTGGTCCGCCACAGCCGGCCGAAAAGGTCGCCGATGTACATCCGGTCCGCATAGCCGTCCTGGTCCATATCCACCAGGCGCGGCGACGCGGGGACGGACTTCTTGATTTTGACTTTGGTTTTGGAGTCTATCTTCCCGATATCCATGCTCCAGACAGCCTTGCCCGTTTCCATGTCGACGCCGAAAACCTCATCCTCTTTGGAATTGTAGCCGGAACCCATGAAGGCCACCCAGGCGTCCAGGCCGTTCCGCCTGACTTTGCCGATCTCGGGCAAGGACCAGGTCTCACCCATATTCTTCTTGGAAAATTCCCAGAGCGGCCGCGGGTCGGCGGGATCGGTGACGTCCAGGGCGAAGTAGAAGTTGCTTCCGTCTTTTTTAGAG
>Ga0315288_10003030_pt1 | contig 21437 bp, 26 predicted proteins | sample YL17G11_20_MG_FD_203454 | JGI IMG/M metagenome (GOLD analysis project Ga0315288, IMG submission 203454) | Sediment microbial communities from Yellowstone Lake, YNP, Wyoming, USA - YL17G11_20 | ecosystem: Environmental > Aquatic > Freshwater > Lake > Sediment | place: USA: Wyoming | collected...
ACTAATGCAAACTTGTTATACTTATAGTATAAAAATGTTCCTTTAATTTTGCGAGTGAATCTCTAAAAAGGAGGTGTCGCATGAGTGCAGAAACGATTGGCTTAACAGCTGGAATGTTAGTGATGATAAGTGTTATTCCCTACAGCATAAGAACTTACCAGAGCAAGATTCAGCCTAATCTTACGAGCTGGTCGCTCTGGACGCTAATCGCTCTCGTGTTATTGCTTACCTATAAGAGTTCAGGTGCCGAGGCAAACGTCTGGCCAGCAGTATTCGGGTTTACCAACCCACTCCTCATTACCATTCTCGTTTTACGACGGCGTGGTGAGTGGACGAAACTAAACCGAGTTGAGGTTGCCTGTCTCGTATTTAGCCTGTTGTCTCTTGGCCTGTGGTTGGGGGTTCATGAGAGAAAGGAGTTGGCCCAGTACGCGCTCTATCTGGCGATTATCGCCGACACTTGCGCGGCGATTCCCACGATAGTGTTCGTTTGGACACAACCTAATGGCGATCGTCCGTTTGCTTGGTGTCTCTTCGCCGTTGGCTACGGGCTGGCAATTTTTGCCATCACCGAATACACTTTCGCAAACTACGTACTCCCGCTCTTTATGTTTTTTGGATCGTTGAGCATTGCGTTCCCACTCGCTCGGTTTCGGTGGCGACAAAAAGCTCCGCTGTCAGAGTGGGTATAATCCCACAAACAGAGAAGTCCTTTAAGGCCCCTTGTGGTATAGCAACATTACCACTTGGGGGCCTTTCTTATTTTTATAAAGAACTTCAGTAGTAAAAAAATTGACAATAATAACCGTCTTATGCTAAATTACGGCAGATGAATCCCGTTAGAAATCTATTTGATAAACTTATCGGGATCTATTAAAAACCCTGTAAATTACGATTTCATAAATATTAATTTAATTAAATTTCTAACGGGATGAATGAACCAGAAAACAAAAAGGAATATGAGATGTCGTATCTTTTAACGCCCGAAATACCCGAAGATAAAATTGATTCTGAAACTGCAGAATTAAAAAATATTATCACTGAAAACGGCGGCGATATAGTCCAAACGAATCCTCCAGAGAAAAAACGGCTGGCTTATCCGGTTAAAAAACAAAATCAGGCCTATTTTGGAATTGTTTATTTTAATACTGATAAAGATGGGCTCGATAAGATTAAAAAAGCTCTCGTTTTCTACAAAAAAATTCTAAGATTTTTAATATTAAGTAAAATCATAAAGCCTCACCCTACGGGTGATCACCCGAAGGGTGAAAAACCGAGCCCAATAATTGCCCAACAGCCAGCGAAAACACCGGCGCCGACACAAAGTTTCGACCAAAAATTAGAAAGTATATTAAAAGGGTAAAAAAATAAAAAAATATGAATTTAAATAAAGTTTTTATATTAGGCAACTTAACGCGCGATCCGGAACTTAGGCAAACACCGAACGGTCAAAACGTAGCCACTTTTGGCGTTGCCACTAACCGTATGTGGACGAATCAGTCGGGCGTTAAACAAAATCAAACTGAATTTCATAATGTTGTTCTGTGGGGCCGACTGGCTGAAATTGCTCATCAATATTTAGCCAAAGGCCGTCTCGTTTTAATCGAGGGAAGGTTGAATACCCGCGTCTGGCAAGATCAAGGCGGCCAAAAAAGAAACCGCACTGAAATTATTGCCGAAAACATGCAACTCGGACCGCGATTCGCTTCAGCCCCAAATCCGTCCCAAATACCGCCTCAAAATGCTCTCGAACCTGAGGTTTTGCCGGAAGTACAACTGGAAGATACCAGTGAAACTCCCAAAGAAGATGAGGAAATTAAAGTAGAAAATATACCGTTTTAATATGGACCCAAAAAATCAAAAAAATGTTTGTTATTTCTGCGCTCAAAATATAAAAGATATTGACTACAAAAACGCGGATATGTTGCGTCATTTTATTTCCGCTCAAGCGAAAATCATGCCCAGAAAGCGAAGCCATCTTTGCGCCAAACACCAGCGCCATCTTGCGAGCGCTATAAAACGCGCCCGCTTCATGGCCTTATTGCCATTTTCAGCAAGATAAAATTACGCGAGCGTTGTTATTGATTTTTTAATTTCTTGGGCTAATTTTTTAACCAAGTCCTGATTTTCTTTTAGATATTGGCGCGCGGTTTCTAAGCCCTGCCCCAGTCTTTGATTTTCATAATTTATCCAAGTGCCGGATTTTGACAAAACTCCATATTTCAAACCGCAATTTATTATATCCCCTTCTTTTGATATCCCTTCATTATACATAATATCAAACTCGGCAATTTTAAACGGCGCCGCAACTTTGTTTTTAACAACTTTAACCGTCACTCTATTGCCAACTGTTTCTTCGCCTTTTTTAATTTGGGCATTTCTTCTCACATCAAGGCGCACTGAAGAATAAAATTTAAGCGCCATCCCGCCCGGCTGGGTTTCGGGATTGCCAAAAAACACGCCAATTTTCATTCTCAACTGATTTATAAAAATAACAGCGGTATTGCTTTTGGCAGCAATAGCATTTAATTTTCTCAAGGCCTGAGACATCAAGCGGGCTTGAAGCCCCATATGCTGATCCCCCATCTCGCCTTCAATTTCAGCCCGAGGCGTCAGGGCGGCAACCGAATCAACAACAATAACATCGCAGGCATTGGATCTCACCAAGCTTTCAACAATTTCAAGAGCTTGTTCGCCGTTATCTGGCTGAGAAATTAACAAATCATTAATCCGAACACCGATTCTTTTGGCGTATTCCGGATCTAAGCCATGTTCGGCATCGACAAAAGCGGCTAAACCGCCATGCTTTTGGGCTTCAGCAATTATATGTAGAGCCAAAGTTGTTTTTCCCGAAGATTCCGGCCCATAAATTTCAATTACTCTTCCCCTGGGGATGCCACCAACTCCGAGCGCCAAATCCAAAGAAAGCGAACCGGTTGGAATGGCATCAACATCAACCTTAGGAATTTCACCAAGTTTCATTATTGAGCCATCGCCAAATCTTTCTTTCAGGCCTTTTACGGCTTCATCTAAAGCTTTAGTTTTCTCATCGACTTTTGCCTCTTTTTCTTTTTGTTTTGCCATAAATTTTTTAGCGACTGATTAATAATTATTGTCCTCTAAAAATTTGCCTGACTATTTTCGTACTCTTCCCAAGATTATTGACCGCCTTAACTTCAATAACATTTATGCCGCTAGTCAGTTGTACCTCTTTTGAGAAACTACCATCTGAAGCAACGTACACGTTTTCGCCATTAATTGTCAAATAAACACCACTATCGGTCTTGCCTTTCACTGTAAGCGATTCCTGCTGTATAACCATATCCTCTTTAGGATCTACAGCCAAATTTGGCGGTCCAACCAAAAATTTAAACTGATAGCAAAGATAAGCGGAAAGTAAAATTAAAAACAGAACGCCAAAAAAAATCGCTAATTTTCTTTGAGTCAAAACAAAATATGAATTTTGTTTTGACTCAATAATATTTCCATTATAAGAAGATGTTTCAACTGTTTGAACTTCCTGCTTATACATCTGAATAATCTCACTTTTATCAACATCTAAAAATTTTGCGAGACGCTTAAAGATTCCTGCCCGATAAACCAAAGGAGGTAATTTTTCAAATTGCCCGGCTTCTAATGCTTCTAAATGATAAACCTGAATTTTTGTAAGATCGCTTAATTTATCCAAGCTTAAATTTTTGCCTTGCCTTTTTTCTTTTAAAAATTCAGCTAAATTTTTTTTATTTTCAGATTTCATCCTCTTTATCTTGTCCGCCAGTTGGCGGATCAAATTTTTCTAAATAAACTTCTCTTGGCTTAGCGCCATCGCCCGGCCCGATAAAGTCTTTTTCCTCTAAAATATCCAAAAGGCGCGCCGCCCGGGCATAGCCGACTCGCAGCCGCCTTTGTAAAAGCGAGGCTGAGGCCTTCTTGGCTTGAAAAATAACTTCTTTTGCCGCTTCAAATAATTCATCATCAATACTTTCAGAAAATTCGTCCAAAGAGCCCGATTCCGGCTGTAAATTATTTTCAGCTATAGGAAATTCCTCGTTTTCAGCAGCTGTAAGAGGGTTCTTTTCTGCAACATAATCGGCTATTTTTTTAATTTCTTTTTCGGAAATAAAAACTCCTTGGATTCGCCGCGGCTTGGAGCTGTCATTAGACATATACAGCATGTCGCCATTCCCCAAAAGCTTTTCTGCTCCGGCCATATCTAAAATAGTGCGGGAATCAATTTGGGACGGCACTTGCAAAGCAATCCGAGCCGTGATATTGGCTTTTATGAGACCTGTTAAAACTTCAACTGATGGCCTTTGGGTTGAAACTATAAGGTGAATCCCCACTGCCCGCGCCATTTGGGCAATACGAATAATCGTGCCCTCAACTTCCCGGCCATAGGCCGCCATAAGATCGGCTAATTCATCAATAACAATAATCAAATAGGGCATAAAAGATTCCGGCTCCCGGTTTTTTATAATCTGATTATTAAAACCAACAATATCTCTGGCGTTGTAATCCGATAAAGTTTCATAACGGCGTTCCATTTCTTTAACCGCCCATCTTAAAGCATTAATTGATTTTTTGCCGTCGTTTATCACCGGTGTTAAAAGATGGGGCAAATTCCTATAATAAGCCAGCTCAACTCGTTTTGGATCAATAAGTATAAACTTAAGCTGCGAAGGGCCGTTGCGCCAAATAAGCGAAGTAATAATAGCGTGGATACATACGGATTTGCCGGCGCCGGTGGCGCCGGCAATAAGCAAGTGGGGCATTTTTGACAAATCGGCAAAAATCGGCATACCGCTGACATCGCGTCCAAGCGCAAAATTTAGAAAACCCAATTTTTCGAAACTTTCACTGCCAAGCAAACTGCCAAGCCGGACCAAAGCTATTGATTTGTTTGGTACTTCAATCCCAACTAAGGCCTTACCCGGAATCGGCGCTTCAATCCTTAAAGGATGGGCCGCCAAAGCTAGGGCTAAATCATTGTGCAAAGTCACAATTTTCGAAAGTTTAACGCCTTGGGCTGGCCGTAAAGTGTACTGAGTCACCGCGGGGCCCACATTAACCTCTCCCATCTCAACTTCAATACCGAAATGCTGTAGAGTTCTTTTGATAATATTGGCATTGGCTTTAATATCCCCCGATATTGGCCGGTTTTCTATTCTTTCAAGCAAATCAATAGTGGGCGGTTTATAGGCGCTGCCAATAAATTTCGGAATTTTAAATTCATCTTCTTCCCTGCCCTCCGTAGCTTTAGCGAAGGAGGGTTTGCCCGCTTCCGACACTAACGCGCGCTTTTCCTCTTTTGGGATAGCTTGATTAACAACAGGATTAATTTCAACTGATTTTTCATTTTTTGTTTTTTGAATTGTTTCTTCCTCTTCCTCGTTCTCTTCTTCGTCTTCGTTCTTGCCGATTTTTAAAGGGATATTTAAAGTCATTATGAGAGAAATAAAAATAAAAGAAATTAAAAGAACTAATGAAGCCCAGAAACCAAATATTTTATTTAAAGAAAGGGCCACAATATAGCCGGTGAGACCGGCATAATTATTTGAAGATGACATTTCCAGAATCCCTAAAATTGAAATAAAAAGCAAAAAGGCGCCAAAGATAGTTGCAAAATAAATATGTTTGCGGCGCGATTTCAAAAACTCAAAAGCCATTATTAAAAATACCAACGGCAGGGCAAAATAACCCCATCCAAATAAATAATTGAAACCTCTAAAAACCATTTCGCCAAAAGGGCCGGCCAGATGCCAAATGCTTAAAGATATAATAACTGCAAAACTAAAAAAAAGAATTGCTAAAATAGCCTTTTTGGTTTGGTCTTCCAAGTCAAAAAGAAGTTTTTTTGAAACTGCCGGCGCTGATTTCAATTTCTTTCTTCGTGGCATATTGTTTTAAATATTACTCGTAAATCGTGTCTTTACGCAAGCTATGAAGAAATAATTTATAATCCTTGGCAAACAGCCATTGGGCAATGTGAAATATGCCGTAAGTGATAAAGAAAGCCGCAAAAACGTCTATGGAATAATGATAATGCCCCAATAGAGCGCTCGCCCCAAAGATAAAAGAGGTTGCAAGAAATATATTGCGGAGATATTTATTGCTCCAAAATGATAGCGCTATAAGAAACGGCAAGCCGGTATGCCCGGAAAAAAAGTAGTCGGCGCCAAACATTAAATTACGAAGAATAACATTTGAAACTAGGGGTGCTTGCTGAAATATAGGGCCGAGATGGGTTAGAGAAATAAAGATAGCCCGAACAAAAACAAAAAGAGCGACGCTTTTGATTATAAACGGTATTTGTTCGGGTTCTTTAATTAAAAGAATAATTACAAACAGACCAAATAAAACGGCACCGTAAATAAAAATGCCATCCACATCCATCCTAGGCATATTATCAAGTATAATATCAGTTACGCCATTACTGGCTTTTTCGGTTGCATAATTACCAGCGGCATAATTAACAAATAAACTTGCCGTCAAAAACAAAAATGCCAAAAGCGCCGAAAATAAAAACGATTTTTGAGACCATTGGAATTTATGTTTTTTAAGAAGTTGAGATTTCATTTTAAATTAAGGTTATAAAATGCTTGGTACACCTCTTCGGCATCAATCCTTTGTATAAATCCATTCTTCTTTAAAAAGAATCTTTGATAGAAACCACGCCCGTTGGATTTATCTATAATTATATCATTAGAATCGCTGGGCATAAACATATGCGGTCCGGGACCGAGTATGACTATGTTTCGTAAATGAGCAAGACGCGCCATATTTGCCGGACCACTATCCACTCCAATAAAATAATCAGCCGAATGCAACAATAACATTAATTCAAGCAAGCTTAGCTTAGAAATAACAGAATAAACTTTAAATTTCAGATGAGATGAAATATATTCGTAATCCTCGACATCCTTCTCTGCTCCGATAAAAATAAATTCAAAAAATCCAAGTGCGTGAATCTTCTGCAATAACTTAACCCATTTCTCTTTTTCCCAGCGCATCATTGGCCAGCTCGAGCCAGTATGAATGATTACTTTTTTGTTAGGCGAGCGGACTGCCGGCAATGTATTAATATTTTCGTAGTCCTCTGGTTTGAATTTGAAAATTTCATTAAACGGGACATCCCGGGATACGCCTCCGAGCATTTCAAAATTAATTTCCCTAAATGGTTTTGGAGTGCGCCTCGCTATAAGTTTGCCGCCCATGTGAAAGCCGTATTTTAGAAAGTGCCACAGGCTTATTTCTATTTTTGCGGCGGTTATGTGTTTTATAATCCGATATGCCTCCGGGCTTATTCTTAAAACAATTATTTTCTCGTAGGCATTAAAATTTTGATTCTCTTCCGCAACCCTTTCCAATTTTCTTTCGTACACGGACTTAGCGGTAAATACATTTCGTACGCCGATTATCCTTTGAGCCAATGATTTAAGCGGAGGAGAAACCATGATATCGATTTTCTTATCGCTGTTTTTTTCAATAAAATCGCGTATTGCTAATACCGATGCCATAAAATCCCCTATTAAACAAGGATTCACAATCAATATACTTCCGCTTTTATTAGCTGTTTTATCCGAAATAAAATTCTTTACGAAAGCAATTTTCAAAAAAAGAAAAATTTCTTTCCGGATATTAAAATAATCAAAATTAAAGATTTTTTTCATAACGCTACTAACGGTTATTCCCTGATAACCAGTTTGGATAACGCAACATTCTGATACAGCCACTCCCAAAATGAAATAGTTTTTAAAATATCTCGCCACATTGACAAAAAAAGTTTTATTCCGGCAAAAAAACCTTGTTTTGTAGTTTTTAATTCATCTTGTACATTTCTTAAGAAAACAGACATAATTGCGTATTTATTTTTTATAACTATCCTGTTTAGAAAAACTTCTAACGCATAACCATGCAAGGCCATCATTTCTTGTATGCGAGACGTAATCATACTTTTCGGGAATACTCTTTCGCCGGTCATAAGATCGACCTTGATTAATTTCATCCACGCTGGAGCATTTTTTCTAATACTCATACTTACATCGGCTCTGCCTTTTTTCACCGGATCAACTAAAGAGGTGACATCCTCGGAACGTAAACCATGGAGATCGGCATCAAGCATGAGAATATAATCACCAGAAGATTCGACTATACCCGTAGCAACGGAGTAGCTTTTACCTTTATTCTCTTTATTAACAATAAGGCGAACATTTGGGAACTCCTTAACTATATTTTGGGTGTTATCGGTTGAACCATCATCAACGACAATTATTTCATCTATTAAAGGGTGGTTATAAACGACTCGCAAAACTGTTCCAATTCTAGATCCTTCATTATGTGCCGGAATGATGCATGAAACTTTTGACATTAAGTTATATTACTTTTAAATTTTTTGACAAAGAAGTAAATTGCCACTAATAAGATAATAACAAAAAACATACTTAGAGTTGCATAGCCAAAATATTTATCAATCTGTTGATATGCCTGGCCGAAATAATAACCGATGATAATAAACGCTAACGATTTTGGCAACGAGCTAACAAAATTAAGCCATATAAACTTTCTAAAAGGCATTTTTGCCATTCCAGCAACTATTAGAATAGCAAGGCCAACGAAATGAGTCCACTTACCAAAAAGAATTGTTTTGCCACTGTATTTTTCAAATTGTTTTTCTAAATGCAAGACATGATCCGGGGAAACGCCGAAATATCGCCCCCATTTTTCCAAAAACTTTCTTCCTCCCCAGCGCCCTATGGCATAGAAAACAACATCGCCGACTAAATCGCCAATAATCACAACACCGTAAACAATAAAAACATTAAGGTACCCCAGGGATGCCCAAAAAGCGCCTATAACAGTAATAATCGGCCCCTCAATAACGGCCAGCGGGAAGAGGATAAAATATCCGTATTTTGTTAGCAGTAAAACCAAATATTCCATCACTTAACCATAACACATTTTACAATTATAGTCACTGGTTGGTTTGCGATAACGGTCTTATTTGAATTGATTGCGCTGTCAGGCTGCCGTCTTGGTTCTTAGACCCAGTAACTGTCACCAGCTCTCCAATAATCAAATCGTTAACCAAACCCTGCGCTGATTTCATTATTTTTGTTGCATCAGAAAATAAAATGATTTGAGAACTTCCATTATTTAGTTTAACCGTGATGCTGCTGTCATCTTTTTTAATTATTTCCCCTCCGGAAAAACCGCCATTTTGCTGCGCGCCATTTCCCCTTTGGCCCACCATGCCGGATACTCCTCTTTGCCTGTTTAAGTTAGCCGATAAATCTATACCTGCGCTTTTACCGTATAACATGCCCCCATAAAAGCCCGCTCCTCCGGCAATTATTAATGTTATAACAACTGCCATTATTATTTTTTTATTCATATATTTTTTTATTAATGTTAATTTTTCAGCCATAGGCTGATCCGCCTTTGGCGGAAATATTTATTCATAACGCAAGGCCTCAATAGGATTTAAACTTGCTGCCCGGCGAGCCGGATAATAACCAAAAACAATGCCGATTGTCGCCGAAACACCGACTGCCAGCGTTATTGATAACAAAGAAACCTGCGTTGTGATTCCTGCAAATTGAGTAACTCCCCAAGCCGCCAGCCAGCCGAAAATAATTCCAATAATCCCGCCAAGAAAAGTAAGCATTACTGATTCGGTGAGAAATTGAGCGCTGATGTCTTTCTTTTTAGCGCCTATTGCTTTGCGCAACCCGATTTCCCGCGTCCTTTCGGTAACCGTGGTAAGCATCATATTCATAATGCCGATGCCGCCGACTATTAAAGAAATGCCGGCAATCGCTCCGAGAAGAATGGTCAATGTATTTGTCACCGAAGAAGCGGTTGCCGCAATATCGGCTTGGTTTAAAACACTAAAATCAGCCAGTTGAGGATCAGTTATATGGCGCCTTTCCAGTAAAAGATCTGAAATTTGCTGTTGAATATCGGCCATGGAGTTTTGGTCTTGGGCTCCCACGCTTATCGTTGTCACATAGGTGTCGCCGGCAAGAAATCGTTGGGCCGTTGAAAGCGGAACAAAAACCATATCATCCTGACTTCCAAACCCGGTCCCGCCTTTGACTTTTGTTATACCGATTATTTTAAAATCAACTTTATTAATCCTTACTGTCTGGCCTATCGCTTCAGCACCCTCTCCGAAAAGATCGTCGCGAGTCGTTGGACCAAGAACCGCAACCCGCGATAAACTTTGGACATTCTGATCGGATATAAATGATCCTTCATCGACTTCAATATTGCGGACTTCGGGATAAGCCGCGACTGTTCCCACAACCGACACGTTCGTGTTCGTGCCTCGCGCCGTAACTTGGTACCTTCTGGATATTTCCGGCGCCACCGCTTTTGCAAGAGTAACCTCTTTAATAATTGCATCAGCGTCTTCCTGAGTTAACGTTTGAGCCGAACCCCGACCAGCGCTGACTTGAACACCCGCACCGCGTTGCGCTCCGGGCATCACTAAGACCAAATTGGATCCTATTGACTGAATGCTTGATTCAATGGAATTTTGCGCTCCCTGCCCAATAGAAACCATAGCAATCACCGAACCGATGCCAATAACAATGCCAAGAATTGTAAGACCCGATCTCATTTTATTTACGGTGAGGGAAGAATATGTTTCTTGTAATAAATCGGAAATTTTCATACTAAGTGATTATTTATAACGCGTTTTTTCGGGTTCTTTTCATCTTTAAGAATCAAGCCATCTTGAATATGAATTATTCTGTCTGCGTGCTCGGCCACGTATAGTTCGTGAGTAATAAGCACTACTGTGTGATGATATTCACGGTTAAGTTCCTGAAAAGTGCTAAGAACAATTTCCCCTGTTTTTGTGTCAAGATTTCCCGTCGGTTCATCCGCTAAAATGAGAGCGGGATTATTAACAAGAGCGCGGGCAATAGCTACGCGCTGCATCTGACCGCCGGAGAGCTGGTTTGACAGATGATGCCACCGGTCTTTAGAAAGGTCAGTGGCTATAAGCGCCTGTTCAGCTTTTTCCTCACGTTCCAATTGCGGGATTCCGGCGTAAACGAGAGGAAGCATAACATTACGCAAAACCGTGGCCCGGGAAAGAAGATTAAATGATTGGAAAATAAAGCCGATTTTATTTTTACGAACATCAGCTAATTCATCGTCGGAAAGCTTTGAAACATCCTGACCGTCTAATTTATAAGTCCCCGAAGTGGGACTGTCTAAAGCTCCCAAGATATGCATAAGAGTTGACTTGCCCGAACCGGACGGCCCCATTATAGCTACAAACTCTCCATTGTTTATCTTAAACGAAACCTCTTTAACACCAAGAGTTTCAACATCGCCATTCTTATAAATTTTATTTATTTTTTCGCATTCAATCATAATAAAGTTAGCGCCCTCCACCGCCTATGCCGGGAATCCTGAACGTTGATGAATTTTGCTGGGTTTGAGTTGTTGCGGAAGAAGTTACTGTTCGCGCCACAATAGAGTTCCCCTCTTTAAGACCGCTGGTAATTTCCGTCATAGTATCATTAGAAATTCCAATTTCCACCGGCTGCCTTATTGGAGTTGTTGCGTCCTGTACCTCCACATAATACGCGCCCCCTTGGGATTTAACCGCCGCGTTGGGAACCAATAAGACATCATGCTTAGTATCAGTGATAATTGCCGCTGAAGTACTCATGCCCGACTTCACCCGGTCATCTTGGGTATCAAAAGCAATTTGGAGATTATAAGTGACTACGCCTTGAGTCACCGTGCCAATTGCGTCAATCTGCGCGACTTCGCCGGTAATTGTAAGATCCGGAATCGCGTCAAATGTAAGCGTCGCTTTTTGGCCGACTTTTGCTTTGGCTATATCAACTTCATTAAGCGATATTTGAGCAAGTTTTTGCCTGGTGATAAAAGTGATTATAGCAGTGCCGGAAGAAGCAGAATCGCCATTTTTTACGTTGATTTTTGCAACCACACCGCTAAAAGGCGCACGAATGTAATAATCGGCAAGTTTTTCTTGGGCATCAAGGAGTGCGTTCTCGCGCTGTTTAATACTCAACTCTTGGGAATTAATATCAAGCGGCGTATTCTTGATAGTATTTTGGATATTTATCAAATCCGAAAGATGATTATTGACTTGACCGATATAGGTCTGTAAATTATTGCGATAAGTGTTTACTAATGTCGGTAAAACTTTCCCAGAATGTTTAGAAGTATAATCTACAAGATAATCCAATAAGCTTTGCTCGCTTTTTAAGGCCTGAGCAATTGATTTGGTTGTATCAGTGATTTTATTAAGAAGGTCAAGAGTTGTGGTGCTGCTTGCATAACGGCTGGTGTTTTTATAAAGCATCAGCGTCTCATCATATTGGGATCTTGCCACAGCATAGTCATTGCTCGCCGCTGAAACAAAAAGCGTCGCCTGATCCTGATCGGAGCTGTAAACAAAATCCTTATAAAACCCCAGATTGCTCTGACTACTGCTTAGAGTGCTACCATTAATAACAGTTTCAGCGCCGCTTATAACCGTGGGCAAGTCGAGAAAGGTATTGGAAATGGTATTAAACGAATCTTCATGTATCTTATCCGGATCGGCAGTTGATTGTTTTAATTTATCTAAAGACAATTTCGCGCTATCCAAATTGATTTGGGCGTCTCTTATCGCTTTCTGCGCATCTTGTGCGTCAAGTTGCACTAAAAGCGTGCCAGCTCCTACCTCTTGGCCTTCTTTAACACTAATATATACTACATCTCCCGAAACTTTTGGTTTAATATCAACTTGATTCGAAACCAAAACCTGGCCGCTGCCGGAAACAGAAGCAACAAGTGTCCCCTTTTCAACAGTGGCTAAAACATATTGAGTCCCGGCGCTGCCACTGTTTAATTTACCATAAGCATAATAGCCGCCGCCTAAAATAATAACGGCCAAAACAATTGAAACAACCTTGTGTTGTTTGGTCTTGGTTAAAATTTTATTCCAAAATTGTTTGATCATGGCATTATTCTCAAAAATTTCGCCTCAATTTGACCGTTATTGTTCGGCTCGCCGATCACCACAATCAGATCGTCAATTTTGAGATCGTTTAATTTCAAGATCTCATTAAGCCGCTTAATAGTGGCATCATTTTTAACTACAACTATTTTCTCAACATTGTCGCGGCCTTTTATAACAAGCGTGGAACCGTCTATTTTCATAATTTGGCCGGCCACGCCATTCGCATCAATTAAATCTTTCCCCCCGAAATCTCTAAATAATCCACCCCGAGGGCCTCCAAAGTTTTTATGATAGTTTTCTCCCCACTGATAAGAAAACCTTGCCTTGTGAAAACCCACGTACATACCGGCGCCGAATGTTAAAATAAGAACCACTATAGCAGCGAGCGATAAGATTATCACTATATATAATCTAGATTTTATTATTTCTTTTAATTCCATATTTTTACTTTATTTTTTATTAATTTATTTACCGTTGAAATTTCATCGTAATAGCCAATAACAAATCTTAGCGAAATCATCACTAAAACAAGCGCAGTAAGAGAAATTATTATAGACAAAACCGGCATTGATTCCAAAATAGCAAGGACAAAATACTTATAATATGACAGGACTATAATGGTATCTGAAAATAGCAATGAAAAAAGAGGACCGGATTCAGAGCCCGCCAATTCGGAGTTGAATATAAAAATTGCTGCCGCAACCAGAACGACAGAAATAATCAATATTGCCAGAAAGATAGAGAATTTTTCTTTAAATATCTTTAATTTTTTTTCTAATTTTAAGCGTTCAATAACAACCCAAAAAAGCCGCTTGGGCGGCTTAGTGGGAGCAGAATCAGGAATAAAATGTTTGTTCTCGTCCATGGGTCTCTATATATAAATACGACAGAACCCACATTTTTGGTGCAGATTTATAGGTTTCCGAAACCTATAAATCTGGGGATAACTTTTTTCTAAGCAAAATTAATCCCCTTCTATAATGGCTTTTAACAGTATTAATCGATTCGTTTAGAAAATTTGATATTTCGCGAAAGTTCAACCCTTCAATGTGATGGAGATTAATCACTAAACTATACTTTACCGGCAATTTTTCAATGGCCAGTTGGAGATTATTTAAAAGCGATTTTTTATAAACTTCATCAACAAAATTTTCAGCAAGATTTCCGCTCTCTTCATTTTCATTTAATAACGACAATGGCAGGGTGTTTTTCTTTTTAAGCCAATCAAGGGCAGTATTTTTTGCGATAGTAAATAGCCAGGCCCTAAAATTTTTAGAAGCGTCAAACTTCTTTAAATTTTTCCAAACTTTAACAAAAACCTCTTGGGTAATATCAGAGGCATTATCCGGATCTCCGCTATATCGGCGCGAGAAATTATAAATTAGCGGCAGATGTCGCCGAACAAGTTCTTCCAGCGATTTTTCATTACCTCTAAGATAATTTTTAACCAATTGTTCATCCGTAAAGTTTTTCATATCTGAATAAATTTCATCATATCACAAAATACTAAATCTTGATATAAATTAAAAACCTCTTATTAGTAAGAGGTTTTTAATTTATAGTGGTCATTTTAATTAACCGGGGTTATACAGCGGCTTCTTCTTTTTCCTCAACCATTTCAACGTTGCAATCCGGGCAATTTCCGGGCTGATCCGACTCGTGACCACATTTTGAACATTTATAAGCCATATTTTTATGCTGATTATGTTTTTAAAACTTACACCGCAGCTTACGACTATTGCCGCTTTTAAAGCGTAACTTAATAGACAGTTTTTGTCAAATAAATAATCAATTAAGAAAAAAACCAATCTCAAAATTGAAATTGGTTTTAAGGTGATTTGTTACCTTAAGAATCTTTAAGAAAAAGGCAGCTTAATAACAAAAGTGGCTTGTCTAGCTTGTACATCATTGGCCACTTTCAATTCTCCTCCATAGGCATCGAGAGTCCGGATAACAGAAGCCAAACCTAATCCCGAACTGCCGGGCTTGGTAGTAAAAAACGGATCCAGTATATGGTCAATGATCTCCTCATCAATACAGCCGGTGTTAGAAATAAAAATTTTAACTTGATTTTCGTTCTTTTCGCTTCGGATGGAAATTACTCCTTCCTTTTCTATGGCCTCCACAGCATTGCGCAAAATATCCAAGAGCACATCTCTTATTTCCATTGAATCTACCAAAAGAAAAGGAATTTCTTGGCCAAGTTTCAACTCAATTATTATCTGCTTCTCTTTTATCAAACCTTCAACAATTATTTTTTTCGCCTCACTGATAATTTCATTGATATCGCTTAAAACAACCTTTGCTTTCTTTTGTCTAGAAAATCTCAATAGGTTTTCTAAAATAGACTCTAATCTCTCTGTTTCCCGAACAATAATCTCAGCGTATTCTTTATATTTCGGCTCTTGAATTTGCTTGGCTAAAAGTCTAGCAAACCCACCGATTGGCACCAGAGGATTTCTCATTCGATGGGCTGCTTCAGCTGCTGCTTGGCCTAAAATTATCAGAGTCTTTTTTTCTTCTCTTTCCTGATGAACTAGATCCCTTTCTAAAAGCAAACTAACCAGGTTGCTTAAGGTCAGGCAAAAATATAAATCCTCCTGACTAAAAGTTTTTTTCTCCCCAGTCGCATCAAGAACAATTACCCCAGCCACTTCATTCTCCACTACTAATGGGACAAACAAGATCGCATTGATACCTTTATAATAAATCAATTCTCTGCTCTGCTTGGTCCGTTCATCTTGCCAGGGTTCTTCAATAAGAAGATAAAACATGCTCTCCACAACTTTTCTTATGGCTTCTAAATCTTTAAAAAAGAATTCCATACCTAACCCATGTCCATCCTTTGGCTCTCCGGTTGCTAAACGAACCTTCTCGGATTCGGGAAAAACTCTAAAAATAGAACATCTTTCGATTTTTAGAGTTTTGATAATTTGACTGACTAAAAACTCAAGTATCTCCTCAAATTCAAGCTTATTAATTCTTTCCTGGACTTCAACCAGGGCTTCCAGCATCTCCCTATCCAATCTTTTATGTAAATCAATCATTTCCATCTTACTCTCCTTTCAATTATTTTTAATGAACAAAAAGGATCTGCAGGGGTGCCAGGATTCGAACCTGGCCTAACTGTTTTGGAGACAGTTGTGCTTCCGCTGACACTACACCCCCTTGATTTATTTCTTAGTTTCTTTATGAACTGTGTGTTTGCGACACCATTTGCAGAATTTTTTAAATTCCAGTTTTCTTTCAACTGTTTTTTTATTTTTCTGCGTATAATAATTCAGCCGTTTGCACACCGAACATTGAAGTTTTATTACTTTTTCCTGTGCTTTCATATTTTTAAATTTATTTTATTACCAACTGTCAGAGCCAGCGGTCGGGATTGAACCGACGACCTACTGTTTACAAAACAGTTGCTCTGCCACTGAGCTACGCTGGCAGATCTTATTGTTGTTGCTCTCCGTTCGAACGACCGACTTAATTGGGTTAATCATAACTTATTTCGGAAATTTTTTCAACGAAAAAAATGGGCTTGAAAAATTTACTGCTTTACCTACCCTGAGTTTGATTTCTTAACTGATGCGCCGGGCAGGATTCGAACCTGCGTAGCCCGAAGGCGTCAGATTTACAGTCTGATGCAATTGACCGCTCTGCCACCGGCGCATAAACAAAAGAACCAGAGCCGAGACCGGGGGTCGAACCCGGGACCTCATCCTTACCATGGATGCGCTCTGCCAACTGAGCTATCTCGGCGTTTTCCTTATTCTTTTAATTTTTTTAACTGGTTTGATGTCAAAAAACTTTTCTGTCTCGGGATTTGATTTAAAAATTAAATCAATTCTTGCTTCCGGCTCCGGTTCAGAAATCTGTTTTTGTGAAACTTTTTGATCATCGTTTGAAAAATCTTTCCAAAAATCAGTAGAAGCTGTCTCATCTTTTTTCGAAATCTTGCCAATAAGTTTCATCAAGTGATTATCGGTTTTTAAAAGAATTATCCTCATTCTATGCAGAAACTTTTGAGTCCAAGACAGAGATTGGGCTTTTACGTTATCCAAAGGTAATTGATTAATCCAGCCGGCCAGTTTCGCCTTGATACCAAATGAAAATTCGTCTTCTTCATCTTCTCCGCCAGAGGCGGATCCGCCTTTGGCGGAAAATTCTGATAAATGATCTGAAACAATATAAATAACGCCGCCCAAAGCCATTATTAACAGTGAAAGTGGTATTAAATTAAACATAAATTTTTTTTATATTTCAAAACGGCAAAATTCGCCAATTTGGATATTCTCGCCCAACTTGGCAATATAATCTTTAATCAATGCATCAATCGTCATATCTTGGTCGCGAATATAGGTCTGTGAAAGAAAATCATTAATGCTTATTGGGTTCATAGCGGCGATGTGCATTGCCAATTCATGGCCAAGTTCTTTAAATTGCTCTGTGCGCGCCACAAAATCGGTTTCACACAAAAGTTTTACCAACACGCCAACCCTGCTATTAGCATGAACATAATAAGAAATGATTCCCTCGCCGGTTTGCCGACTGGCTTTCTTAGCCGCCACCATCGCTCCCCTATCCTTAAGCAATTCTAAGGCCCTTTCAATTTCGCCATCGGCCTCTTCCAAGGCTTTGCGAATGGCATCGACCGAAGCGCCAGTCATATTCCGAATTTTTTTTAAATCATCAATCTTTGCCATAAATTTCTAAAATTTTAATAAATTTTAGCTAAATTTATGAGCATCCGCCGAAGCTTTAGCGAAGGCGGATAGCCCACTTATTTTTTAATCTCTTTCGGTTCTGGCTCGACCGGCGCCGCTATTTTAACATTAATCAGGGCCTCTCTGACTAAATTTAAGATAAAGCTCACGGCGCTAATAGCATTATCATTTGCCGGAATTGGATAGTTAAAAAGAGTCGGATCGGCATTGGTATTAACCAAGCCAACCACCGGCACATTTTTCTTGACCGCCTCCTTCACGGCAATTTTATCATAATTTGCCGAGCTTACCCAAATGGCATCGGGCAGACGATTTAAATTAACTAAGCCGCCCAGATCTTTTCTTAGTTTTTTAATTTTTTCTTGTAGCTTTAAAACTTCGTATTTTGTGTATTTTTCAAGCTCGCCGCTCGCTTTCTGATTTTCAAGATTTTTAAGATAATCAATGCGGCGGCTGATGGTCGGAAAATTGGTAAACGTTCCACCAAGCCAGCGCTCGGTGACATACGGCATATCAAGGTCTTCAGCAACTTTTTTGGTTATCTCCTTGGCAGCAAAGCCCGTGCCCACAAACAGAATAATGCTGCCTTTTTTCTTGATTCCAACAAGAAAATCAAGCGCTGCTTTCAGATCTTCTTTTGATTTTTCCAAATCAATAATCTGAAAAATATTCCTATTTGACCAAACATAGGGCTTCATTTTCGGATGACTGTGAGATCTCAAAGCGCCTAAATGAACGCCATGCAAAGTCAGGGCTTCCAAATCCGGCTCTAAAATATTATCTTTTGTTTCCATGACTTTACGATAATAACAAAATTATTTCAAATTGACAAGAGGTTCTGATAATGCTAATATTCTTACTTATGAAAAAAGAAATCCACCCAAAATATTATCACGAGGCCAAAGTGAAGTGTGCCTGCGGCAATTCTTTCACAGTCGGCTCCACAGTGCCGGAAATCAATGTTGAAATTTGCTCAAAATGCCATCCTTTTTACACCGGTAAAGATAAAATAATCGACACCGCTGGGCGCGTTGAGCGCTTTAAGAAAAGACTCCAAAAAACCTCAGCCAAGCGCAAAAAATGAACGAAAATCAAAAAATAATTTTGGAAATCAGAGCTGGCGCCGGCGGTGATGAAGCCGGTCTTTTTGCGTTTGAACTCTGGCGGATGTACCGCCGTTTTGCCGAACGCCGCAACTTTAAAACCGAGGTGATTGATTCTTCGCAGTCAGACGTTGGCGGCATTAAAACCTTGGTGGCTCAAGTTGAAGGGCCCGATGTTTATGATTTATTTAAATATGAATCGGGAGTCCATAGAGTCCAAAGAATCCCCAAGACCGAAAAAAGCGGTCGTATCCACACTTCAACCGTTTCGGTTGCAATTTTAAAAGAAGTGCCGGAAAAAGAAGTGATTATTAGCCCAAAAGACATCAAAATCGACACCTTTAGATCTTCCGGCCCCGGAGGCCAGAATGTGAACAAAGTTGAAACAGCCATAAGAATAACGCATTTGTCGTCTGGCATTGTCGTTGTTTCCCAAACTCAACGCTCCCAGTCACAAAACCGTGAAAGAGCTATGGCAATTCTTAGGGCAAAGCTGGCGGAAATTGAAAAGGAAAAGGCCTTGGGACAAATGACTTCAGAAAGAAAAGCTCAAATTGGATCAGCAGAAAGAGTTGAAAAAATCAGAACTTATAATTTTCCCCAAGATAGAATCACCGATCATCGCATCGGAAAATCATGGCACAACATGGAAAAAATCTTGGATGGCAATATTGAACCGATGATTGAAACTTTGGCAAAAAAGAATAAATAAACCAAATTAAATTTAATTTGGTTTATTTATTCTGTAAAATATCAATGTCTTTTTGAATACGACTGGCTTCGGCCATAACATTGTTAGCATAAATTCTGGCCGTTAGAGATGTGCTCCAGCGGCTGCCGGCAATATAAATTTTTGCCGCTTTGCTTTCTGCCGCATATGTTTGTTTGTCAGCGCCAGCTTCAGCTAATTTAAGGCCCGCTGCCGTAAACGCATCTTCAATATTCCACGGCGACGCTGGTCGATGACCCGTTAAATTGGCTACTGCATCGGCGTATAAAAGCCAGGTTGATGGTAAAAACTGAGCTGGTCCCATCGCTCCGCCCCATCCGTAATATGGTTTTTTGGAAACCGGCGTTGAATCAGGATTAAGCCCCAAAGCGCTGGTAATCTGCTGAAAGGCGTTAAAATCGCGCGGATGCATGTCGTTTCGCCAAGTGCCCTTGCCGACATTGCCGCCCCAATCGGATTCAATTTTTAAAATCGCCATAAGAAATGCCGCTCTTACCCCGGAAAATTGCGCTGCCGGCATTGCATTCTTAAGAGCTTCTTCAAAGGTCATTTTAAAACCCATGGCTAGATCATAAGGTTGGTTTCTAATTTTATCCAAATCTTCGCGTGTCTTACTAAGAAGCTGCTGATAAGCTTTTTCTTGCCCTTTGGTCTGATCGAGAAGCTTTTGTTTCTGTTTCTTTGAATTTTCCAAGTCAGTTTTCTGCCGGCTTTGAATGCGTTTCAACTGCTCCTGTTCGGCTTTATCAGCTTCCAAATTACCCTTTTCCTGAACAAGTTTATCTTTTAGTCCTTTAATAGTTGCCAAAGTGTCCTGAATTTGATTCTGAACATTGCTTAAATAATTTAAATCGCTAAAAAAATCGGAGAATTTATCATTTTTAAGCAAAAATTCTAAAAGAGAGCCAGAGTCGTTTCTGGCTGCCTGTCTTAAATATTGGGCCAAAATTTCATCCTGCTTCTCAATCTCTTTTTCTTTTAAGGCAATACTATTTTCTTTTTGCTTGATAGCCGAAGTAAGTTGGCTAATGGTTAGATTTGTGGCATCAATTTCTGCCTGTATTTGTTTTATTTGCAGCTCAAAAATAGAAATTTGGTTGGCTAAACTTTGGGCTTCGTTTTCTTTTTCCTGGATTTGCTGGGTATATTGATCTATTGAGGCCTCAAGTTGTTTTATTTTATCATCGCGGGCATCGGCAAAAACTGCTTTAGGAATAAAAGCTATGAGAAGTAAAAAACAAAACAAAAACAACAAAAGTTTTGATTTTCTCATTAAATAGCGGCTTAATTTTAATTTAAGCTGCTGCTTTCGGTTTCTCTCTTTCTTTCTCTTCGCCTTCCCGCTCTTTAGCTTTTTCTTCAGCTTCAACTTTCACTTCTTCAACTTTCTCCTCAACTTCGCCCTTTAAGGTCTCAAGTTCGGCCTCGGACCGAGGCGGAGTTACGGTGGCAACCGATGTCTCAAGATTTTCCAAAATCTCAACGTTTTTAGGCAGCTTAATATCCTTTACTAATATATTATCATCAAATGTCTTAAGTTGGGAAATATCAATTTCAATTTGATGGGGCAAATCAGCCGGTAAGGCCCTCACTTCCAATTCCTGCATGGCCTTAACCAAAACGCCGCCTAAATCAATAACCGCTGGAGCGTCTCCAATAAAAATGAGAGGTGTCCTGGTAGTAATCTTCTCATCCATTCTAACTTCATAAAAATCAACATGATTCATTTCTTCGGTTATTGGATCGCGGCTAATATCGTGAATTAGGACGTTTTTCGCCTTTTCTCCCACAAGCAATTTTATCAAGGTGGTTTCGCCGGCGGTTTTAAAAACCTTGGAAAATTCTTTCAGGTCTAATTCTATCGGAGTAGTTCCATCTTTTCCACCATAAACAAC
>Ga0315288_10003031_pt1 | contig 21432 bp, 16 predicted proteins | sample YL17G11_20_MG_FD_203454 | JGI IMG/M metagenome (GOLD analysis project Ga0315288, IMG submission 203454) | Sediment microbial communities from Yellowstone Lake, YNP, Wyoming, USA - YL17G11_20 | ecosystem: Environmental > Aquatic > Freshwater > Lake > Sediment | place: USA: Wyoming | collected...
CGGATCATGTAGGCCCCGCCGTTCCGTCCGACATAAAGCGATTTCGTGTGCTCGAATCCAGAGCCGCTGTCATTGGACCAGACGGCCATGAACCCGAGCTCGGGCACTTCCTTCATCAAGTTCGTCAGGAGCTCGGAATAATGCCTCTGGGCCAGCGGATGGACAAGCGAAAGCGTGTATCGGGGCTTAAAGCTCCTGAAGGGATGGTCCACCCGGGCTCCACGCAGCGTCGGGTATTTCTGGAAAAGGGTCTCCGGAACCGAGCGGGGCTCGAAACATAGAAGCCCCGGGACGAGTCCATATTTGAGGGCCAGCCTGGCATTCTCCTTCAAAAGGCCCAAGTTGGCCTTCAGATATTCTTCCGGATAGAGCCCCTGGTTCAAACGGCTTTCCACGAATTGGTCGAGGGCGGGACAGTAAGTATAAAAATCCGGGTAAAATTCTCCGGGAACGCCCTGCTCATAGGGAAACGGCGTGGCCAGGGCGTTGACTTCGACGTGGGTAAAGCCGAGCCTGGCGTATTCCCGGATATAGCTTTCCCGGTCAAATTGGCGGAGGGTGCGGGCATACTGAGTGAGAAAGAGGTCGAATGTCGATTTCTCCACGGGAAAGCTGATTTCCCTCATCCAGCCGCGGCGGCCGGCCTCGCTATTTTCTGATATTTGTTCCAAAACCTCGCGGAAACCGGCATAGAGAAAATACGGCTTGGAGCTGAGGAGGCAACCGCCCCGGTTTTTGTCCATGCGGAAGTAGACCCATTCGCCGTCCCGGGGGATTCTGACACCGGATTTCATAAGCCGGTCCGTCCATTTCTCATCCGCAACGGCGACAGAAAAGGTCCCCTTTTTCTCCTGGACCCGGCCTCTGCCGGCTTTTTGAATGACGGAGCCATTCTTAAGAAATCGCACGAGCTCAGCGGCGACGGTCCGTTCAACAGGATGGCCGTGGGCCGGTATAAAGATTTCAGAAATTTCGCGGAATGTGTTCTCGAGCGGCATAGATACCTCCACAGTTATTCTATATCCGTTTATGAATGCCCATCATTTAGAATACCAGATAAACGACGCGGTTGCCGCGCCAGGCCAGGAATTTTTCGAAATCGGCGAAGTTGATGCCGATCGTGGCCGTGTTGACATTGGGATGAAAATTGACGAACGCCGCGTTCTTGAGGTCCGCGTCGACGACGACGACGACTTCCCGTTGGCCATCCTGAAGAAGGCCGAAGGGTGAGACCTCGCCGGCCTGCAGCCCTAGATAGCGCGCCAGCCGCTCATCCGAGGCAAAGCTAAGCCGGTCGTCTCCTAGCTTTTTGGCCAGGGCATTCAGGTCTACTTTTTTGAGGTGCTCGGCAATGATCAAGTAATGGCGGTTGCCTTTCTTGTTGCGGACGAAGAGGTTCTTGCAATGGGCGCCGGCGATTCCCCGCCAGTGCTGGACGGCCTCCTCGACAGTAAATACAGGCGGATGTTCATAGCACGAATACGTGATGCCCAGTTCCTTCAAGGCCTCATATACTTTCTGCTCCCGATCCAGGGTCATAACTGTACCTCCTCGGGCCTCTCGCCGTAAACCTTTTGCTCGCCCTTTTCGTTTAATCTAATAAGCATCACCGCGCCCTTGGGGACACACACAGTGTGTGTCCCCGATTCCATAGATGAAGGTTGATTTTCGGACGAGATTGCTTTTACAATGGACAAGACAGGAGGATCACAGACGATGAAATTTCTGCTCTGGCTGATCTTGCTCGTCATCTGCTGGCCCGTGGCGCTCTTGGCGCTCCTTCTCTATCCACTGGTCTGGCTGTTCATGCTGCCGTTGCGCCTGGTCGGGATCACGGTCAATGCCGTCTTCGACTTCTTCAAAGCTCTGATCACGCTGCCCGCACGCGCCCTCCGCGGCTCTCGATAAAATCCTGAAACGCCCGCTTTGAGTCCCTAGAAGGATTCGAGCGTGAAAAACCGCAATTGCCCCGCCTGGAAGGCGATTCGCAGCCAACCCCGGCTGGCGATAAAAAGCTGGGAGATAAAAAATCCTAGCCAGATCGTGCCCGAGGAACCCGCCGAGAAAGTGGACCGAATTCCCCAATAGATAAGGAAGGCCGCCACTCCCGTCAGGCCGAGCAAATAATAAAGGGCCAGGGTTTTTCCCAGCTTGCGGAAGACGAACCCGGCGGCCTCGAGCATCGAGCGGAGCACGGAACGGGAATCCTGGGTGGCGATTCTCATCCGGGCGTAGTCCATGATCATCTTGATCAGGAAGATCAAGAAAAGGGCGATCGCGATCCGCAGCCACACGACATAAAAAGAACCCTGTTCGTTCAGCGAATTCCTGGTGAAAATTCCGAGGACCCCGTTGATGATCATATACAGGAAAACGGCCGGAATCCAGAGGATCAAGGAAAAGATAGACAGGCGGAAAAACCGGCCGTAAAATTTCCCCCCGCCGGCAAAAAACACCTGGGCGAAGCCTCCCTGGTCTCGCTGGTGGACGAGCGATTGCAAAATTCCGCCGTTCACGAAAATGCCGGCCAAAAAGAAGAGGACGGCCATAACCAGGCCGGCTGTCACGAGCATCCCAAGAGAGGTCCCGGAAGACGTGAGGAATTCCAGGAGGATATCCATGTTGGGCTTCTGCAGGAGATCCGAAGCCAGCAGGCTTTTTCCGAAGGCCGCGCTGAGCATGGCCGAGAAAAGAAAATAGATGACAGAGGCAAAGAAGAAATTGATCATCCAGAGCACGACGGCCATGTTCGGCCGCAAAGTGGCTTCCTGGATTCCTTTTCTGTAGCTTTTAAAGATGTTCATCGGCGCCTCCCCGTTCACAAAGAAACAAACGACAGAAGGCCCTGGAAGAACGTCATGAAGCCCAAGGCATATTTCATGATGGGCGCCCGCTTCGGCGTCAGGACCTTGGAATTGTTTGTGTAGTTGACATCGAGGACCATTTTTCGATCAGGGTCCACCTGGGCGGAGGCCAGCCGCACCGGCTTCCAGTAGACAAAACGTTTCCATCGGTCCCTGCCGTCCCATGTCTCTCGGATTTTCTCGCCGTTCTCGAAAACGATCAGGATATCCTGGGGAAAGATCCAGTCGCCGTATCGCACGGCCACGACTTCGTTCCGGTAGGCTTTGTTCAGGGGCTTGTTTGAGGTCTTACCGCGTTGATCCTTGGCCTCCGGTGTTTTCCCATCAAAGATACCCTCAGGTTCCTTTACCTCCTCGGAATTCAACGAGCCGATGGCATAATCGAGTTTATCCGGGCTGCGGAGGACCTGGTCGAAGAACCATTTCAGGTCCCGGCCGCTGACCTCCTCGACGACCTGGACAAAATCCTCCGACCTCGGATGACGGAATTTCCATTTTTCGTAGTACGTCTTCATGATCTTCGCCATAACGTCTTCCCCGAGCCATTTCTCGAGCGTCAGGAGCATCAGGGCAGCCTTGTTATAGACGTTCAAACCATAGCTTCCGCCGGTCACGTATTCCCAGGAATTCTTTACGATAGGGTCCATTTTCCCCGACCCGATGACCGCAATCCTCTGGAAGGCCAAGTCACCGATCTTCAGGTTTCCGATATCGATCATGGCGCTGTCAGGCCCATAATACTTGCTCATAGCTTTGACTTCAGAGTACGAATTAATCCCTTCGTCCAGCCAGGCCTCTTCAAACTCGTTCGAGCCGACGATCCCGTACCAGTAGCCGTGGCCTAACTCGTGGATGGTGACCATTTCCGGCATGCGGACGCCCTTCGGCATCCAACTCATGGTCATGGACGTAAACAAGGTCGGATACTCCATGCCTCCGGCCTCGGATGCGCCCGGCGCCGGGTCGACCAGGGTGATCGTCTCGTACGGATAGGGCCCATAATTTTTGCTGTAGAATTCGATGCCGTTTTTGAGAGCCTGCAGGTACCTGTCTTTCTGCTTGAGGTGGGCGCGGTGGATAAGCAGGATCATCTCGGTATCCACCTTGGGATCGTCAAGTTTGAATCTTTCTTTTGATTCGACAAAATCGGGGCAGGCCGTCCAGGCAAAGTCATGGACATCTTCCTGGTAATAGGTATAGCTCCGTTTTCCGTCGGGGTGCTTCTTTTCGGCAATCCGTTTCCCGGTTGCGCCGACGACAAATCTCTCCGGCGCCGTGATCTCGACTTTGTAGACGCCGTAATCGGCAAAGAACTCCGAGCTGCTGTGGTATTGATGGCAATTCCAGGTCCCGTTCCAAAGGACGCCGATCTTGGGAAACCACTGGGCGACCATGAAAAAATCGCCGGAAAACCCGGAGCGCCTTTTCACCTTGGGCAGCTTGGAGGTGAAATCGATGGCCAGATTGATTTTTTCCTGGGGCTTCACCGGAGCCGGCAGGGTTACCTTCATGACCGTCTGGTCGTCGGAATTCTGGTCATCCGGCTGGATGTAGGTCATGGTCGGGGTCAGGTCCGCCCCGTCCGGGATCTGGATCCTGTGGATGGTGATGAATCCCCAATCTTCCGGGGCAGGCTTCACACGTCCTGACGGGCCCCCGCTTTCCCTCCTCATCGTCGTCCGGTTGTTCTTGAACGCGTTCAAATAGAGATGAAATTGGAGCTCGGTCACGGGCCTATCGGAATCGTTCAGCCAGGTCAAGATCTCCTGTCCCTTGACCGTCTTATCCTGAGGGACGAGCGTCGCCTGGATGTCATAGCGGACGATGGGCTTGCTCAGGGCTGCAAAAAGAGAAGGACAAAAAGCTAAAAAGAAAACAAGAATTCCGGGAATGATTCTTTTCATGAGGACCTTCCTGTTGACCCAGCCGTCCCTTGACCGGCAGACCAAAACGCGTTTCATGGGGTTTCGGACTTTATAACACAGCGAATGGGCGAAGTCAAAAATAGATCTTAGACGGTGAGCATCTCAGCGTGGCTGATTTCAAAGAGGAGTTGACATCGCTCCCAGCCACCTGGGGAACCAGTCCCGTCGGTTCCCCCCATCGAAAAGACGATGGGGCCCCCCTCCGCTAGGGCGGCCTCAGGAGCAATGCCTACGCCTCCCTAGAATCACATATTTCGATGCTTCCTTTAGATAGTCCAGAAGTCGCGGCGCCTAAAATCCTGGCCCAGCCTCTTCCAAAAAATCAGCCGGGCATGAAACGGTTTCGGAACATGGACCTGACTGCTCAGCCGGAGAGACGGCCATTTTTTCACTGGCATCCTTAACCTCACGCTCTGGCGAATAATGATATGCATCGGGAGAGAAAAGTCAACCGCAAACCGGCTTCTCTTTGATTTCCCGCCGCTCCTTTGCTATAATTCCGGACAATATGATGGCTGGATTTTGATGTTCAAGCCAAGGAGGTCGGCATGAAGTTCTTGAGGAAAGTCCCGATGTTTGGGTTCCTGCTCGTCGTCTATGACATCCTGATCGTCATCGGAAAAACCGATATTATGGGCAATGCCCTATTCAGATTGAAGATGATGTCCGGCGCGACATGGCTGTTGAGCGTGGGTGACCTGTTCATCATCCTGGGAATGATCTTTCTATTTATCGAGGTCATCAAATCGACCCGGACGTCCCAGGCCGCCATCCTGGACCATATCCTGTCGACGCTGGTCTTCATCATCTTTCTCGTGGAATTCATCGTCGTCAAGGGGGCCGGGTCGTCCGTGTTCCTGATCCTCTGCCTGATGTCGCTCTTCGATGTCATCGCCGGCTTCACCGTCACGATCACCACGGCGCGGCGCGATATCACGATGGACAGGAACTCGACTTTCATACCGCCATCGTCGTAAAATAAGGGGGGGGTAAGTTACCCTGAGAGCGGCAAAAACGGAGAACATCCTATGACATTGGATCGCCTGAAACAATTCATCGTCAATCATTTCGAGAAAATATTGGTTTTGATCATCCTGCTCGCCGCCGCCATGGGGACCTTTTTTATCGAAGATAAGACCCTGTTGTTGAATTTCTATTTTTTGCCGGTCGTGTTCGCCTCTTATTTCTTGGGCAAGCGCCTGGGTGTGCTCTCGGCCTTTTTTTCCGTCCTGGCGGTCGTCGCCTGCATCATCGTTTTTCCTCAATATTTCCTGATCAAGGGGCAGTTCCTGAGCAGTGTTCTCAGGCTGACGTCTTGGGGGGGATTTCTCATCCTGACCAGCTATGCCGTGGGAAGCCTCTATGAACAGAAGGAGCGCCAGACTCTGGAGCTCAAGAACGCCTATATCGGGATCCTGGAGATTCTCACCAAATACATCGATTCGTTTGACCGCTACACCAAGGGCCACTCGGTCCGCGTCGCCGAGATGGCCATGGAAATCGCCATCGCCATGGGCCTGCCCCGGACCGAGGTCGAAAACGTCCGCGTCGCCGGGCTCCTCCATGACATCGGTAAAATCGAGATCAGCAGCGACGTCCTCAGAAAAGCGGCCGCCCTGACTCCCGAAGAAAAAGACCTCATGGCGACGCACGCGGAAAAGGGGGCTTCGATCCTGGCCAAGGTCGGCATCGTCCTCAAAGAAGTCGTCCCCTACGTCCTGGCCCATCACAGGTATTATGAAGATCTCACGGACAGCAAGGAAGAATCCTTCAAAGAGATTCCGATGGGTGCCCGGATCATTGCCGTGGCCGATGCTTTTGATGCGATGACGACCGACCGGCCCTATCGAAAAGGGATGCAGCCCTGGGAGGCTCTCCAAAAAATCATCGATGATGCCGGAAAGCAGTTCGACCCGTTCGTCGTGGGAGCATTCCGCCGGGTCATCACGGAAAGAGCTGAAAATATCTAGTTGCGCGTCTCGCCAATATCTTGCATAAATAAAGATACTTCTTTGAACGCGCAACCGCCGGGGAGTTTGAGGGGGGCGGAGTGGCCCCCCGGACACTCTTGGAGGAGGACCCTTTCACAGGGTCCCCCTCCAACGGGCGGCGGGAATACCCGCCCGCCCTGCCACTCCTCCAAGGAGCATTCTCCCATGAATTCATCGCCTGATGCATCTTGGAAGGAAGGGAGCGAAGCGAAGCGCCGAAGGGGGAGCTTGACTCCCCCTTGGAAGTGCCCCGGCTCTGCGAAATACTGGAACAAGAAACTTATGAGACGGGGCACTAGGCGCTATTTCCTGAACTTCGAGATGAATTCTTCGACTTCGGGAATGCCCCCCTGCAAGATCAAGTAGCCGTTCGACGGCTCGCGCTCCGTGATCTCGCCGGCGATGGGCGTCAGCATGATCTTGTGGATCTCGTCGAGGTCGCTCGTCTGTCCCAGGGCCCACCCCAGCTTGACATAGGCCACCTCGGGCAGCATGTTGGCGGCCGGCACGACTCCCAATTCCATCATGTCCCGGCCGGTGTCATAGACATACATCTGGACGTAGCCCCAGAGCGTTTGGACGGTCATATACACGACGATCTTTTTGTCCTTCGCCCGCTTGAGAGCCGGATAGAGCGGCTTGTTGACATGGCCGAGGCCCGTCCCCGCGATGACGATCCCCCGGTATCCGTTATCGATGAGCGAGTCAATGATGTCCGGCTTCATGTTGGGATAATAATAGACGATGCTGACCTTTTCCTCGAAGGCGGTGTTGATGATCACATTCTTGTCCTCGCGCCGGCGTTTGTAGTCCCGCCGGAGCGGCGTGATCTTGTCGCGGCTGACCATGGCGATGGGGATGTCGCCGATCGTTCGGAAGGTCGACCGATAGCTGGAGTGCATTTTCCGGACCCTGGTGCCCCGGTGAAGGAGCCCGTAAGTATCCGAGGTCGGGCCGAACATGCAGACCATCACTTCCGCGATGTCGCTCTCGGCCGCCGTCTTGACGCTGTGCATGAGGTTGAGCGCCGCATCGGAGGAAGGCCGGTCGCTCGAACGCTGCGAACCGACCATGACGATCGGGACAGGAGAATTCTGGACCATGAACGACAGGATGGCCGCCGTATGGTGCATCGTGTCGGTGCCGTGACCGATCACGATCCCCGTCACCCCCTTGGCGATCTCGCGGCCGATGGCTTCGGCGGTTCCTGTCCATTGCTCGGGTCCCATGTTTTCGCTGAAAACGCCGTAGAGCTTTTCCGTCTCTATGTTGCAGATGTCGGCGAGCTCGGGCACAGAGCCGTACAGCTCGCCGGGAGAAAAGGCCGGGATCACGGCGCCCGTCCGGTAATCCAGGCGGCTGGCGATTGTGCCGCCCGTGCCGAAGAGCTTCACTCTCGGCTTCTTGGGATCGTAGGGAAACTCCTTTTCCGGGATCTTGTAGTGGGCTTCCTTGCGGCCCTGGATTTCAACGGCCGTGACCGAGCTGGCCAGGATGCCGATGTTATAGCCGGAGCGAAGCTTGAGAACGATGTGTAGAGGATCCTCGGTCTCCGACCGGGGCAGGATGATTCCCGTATACTGGCCCTTGGCCGTGCTTATTTTGGCATCGCTCCAGACCTGAGCCCGAAAATTCTTCAAAACATCCAACGCCGGCCCTTTGTAACCTTTGAAAAGAATCTCGTCGCTCATTCGGTTTCCTTGTTCAAATATCGGGCGAGTTGATCGGCGACGTTTGTCCCGTCGATCCTCCCCCGCCACTTTTGCATCAGCATGCCCATGGCCAGGCGCATCAGGCTCTGATCATCTTTCATTTTTTTATTGGCCAAACTCTCCGCCGTTTGGACAATGCTTTCCTGAAGCTCAAGAACCGTGCCCGGAGACGGCAAAAGTTGATCGATGCTTTGGCCCGAGACCAGGGCCTGTTCCAGCAAGGGCAAGATGCCTTCCTTGAACATTCGGCGGTCTCTGAGCGCCTTTAAAGTATCCTCCATCATTCCCCCGTCCAGGAGCGGGACCGGCAGCCCTTTTTTCTTCAACCTCTTGGGATACTGGATGAGAAGGACCGAGGCGAGCTTCGAAGAGAGCCCCCATTCCTTGACGGATTTCTCGAACAACGGTGCATACGGCGAAACCGAGAGCCTCTCGATAAGATCCTCGGGGACGTCGATTTCCCTATACCAGCGTTCGCGCGACGTGATATGCGGTGGAAGTCCGGCTCGGATTCTATCGAGCCTTTCGGCGTCGACGGCCTTGGGCGGCAAATCCGTGTCCGGATACATCCGGTTGGGCCCGGGCAGGATGCGCTCAAAACCATTTGTGCCGTCCTTCAGAGCCTGGCGCGTCTCGGAAGGAATGCCCATCGTCGCTTCGCGGGCGCGGACAACGACCTCCTGCGCTCCGAGCTTGGCATCTTCGGCCGGTCCCCAAACGATGACGAGCGTGTCATCATCGCTCGCCTTGAAGGCTTTCCCGACCGTCTGCCATTCGGCGCTTGTCAGAGCCTGGCCGTGGCTGTCCGAGTCGACCATGTTCGGAAGCGTCGTCAGGCAGGCGATGACGCGGACGCGGTCGGATATCTCCTGGCTGAAGTATGTGTTTGTCTGCGTCTGCCAGCGCAGCAGCCCCCTGAAGCCGTTCAAACGGACGCCGTAAACGGACATGCCGCTTGAAACGGCCGACTGCAGCGGCTGATAGAGCGTCCGCCGAAAGAGCTTGGTTATGTCCTCGGTCGAGGCCGCCAACGTCTGCGTTGTGATCCCGCGCCCGGCCAACTCGTCCCGAAGCCGGAGCAAATTCCACTGGCGCATGGCTTCGTGATAGGTCAGGAGCGGGATCCTGGGAATGCGCGGAACGCCCTTGATCTCGACCCGCGTTCCTCCCGTGACGCTGACATTCACGTCTTCGCGGGCGGCCCCGATCCCCGTTCGGACCTGGCCGGTGCTCCGGACGATGCGGCGGAGAAGCTGGGCGACCTCGGCAACCTCCTGCGGCGTTCGCATATCCGGAGCGGTGACCGTCTCGATCAAGGGCATCCCCAGCCGGTCGGTGAGATAGGTCCTTCGATGGCCGATATCGCTGACCTCCCGGCAGGCATCCTCTTCCAGCCCGAGCTGGACGATGCGGATCTCACGGCCCTTGAACGGGATTTTTCCATCGACCCCGACGATCGTCGTCCGCTGAAAACCGGTCGGGATGGAGCCGTCAAGATATTGCTTCCTGGCGATGTGGAGCTCATCGATCATGATACAGTCATACAGCATTCCAATGCCGAGAGCGATGTCCAGGGCTTCCTCATTGATCATGAACGGAGGCGTGTCGTCCATCTCGTACGTGCAGACCGTATCGCGTTGGATCTCGTAGATGATTTCCTTTTTCGTTTTGAATTCCATGAGCGCCGTGCCGTCGTATTCGCCGAGCTCGGATAGGGTCGGCCGCATATGCCGCAGGATCTCCGCGTCGAATTTATCGCTGTACCGGCCGGCCGGGCAGCGGCAGAACAGCTTTTTTTCAGTCATCAGCTGTTGATGGATTTCTAAGCCGGACTTGAACCCTACGGAGGCATAGTCCTCCGTCCGCATGTCCTGGAACGGTTTGAACAGAAAATTATGGGCACTCATTTAAGGAAATCGTACTCGAAACATTCCAAATTACAATGAGAAGCCGTGACTGTCAAGACGGAATAGCAGATCGGTTCTCTTCCATATCGTGTGGGTAGAAACGGGAAACGATCCGGAGACGGCCGAAGCGACCATGGAGGGTTTAGCCTTCCCGAGCCCTCCTTCGAGCGCAGCCGGCTCGGAAGAAGCCGGCCGGCGAAGTTGTCTGAGCTTCCCGGCGAACGTCCGTAAAATCAAGGCCGGGAAGCGAGTTCTGAGCCGCCGAGAAGGAGGGGTCGGGAACGGCGTGAAAAACCCGGATTGGGAGCGAGGCTGTTTCCGGATCGTTTCCCAGATGATTTTTCCCCACAAGAAACGGAAGAGAACCAATTTAAAGAGGGGACGGGTGTTGTGTCTTCCAATTTTTTCTTATAATAATATCTCGATATGCCAACTTTGTTAAAAGGAGAGGGACGATGAAACTAAGCATTAAAATGCGTGGCCGAGTCTGCTGCTTGGGGATTCTTCTTGTATTTTTTTCCCGCGGTCGGCTTGTCGGCCAGGCGACCGAACGGCTGGAAGATTTCAAGGCCGTGACAAGATATGCTGGGGGAATCCGCCCCATCCTGACCTTCGGCCAGTTCAACGGCTACACGAATTACTGGCACAGCATTTACTGGACATGGCATCAATACGCGAACCTCTATCAGATCAGCGTCCCGGACGTGATGAAGTCGTTCCTCCAAAGCAAGGTGGATATCGCCGAGGAACTGGGCGTTCCCGGCCTTTGCCTGGACGAAGGTTTTTTAGACGGCCTTCTTTCCGCCCCCTACCAGGAACTCGACGCTCCGACTCTAGCCGGCATCGAAAAAGCGCTCTCCGAGTCCAAGCTCAACCTCCTCATCCATACGACATTGTCCTCCGGCGCCGGAATGTGGATTGGAAAAGCCGTTCGCCACGCCCCTACGGCCTGGAAGATGTTGAAGAGCCATCAGGCCAATGCCGAGGATTTTCGTGAGGTCCGGGCCTCTGTCCTGGAAAACGGGACAAGGCGCCTTTTCGTCGTTTTTGCAGACGACCCCGATAGCGCTGCCCGCATGAAAAAGCTCATCCGTGACGTCGTCGACGTCATCAGCCATTTCGATATGCACCGCGGCTGGTTCGCCACCGGAACGCTCCTTCACAGCGTCACCTGCTTCCCCGGCCACCCGCTGGAAGTCATCGCCAAAGGGATGAGCCAGGGCAACGATTGGTTCACCTTCAACGGTTACATGGATTTTCTGCTCCAGGGGCAGCTTCCCGAGTGGCTTTCGAGAGTCGACCTCGAAATCGTCGCCGACGTCGGGACGGGAAAGGCCACTCACAGCTTCGGCACGCTCGGCTTCGGCTGCTCGAATTGGGATGGGCTGAAAATCCAGGATACTCCCTCGGAGGAGGAATGGATCGAATTCGTCAAGGAGCGAGGCGGGTATATGTTCCGCCCGGTGTTCGCTCCCGAATGCAATCCCTACAAGTATGACGGTTATATCGCCATGGAAGGCAATAAAAAGCAGATCGACAACGAAGATGTCCCTTTCATCCTGCCGACGGGTTTCATCCGCGAAGACGCTCCGCCGAGCATGGTCCTGTTTACGGACAAAGGGACTCCGTTCAACCGCGAAGCCATGTATAAAGCCATCCTCGAGCGCCGCGAGGTGGGGGTGTTGCCGCAGGGAAAAATGCTCGGGCCGGGGCGATTCCGGAACGTGCTTCAAATGCTTCTCCTCGATCGGTTCTTTCTCGAGAATACCTTCGGCGACCAGATCCAGATTCAGACCGAATTCAACGGTTATGTTCTCAGCGTCAGCGTGACCAATCTTCGGGGAACTCCGGTCTCCGGAACGATTGTCGTCAAAGCCGCGCCCGAGCTTGGGATCCAGGGCGACCTTCGGGTTCCAGTGACGATGGCTCAGGCTAATCAGGGAAGAACATACCGGATTCAACCCACCCTGGCCGCGATGGGGAAGACCAACCCCATCCTCGTCCAATTCGAATGGGAAGGCCGGACGAAGCGGACCCTGGCCGTCCTCGACCTACCGAGGGCGATCTCCGCCCATCAACTCCTCTACGGCCAATCCCCCGAGGTCGTCTACCCGGTCTCTCTCCACAATTTCTCCGACGAGTACAGCATCCCCGTCACGATCAAGGTTTTCCGGAAAGGAGAACCCAATCGGCGGGCTTATGAAACGAGACGCAACTGCCTGATTCCTCCGGGCGGATTCCGGGAGACGATTTTCCATCTTCCCCTATCGCCCGGTTCTTATCAAGTCTGCGTCCAAGCCCTCGGCACCGAAAATTGGAGCCAGCTCGGCGTCGAAGCGGCCGCCGGCGCGCCCAGAGCGTATGCCATCGACCTCAATAAAGACGGCCTCAACGAATATCGATTGGAAAACGACAAAGTTCAGGTGACCCTGCTGGCCATCGGCGCCCGCGTCATCGAGTACATCGTGAAGGAGAAAAACGACAACATTTTCTTCAAGCTCTGGCCGGAGAAGGAGTGGGCGACCGACAAAAGGCCTTTCCGCGACCGGGGCTTCTATCCCTACGGCGGGTTTGAGGATTTTCTCGGGCAGGCCAGCATGGAGACACACAAAGTCTACGAGGCCGAGCTCGTGAAAAAGAGCGGCTCCTACGTTCAGGTCAAGATGTCGGCCGATTATTACGGCAACAAGCTCGAAAAAATCTTCACGCTGTACGGAGACTCCCCTCTTGTCGAGGTCCGCTTCGCCCTGAATTTTCGGAATCCGGAAGCCAACATGCTCGGCCCTCAGCCTATCCTTGAGCTAGGCCGTCGCCACTGGACGGAGGATGTGTTTATCGTGCCCGGCCCGAACGGCCTTGAAGAGTATCGCATGCGCCCCGAAGAATATTTCGGCAAAGTCATTCTCTTAAAGGAAGGATGGAACGCGGGTTATGATACGGCCGAAGATATCGCCTTCGTCGGGGCCTTCCCCGTCGGCGAGCCCGAGTTCCTGCACATGTGGATGAACCATCCGTCCAACGGCGAGTCCAATCATTACTACGCCGAGTTTCAACCCTGGGTGCCGATCTACCAAAAGACCATCCGCTATTTTTCTTATTATCTGTGGGGCGCGGCCGGCCCCTGGGAAAAGGGGCTCGAAGAGCTCAAGCGAAGAAACCTCGTTACGTCGAAATAATCCCCTTTGTTCCCAGTCAGGGCGAAACGGAAGTAGCGGGGGCCGGGGTCAAACCTCAACATCCAACAAATTTTTAAAAGTGGATGGCTCCAAAAATATCCTTCCCTGAAGGGCGATAAATGTTGAATGTTGAGGTTTGACCCCGTTTTTTTGATTAGAATTCGACGCCTAGGCCGAGGCCGAAATGGAAGCCGCCGGCGTCGAATTTCCCCGCCGCTGTTTCCATTGGACAGTATTTGTATTGAGTGGAAAAATCGATGACAATAAAGCGGGCGATTTTCACAAAAAATCCCGCCTGGCTGACCAACCCGGGCCGTTTTTCCCTGATCGTAGCGGCGCTGGTCCTTTCTTTATACTGAAAATACCCGCCTCCGACGCCGAGATAGGGGTTGAAGACGCCCTTGTGGAGCCTGAGCTTGATCCCCGCTTCAAGCGGAACCAGGCTGACTTTTCGTTCATTGCCCGTAGCGGCGTCTGTGACCGTTTTGCCGAAATAATGGCCGCCGATCCAGATCTCGATAAAACGGGCGACGCCGACATTGATCTCGCCGCCGTAATTCATGCCGTGCCGGTAAACGTTCTTGAGGACTCCCTGCCTCGGAGAAAAATAATCCGTGGAGGCGATGATTCTCAGAAAATTTCTTTTCCGGCTTGGCCCGGTTTCTCTCGTTTGGCTCAAGACCCGGGCGACCCCCTGGGGACTTCTCCGGACCGTAGGATTTTCCCCGTCAGCGGCTTTCTGTCTCTCCTTTTCCTGCGCCTTGGCTCGTGCCTCGGTTCGAGCTTTGAGATCAGTTTTGGCACCAGTCCTTGGCTCGATGGCTTGAGCCGTTCCCGGCCGAGGCCGGATGGACAAGATCAGCCCGTCTTTGATCGGAGCAATGCGGTAAGAAGGCATATCGTCTGTCAGATCAAGTACGACCCGAGCAATGCCTTTTAAGTACATGCCGGCCCGGATCTTCAGGACGCCGTATTGGTTGACTTCGATCAAGCGCGGAGCGGCGATGTCCTCGACACCGTTGAGGTTGATCACGATTCGGTTCGGAGAGCTGAGTTCGATGGCTTGATACGACGAATAGAACGTGAAGAGCAATTTTATATCAAGGCCATCGGCCGCCTTGGTTAGGATGATATGCGTCAAGAGGGCCGGCACGTCCGGCTCGGAGATGACCTGGCCCATGGCCTGCGAGACACCGACGGCTAAAACGCAGATCATAACGATTGAGACAATCGATCTTTTTCCGGTCATGGCCTCAGCGCTTAAGGGGGCAATCCCCCGGCAGGACTCTTTAGTATATCAAAGATAGGTGTCGGCCAAAATGAGAATCTTCGGAGAAGGACAATAATTTGTGCATTTCGTCGAAACTATAAGAAAATCAGTACATTAAGAAAAGAGAACGGCCACTTTTCAACAGACTTTTTCACAGCACTTGTGAAAAAGTAGGGCGGCCGGCAGGGATTTATAAATTATGAAAGCCACAAATCGGTGCTGAGATATTTCAACCCCGAATCATTGATCAGGATGGCGACGGTTTTTCCCGCACAGGGCCCCCGGAGCAGTTTGAGGGCCGCAGCAAGATTGGCTCCGGAAGAAAAACCGGCAAAGATGCCTTCCTCCCTGGCCAATCTCCTAGCCGCGGCCATGGCCTCCTCGTCTGTGACCTTGAGATAGCCGTCGATATGCTCGGGCTTAAGAAATGTCAGCGACGGCATCGAGTAGCCGCCGCCCTGAATTCGATGCTGTGGACGCTTGACCTCTTCGCCCGCCAGGGCAGCGGCCCCGTCCGGCTCGACAACATAACATTGGATCGAGGGATTGGCCTCTTTGAACGCAGCAGCACAGCCGGCGAAAGACCCACCGGAGCCCACAAAATCGCAAAATACTTCGATTTTATGCTCGGATTGTTCGAGAAATTCCGGCCCGGTATGCAAATAGTGCGAGCGGAAATTTCCCCATAATTTAAACTGATCGGCCCGGAAGGCGCCTCGCTCTTTAGCGATGTGCCGAGTTTCCTTCTCCACGAGCTCCAGGTCGCCGCCGGAAACCTGCCCGGGCAAGGAATCAGGCAGTTGATCGACCAAAACGACTTCTGCGCCAAGGGCCGCCATCATGCGGGCCCTCTCGGGAGAATTTCCCTTGGACATGACTGCGATGAACCTGTAGCCCTTGATAGAGCAGGCGATGGCCAATCCGGTGCCCATGTTGCCGCTCGTCAATTCCACGACGGGTTGACCAGGCCGGAGCAGGTCTTCTGCTTCGGCGTCTTCTATAATTTGAAGAGCCGGCCGGTCCTTCTTGGAAAACCCGGGATTGAGAAATTCCAGCTTGGCCAGGATGGTGCCAGCCTCGTTTTTGGTGATGCGGGATAGGCTGACAACAGGGGTGTCGCCGATGACTTCGAGAACCGAGCCTAAAACCTTATCGCCCCGACTTTTCATGGTGATTGCCTCAATCTGGCCTCCCGTCCGCTTGAATTCTATCGCTTCAATCCGTAGAAATGTGATAAAATACATTGAGGAGATATCCAATGATAAAAAAACAAAAGGGGTTCACTCTCCTTGAATTGATGGTCGTTTTGGCCATTATCGCCCTTCTAGCGGCGCTGATTACACCCAAAGTCATCGGAAGAATCAATTATGCCAAACAGATCGCCACGATGCAAGATATGGACACAATCGCCAAAGCCTGCCTTGCATATGCCGTCGAACATAATGCGGCCCCTGCCGCGGGGACGCAGAATGGGCCTCTTTCTCCCGGCAATGAGTTCATCAAAATTCTGACAGAAAAATATCTCAACAGCTGCCCGGCCACGGACAAATGGAAAAATCCTCTCATTGTCTACTCGGGAAAAGCGGTGGCCGGCTTCCCCGGCTTTAATGAGAGCATGGTCAGCAACAGCGATTTTATCATCATGTCTTATGGGAAAAAAGGCGTGGACGAGCACTTCACCTTTGATCCCTCGAACCGCGAGGCCGGCTTGTTCGAGTCGAATACCATGGCCGATTATGACAAAAACCTGGTCAATTGGAACGGGGTCTGGATTCGGGCGCCAAGGTCTTAAGCGGCGGGTTGCCGTCGAGGGCCGGCCATCTGCCGAATCGGGGCTTGGATGGCCCTAGGGGAAAGATTCGAACTTGATGATTAAAGCTAAAGAATAGATCTCGTAGAGGACTAAAACGAAGTAGACGGAAAAAACATAATAAATCAGGGCATGGGCTTTGATCAGCCCGAAAACCTTGAAATTCTTGTGCAATAGAATAAACACCAGACAAATCAACGTCAGGCAGAGTTTGACCAAGAGCAAAAGGACCCGCCCGTTGGCCATGAGCGTCGCCATGAGCACATTCAGCTCAGCGCCGCCCTTATCGAAGATCTTGAAGGATAGGCTATAATCCAAAATACAGAAGATCATGACCAGGCCGACCATGATCAGATAGCGCGATTCGAATTTATCGACGTAATAGTTGTTCCCCTCATCCTGCCGCCTGGCTTTCCTCCGGCGCCCGATCAGGGTATAGCGGCTGATGAATCGCGTCGGCCTTGACCGACGATCTTTCATCTGACGATTCTCAGGCGGAGTGGTCTTAAAAATGCCAATCCCTCCCAACTCGAATTTGACAATTCGAAATGCAAACGGATGGATTTCGCTGAATTTCAGATATTTTGGGCACCCGCTTCCCTGTCTCCTCGCTTCCTCCTAAACACCTTGCCCAAAAAATATAACAAACTCAATAATCAATGTCAACATCAAGGACCGGCTGGGTGTCATGGTTTGAATGCTCTCTCCAGTTTGAAGAGCATGTCTATTCCTACCTAATTCGGACGGACAGCGCCCAAGGAGGAAGCCGTCAAGTTCTTCGAGGAATACACGGCCCGCTATCCGCAGGATCCCATGGCTCTCGGCGCTTATGTGAGACGCATCATCCAGGACAAGGACAACCTGGACAAAGGTCTCCTGCTGGCACTTAAGGCGGTCGAGCTAACGCCGGACGCCGACAACAGCTGGAACATCTTGAGCTAGATCAACCTGAAGCTGAAGAAGTACGCCGATGCCCTCAAAGCGGCCGAAAAAGCCGTGGAAACCGCCCCCAGCGATCAACTGAAGAATATCTTCCGCAAGCAGATCGACCAGATCAAAGCCGCTCAGGAAAAGAAATGAAAACTCCCCGGCCTAAAGGCCGGAGTTTCATACCATGAAGAGGACTGGCCTCCGCTTCGCTCCGGGTGCCATTCATCCCCAGGCTTGAAAGCCTGGGGTTTTCTGGCAATGGTATAAATCATAGGCATCGGGGACAGGGCCGCACCTGCCCCCGATGTTCTTTCTCCTTATAATCGCAAGAAATCTATTCCACTGGAACTCGAGTTTCGACTTCCCCCATCAGTTTTCGTCCTATCGCTCAGATCCCACTGATGCGCGGCTTATTTCTCAGCTCTTCAAACACAATCTTGAAGGATGTCCCTTCTTGCCTGCCGAGCTCAATATGGCCATCCATTTGATCGACCAACATCGAAATGATCTGCATCCCCAAGGTCTCCGCGTTGCGAAAATCCAAGCCCTCGGGAAACCCCACGCCGTTATCGCTGACGACGAGACAATTTTTATCGCCCTCGGCCCGGAAAAGCTCAATCCGAACCTCGCCTGTCCTGCCGTCGGGAAAGGCATGTTTCAACGCATTGGAGACAAGCTCATTCACAATCAATCCACAAGGAATGGCTGTGTTGATGTTCAAAAATATCCTTTCCATATTCATATTGAGCCTGATGGAATGAGGATGGATTTGGTAGGATTGGAAGAGGTGAAGCGTCAAGCTCTGGAGATATTGAGAAAAATCAATATTGGCCAGGTCCTTGGAAAGATAGAGTTTCTCGTGGACAAGGGCCATCGCCCGGATCCGCCGTTGGCATTCTTTTAGCAGATGAACGGCTGTCGGATCCTTGATATCGATCGTCTGAAGATTGAGCAGGCTGGACATAATCTGCATATTGTTTTTGACTCGATGATGGACCTCCCGAAGGAGAACTTCTTTTTCTGCCAGGGACGCTTTGAGCCGCTCTTCCGCCCTCTTGCGTTCGATGGCCATCGCCACTTGGGAGGAAACAAACATCAGGATGTTCTTATGCTCTTCCCCAAATCGGGTGCTTTCCGTATAGTTTTGAACGACCATGATCCCAATGGTCTTATCCTCTGTTTTCAGGGGAACCCCCAGCCAGTCCATGGCCGGGGTTCCAATCAATTCAACCTCTCCCGTTTTTTTGAGTTCTTCGAATTTTATGGCAGAGCTCAACAGCGGTTCTCCTTGGCGGAGGACATATTCCGTCAGCCCTTTGCCCAATTTCTTGGGCGCAGGAGGCTGATCAAATTCATCCCTAAAATAGGGAAAACTCAGGATCCCATTTTCGGAATCATAGAGAGCAATGTAAAAATTCTTTGTCGGGATCAATTCCGTGACGATGCCATGGATGAAATGAAAAAGCTCATTAAGGTTGATGGCAGAACTTGCCGCCTCCGAGATTTTATAGATGGCATTCCTGAGTTTTTCTGATCGCTTGCGTCCGGTGATATCTCGAGCGATTCCTTCGACGGCGTAGGGCTTTCCGGCGCGATAGATGATCGATGCTTGAGTCTCAATATCGACATATTCGCCATCCTTGCGCCTGACTCTGTACTCCGTCGGCACTTTCTGCAGACCCGTCTTTTTGAGTTCTTGAATCGTCTGGAAAGCTAAAGGAATCTGGTCCGCGCTCAGCAAAAATGTGAAATTGAGAGACCGGATTTCTTCTCTCTCATAGCCAAGCAAGGTCAAGGCCGCGCCGTTGGCATCGATAAAGTTGCCTTCAAAATCGTGGATATACACGCAATCGAGGGAACATTCAAACAAGGTTTTGTACCGTTCTTCACTCTCCCGCAAGGCCGCTTCGGCCGTCTTGCGCTCGGTAATGTCATCGATGATGCCGTCATAATGCTCGATTTTTCCGAGCTCATTTTTTACGGCCACGGTCGATACAGACCCGATGAAGGGAGTCCCGTCTTTTTTCTTCAAATGCAATTCTTCATTCCTGACGAAACCTTCCTTGAGCATTTTTTGATTAAACTTTTTTCTGTCTTTCGGGTCTTGATAGAGGTCCGCCACGGTTAAAGCCAGGAATTCCTCTTTGTTTTCATACCCGAACATCCTGATGATGGCGGGATTCGCCTCGAGGAATTTACCTTTCGACCCGGCCGTATTCCGATAAACTCCCGCGTTGATATTGTCTGTCAGAGTTCGGAATTTTTCCTCACTTTCCCGCAGGGCCTGCTCCGCCTGTCCGTTGTGAGCTTTCGCAGTCTCTAGTTCAATAATTCTTTGACGCAATTCCCAAAGTTCTTTTGTCATCTCCTTCTTGGTTTTAGTTTCGTCTTTCATTTTTTTCGCTCTTAAAACTAAAGAGTGATACCCTTGCTCCCCCTATCCTGAAACATACTGGCAATAATTACATCACCCTTAAGAATGAAAGAAGAGGTGATTTTTGGCCAGCCTCCATCCCCTGGAAAGAGGATGATATCCTATTAGAAGATTTAGCCGGATTAATCTTTACCCCCACCTCCATTTCCTGGTGACCGAGGGCGGGACGGACGAGGCGGGCGGGAGGGGTTTTTGTCGTCAGGCTGATTCCGAAGTACGCTCCACGATCCTTTGGGCGGCCAGGGCCGCGGTCGAGAACGCGGCCTGCAGATTGTATCCGCCGGTATCCCCGTCGATGTCCAGGACCTCGCCGACGAAGAAGAGGCGGGGAACGAGCCTGGACTCCATCGTCTTCGGATTGATCTCGGCCAGCGATACTCCGCCGCGGGTCACCATCGCCTCATGAATTCCCCCGAGTCGGCCGACCACGAACGGGCATCCGGTCAGGAGCTCGATAAGAGCGGAGCGGTCTTTCCTGGAGAGATGGGCCCCGGTCAGATCAAGTTCAATCCCGGCCAAAGTCAGGAGCTTGTTGACGAACCGTTCCGGCAGATCATAAGCCGTCAGGCCCGTCCTGACCCGCGCATTTCCGGCGGCGGAAATGCGGTTCAGCAGGGTCTCTTTCACTTTCTGATAATCAATACCCGGGAGGAAAGATATCCTGAGAGTATCACCCGGACGGATAAACCGGGAAAAATCGAGAATCCCCGGCCCGGATAAGCCGGAATGGGTCAAAAGCAGGTCTCCGGTGCGCTGTCTTATCTTTTGGCCGGCGCGGGTAAGAGAGATGATCACATCCGCAAAAGAAATCCCGGCCAGGTCCGAGAATTGGTAGTCCTGAATGGTTACCGCGGCGAGCGCCGGGCTCACTTCCGTCACGCTATGCCCCAGGCTTCGAGCGAAAACATACCCGTCTCCCGTCGAGCCCGTGGCCGGATAGGTGATGCCTCCGGTCGCCATAACCAACTGATCGGCGCGACACGTCCTTTGACCTGTCCGGATCGAAAACCCTTCGTCCCGGACGGAGACTTCTAAGACCGGGTCCCCACATCGAATCTCCACATGGGCGGCCGTACATTCCTTGACCAGAATATCCAAAATCCCGGACGCCTTTCGGGACAGGGGAAACACTTTTCCGCCGGGCTCCGTCATGAGCGGCAGTCCCCGTTCTGTGAAGAACGAAATCAAATCCCGATTTTGGAAATTCATCAGGGCGGGTTTGAGAAACCGGCCGTTGTCTCCATAATGGGAAAGAAATGATCCGATTTCCTCTTCATGGGTGATATTGCCCTGCCCCGAACCGGAGAGGAGGAGCTTCCGGCCCGGCAGGGGCTTTTTTTCAACGATCAGAATTTTTCGCCCGTTTCCCGCCGCCCTCAAGGCGCAGAAGAGTCCGGCCGGCCCGCCACCGAT
>Ga0315288_10003033_pt1 | contig 21426 bp, 18 predicted proteins | sample YL17G11_20_MG_FD_203454 | JGI IMG/M metagenome (GOLD analysis project Ga0315288, IMG submission 203454) | Sediment microbial communities from Yellowstone Lake, YNP, Wyoming, USA - YL17G11_20 | ecosystem: Environmental > Aquatic > Freshwater > Lake > Sediment | place: USA: Wyoming | collected...
GTTATGGCCTCGCCTGATTTCTCGGTGGAGGATATGAGAGGGGCGCAACGGTACCTTTATGGAACTTTCCTGTACGGCCGTCGACTCGGTGAATTGGACAGAGCATTGAGGAAGCATATGTTCCGAAGGTTTTTCCAAGAGCTCGCAACGAGTCTGCCGGAAATGGGGTTCGGGGCTTACGCCATCACCAGGTATGGCATCAAGAGCAGACTTGCGCGCGTTCCAAGGAAGCTTGAGAATTAGGAGGTTGTGTTATGCTTAAGACGTTTGACAAGGAGAAGGCTGGCCGAGGCTGCAAAGGAACGATTTTTGGAACGCAGTTTTTCACTGAGAATATGGGTGGATACTTAGACGAGCTTGTATGGGGCTACCTCAAAACGGGCATGAAGGTTTTTCCGCACAAGCATCCACAGAAGGAGGTTTACATTTTCGTGAGGGGAAAAGGAACTATGCAGGTGAATGATAAGAGAATGTCGGTGAAGGAAAGAGATGTCGTTTTTGTTCCTCCGAACTCTTTGCACACGGCGTGGAACGATGATGAGGAGGATTTGGAATTTATACTTGTGAGGGCGAAGAATGTTGGAGCTTGGACCAGAAGACTTGTAAAGGTAATGCGGATTTAGCAAAGTTGGAGGGAGCGTGTTTGAACTACTTAACAACTAGGCTGAAGAAGTCAAAGGCGATGATTCGGCTCGTCAGACCTTTCGAGCTGACTCCGAGTGATTTGATATATCCTATTTTCGTGAGGGAAGATGGGAAGAGGTTCGAAATATCGTCGATGAAGGGGCAGTTTTACCTCTCTTTGGAGGAGGCGGTGAAGGTCTGCGGGAAGGCTGTGGAATCTGGTGTTCCCGGGGTTATGATTTTCGGTGTTTTGAAGAGGAAAGACGCGGACGGTTCTATAGCCTTGCGAAAGAATGGTTTTCACTCAAAGATCTTCACGAGGTTGAAGAAGGAGTTTGGCGATGATTTGGTTCTCATCTCAAATGTCTGTTTGTGCGACTACACGGCGGATGAGTTCTGTGTCTATACAGAGAAGGGAAAGGTGCTGAATGAGAAGAGCGCTGAGATGCTTGCCAAAATAGCGTTGGTTCATGCTAAAGCTGGTGCTGACGTGATTGCTCCCGCAGCAATGTGCGACGGCCAGGTTGCGCACATCAGGTCGGCGTTGGATGACGGGGGATTTGAAGACGTTTCCGTGATGACGTACGTAAAAACTGACAGCTGCCTATTCGAGCCTTTCTTCGAGGCTATGACCTTGTCGAAAACTCCCAGACGCGGAATAGATTCAAGCAAGTTTAGAACGGACATCATCAATGAGAAGATGTTTATGCGTAAAGTTGACTTAGACGTTAACGAAGGTGCGGACATGGTCATCGTCAAGCCGGCGTTGACAAATCTGGACCTGATACTCAGGGTCAAACAGCGGTATCCTGCAATTCCGACAGCAGCGTACCAAGTGAGCGGCGAGTATGCGATGATAAAGCGCCTCTGTGAGCAAGGGCATGTGGATGAGAAGACTCTGTTCTTGGAAACTTTGAGTTCAGTCAAGAGAGCAGGAGCGGACATGATACTGACGTATTACGCTATGGAAGCAGCGAAACTTTTGACTGAGCGAAAATAGAGAATTGCTAGATCAGCATGAAAATCAATGGCTAATGCATTCTTAATGTGTCTTATTAGTGACGGAAAATCTTGAAATCCGGTATTAATTTGGAATATGTAAAGAATAATTACATCGTCAAACATTCTATGCCATTAGAATAAAGTACTTGCCAGAAGAAACCTAGGATGGTTACGTGATTGCGTAAGAGGCGTGATTTGAGGAAAAGAATGGTTGTTTTTTCTCCCCATCCTGATGATGCGGCTTTGGGTTGTGGGGGGACTATCGCTAAGAGAGTGAGTGAAGGGTTTGACGTTTATGTGGTCATGTTGACGGACGGGAGGCATGCGTTTAGCAAGAAGCTAGGGATAACTTCAGAGCCGAGTCCAGAAGAAGTGAAGCAAATTAGGAGAGAGGAATTAATAGGGGCTATGAGGATACTTGAGGTGCCTGAGAAGAATCTTTTCTTCTTTGATTTCGAAGATGGAACATTGGAGATGCATAAGAAGCAAGCTGAGGAAAAAGCATTAGATATAATTGAAAAGTTTTGGCCTGCTGACATGTATTACCCGTTTAGAAGAGATTGTCATCCGGATCACAGGGCGACAAACTGGATTGTGCATCACGCATTGCAGCAGCTGAGGTATGCGGGATCGTATGAGTACACCATCACGCACACGTACGCGCATCTGGGCCCGTTGGTGGAGAAGTTCCTGAGCCTTCTCAGAAGAGACGAGGTTGAGGAAGACATTTCAGCGTTCCTCAGTCTAAAAGAGAGGGTGCTTGATGAGTACAGGAGCGAAATGGCAATAATCTCGAGGAAGCAAAAAGAACCTCTTCACACTAGCATAAAAAGATTCTTGAAGAAGAAAGAGATATTCCACGAATCGAAGTAGCGCACAAAAGAACTAGCGTGCATCATTTCTGACATTAAGCGGAAATAGAAAAGAAGTCGTTCTTTCGACTGCCTTCTTATTGAGTTTGGATTGACCTCACGAGGAAATGCAATATTGAATGTGGGCAGAAAATGGTAGAGCTGTTGATGTTGCTTTTTTTCCTGCTGTTCACGCTTTTTGTCGGGATTTACGGGATTTACTTCGTCTGCGTCAATGTCTGGGCGAAAAAACCATGGGGACTAGCGATTGACAACAACTTCCAACCCAAGGTGTCAATTCTTATTCCTGCTCACAACGAAGAAAAAACTATAGTAGACAAGCTGAGAAACATCAAGAGCGTCGCATATCCTAAAGAAAACATCGAAATAATAGTGACCGACGACGCTTCCAATGATCACACTCTGCAAAGGGTGAAAAGTTTCGTTGAGCTCAACCCAGACCTCAACATCAGGATCGTAGGACAAAACGTGCGGGGAGGCAAATCGGCTGCCTTGAACAAGGCCTTGCCTTCTTCCACAAACGATGTGATAATAGTCTCAGATGCAGATACTCAATGGCCTGAGGATATGCTCAAGAAAACGCTGCCCTACTTGGCAGATTCGAAAATCGGGGCAGTAACGTGTGGAGGGGTAAACAGAAATAGGGGTGAAACATGGGTTACAAAGAACGAGGATACTTATCTGCATTTTACTAACCTAATAAGATTTGGTGAATCGAAGCTTCATTCAACTATAAGATTCGAGGGAGGATTCTGCGCCTACAAAAAGAACGCTTTTGAGAAGTTTGATTCAGAAACTGGCTCTGACGATTCTGGCACGGCTTTGGAAGTGGTTCAACAAGGTCACAGGGCAATTATGGTGTCTGACGCCTTGTTCTACACCGTTTTCCCAACCCGTTTCCGCGACAAGTTAAAGACTAAAACGCGCCGCGCAACTCAACTCATAAGCCTGTGGGTGAAATGCTTTAAGCTCCTCTTCAAGAGACGGCTTCTTCTTCCTAAGAAAATCGCTATCCCCGAAATGTTATTGTTCATTTTCAGCCCAATGATTCTTATAGGCTTGATCGTAACAGCAATATCAGTGATTCTTCTTTCTCCGTTCTCACTTTTCAGCCTTGGCATTCTTGCAATTATCGTTTGCCTTCTAGTTTTTGCTCGAAGAGCATTCGTTGAAATTGTTATTGATAATTTGGTTCTATTCTATGCATTGACGTCTTTGTTGCGGGGAAGACGTTACACTGCTTGGGAAAAACCGTCATCTTAGATTTGTGAAATGCTGGTGATTTTAGAATGATTGAAGTCGAATTCATTTGTCTAGGCAGCGCGCGCGGTTTTCGTCTGAAGAAGGTACGCAGATGCTCATTGGTTAGTGCAAAAGGAAGTGCTTCTTCAACGAATAGACGTTCGGAGGCAAGATATTGAGCGAGCAAGACTTCAAGGTTGCGGTCGTCGGTTTGGGCAAAATGGGTCTAGTGCATGCTAGCGTGCTAAATGTCTTGCCTGGCGTCACTGTCGCTGCGGTGTGTGAGAAAAGCCGTCTTGTTCGGAGGTTTGCAAGGAAGCTGTTCAAGGGAATTGAAGTTGTTGACGATGTGGAGAAGTTAGTGAAGCTTGGAATCGACGCGGTCTATGTGACAACACCAATTCCTTCGCATTTTTTCGTTGTCAAGAAAGTCTATGACCAAAGGATTGCCTCAAACGTTTTTGTAGAAAAGACGCTTGCGCAAAACTATGACCAATCAAAGCAGCTTGATGAGACGGCGAGTCGTTTGGGAGGCGTGAATATGGTTGGCTATCTGAGAAGGTTTTATGTGACTTTCAACAAAGCCAGAGAATTGCTGTTGAACGATGAGATTGGCAGAGTTACATCATTTCGGGCATTTGCCTATTCTTCGGATTTTTTTGGAACAAAGAACGAACCAAAGACAACCCAGTCCAGAGGAGGAGTTTTAAGGGACTTGGGATGCCACGCAGTGGACCTGGCTCTATGGTTCTTTGGGAATATCCAAGTGATTTCAGTTCAACCGATGCAAACTAGTGGTCATCCCAAGAATTCGGTTAATTTCAGGGTTGAAGGCTCTGCTTTGGAAGGCGAGTTTGACATCTCTTGGTGCATGGAAGAATATCGTCTGCCTGAAATTGGCTTCTCCATTGTCGGATCTGGAGGCAGATTAGAAGTGAGCGACGATCGAGTGAGGCTTATTTCGAAAGGAGGGCAATCTTTTGTCTGGTTTAGGCATGATTTAGATGATAGTGTCCCCTTTTTACTTGGGCTTCCGGAATACTACCGGGAGGATATGCACTTTGCTGACTCTGTTTCCAAGGGGAGCAAAGCCGATCCTGGCTTCTCAGCCGCATCGAAAGTGGACAAGATCATAGACGATGTCGAAAAGGCTGGTGGGATAGATTAAGCAAAACACTAAGGCTTTGTTAGTCGGGGACAACCCATTTCACAGCATAAGTCATTTGTCGCAAGAGAGGACTCGTCATAGGGACAAGACTGTGGCTGTGCCTGAACTAGCGGCAGACTTGGTAATCACTGCTGTTGACAATGGCGCGAACGGCTTCATGTTTTCTGTAAGCGAGACAACTCTGGCAATCCTCAAAGCTCTGCGGGAAAAAGAAAGAATTGACCAGTTGGGCCTATACGCCATCGTACCATATGCGTACGAATACGTTAGAATGTCCACTCAAGTCGGCGGGATTTCTGGCTTAACAAAGAAAGTTGTAGGCCGAATTGTATCTACTGGAAACCTAAAGGCTTTGGCAACAGGGTTCCTTGGCTTTCTTTTGACTGATCCGGGACGCTTGCTGAAAACATATTTGATTTATGAGATCGACAGAATAAGAGCAGGAGCCGGAAGAAAATTAGAGCTGGAATCGGTTATGCTCCATGAAGTGATTACCGATCTGGCTCTGGCTCTGAATTTGGGCTCGATTTTCAAGGCACACATCGACTACATGTTAAAGCTCGGAATCACTCCAGGCTTTAACACCTGCAACTTCGTGTATCTAGTTGATAGATTCAGCGAGTGGAATATTGAGTTGGAACAAGTGGTAGTAGCCTCTCCTTTCAACAAAGTCGGTTTTCAAATGACAACCTCTCAAGAGAACAATGAAGCGGCTTTGAGGAGGTTGCCAAAACCGATTGTCATAGCGATAAGTGTGCTTGCAGCAGGGTACTTGAAGCCCTCGGAAGCTCTGGAGTACATTTCGACTCTGCCAAACCTCAGAGGTCTTGCCATCGGAGTGTCAAACAAGTCCCAAGCAATAGACACATTCAAACTCGTTGAACAAAAGTTTGGAAAGTAGATTCTCTAGCGGCAGGCATTCTTTTGAACTCATTCTACTCAGGTGCGTGCGAATCATTACAGGCTCTGAAACAAAAAGGAACTGGATTACCTAAATCATCTTTCTCCAGTTAGGTGGCGTCTGAATTGGGTGAGAATGTTAAAGTTTCTATTGGACTCTGTGTGAAGAATATCGAGAAAACCGTTGAACACACGATGAAGAGCATATTGGAGCAGGATTTTCCACATCGGCTGATGGAGTTGATTATAGTAGATGGACAAAGTGAGGACAGCACTGTCAGAATTATTAGAGAATATGTTTCGAGAGGAAATCTGGAGAGCAGGTTCTTCTCTGAGAATAAGGGACTGGGTTTCGCGAGGCAAATGGTCGTTGACAATGCTTTTGGAGAGTATGTAGTTTGGGTTGACGGAGACGTTGTACTTCGGCGGGATTACGTAAGAAAGCAAGTTGAATTTATGGACAGAAATCCCAATGTAGGCATTGGTCGAGCTAGATATGGAATCTGGACAAAATCGGGGGCAGTTGCTTATCTGGAGAACATTCCATTCGTTGTAGAAAGCATGAGAGACCACACGCAGGTGCCGCTGGGAATTTGCGGAACTGAGGGGGCAATCTACAGGATCGCGGCTATCAGGCAGGCCAAGGGCTTTGACATAAACATTAGAGGAGCCACAGAAGACGTCGATCTTGCCCGCAGAATTCTAGCTATGGGCTGGTCGGCTAGCATTACTGAAGCCACCTTCTACGAATTATGTCGAGATTCCTGGAAGACCCTTTGGGTGGAATATGCTTGGTGGGGATATGGAGCGCATTACAGCTTTCATAAATTCCGAGATGTGAGTATGCTTTTCAAATTGTCACCTCTGGGCGGACTTCTCGCAGGGTTCTTGCGTTTTCCAGCTGCCTACAGATTGACGAGGAGATCGTTAATGTTGTTGTTGCCTTTCCATTATGCTTTCAAGCGATTTGCTTTTTGTTACGGTTTTACGAAGGCACACATTAACGGTTATGGGCACAGATGATAATCGAAACCAAACGTGCGGGATATTCGGATGAGACCCACAGTAACGATAGGTGTCTGCGTAAGAAACTGTGGTAACTATGTCAAGGAAGCTATTGAAAGCATCTGCTGTCAGGATTATCCATATGAACTCATGGAAGTTGTTTTTGTGGATGATGGCAGCGAAGATTGTACTCTTTCGATTATTCAAGATTGCGTGTTACACATGAATATCCGTGCAAGAGTCTTTCATGGCCCTTGGAAAGGGTTAGGCCATGCGAGAAACATTGTTGTCGCAAATGCTCAAGGGGAGTATGTTCTTTGGGTCGATGGAGACATGGTACTATCAAACGATTTCGTGAGAAGGTTGGTCGAATTCATGAAGCAACATCCAGAAGTTGGAATCGCGAAGGGAAAACAGGCCTTGGAACCTGGAAAGAATTTGTTAAGTACACTGGAAGCGTACTCTCGCGCTGCTGGCAGAATGGTGGACTACCAGTCTAAAAAAGGTCGCTCGAAAGCTCTGGGGACTGGTGGCTCGATATATCGAAGTGAAATCATTAGGCAAGTCGGAGGTTTCGATGAAAGCCTAAGGGGATACAATGAAGACTGGGATATTGAAATCAGAGCCAAAAGGGTCGGATGGTCTTTGTCTACTGTTGATGTGGAGTTCCTTGATTATGAAAGACATGGGTTGACTTGGAAGGGCTTGTGGAGCAGGTATTGGCTTCGGGGATATTTCACTCATTATTTTCTCCATAAGAACAGGGGAATGATCAAACACTACCGAATGTTTCCTCCTGCTGCTTTCCTTTCTGGGCTTCTTAGCTCGTTCACTCTCTTCAAACTGACGCGACAAAGGGCCGTTTTCCTCTTGGCATTTCAATCAACATTCAAGATGACAGCGTGGTATGTGGGGTTTCTCAGAAGCCATTTAGATCGCTACGCCCCCGACTCCCAAGAAGTCCGATTCAGAATTTCATGACATTCCCTTACTGGATTAGAGAAGTGAAGAGTCGTAGTATCACTCTAGGAAATAAGGTATAAAAGAAGAATTATTCTAGAGATGCTCGCAGGAAGCGTAGCGGAATGAAAGTTGGTTTGATAGGTTGTGGCAGGGTTGCCCACGTTCACATGAGGGCTTACAAGGCAATGAGCAAAGTGAACGTGGTTGCTGTAGCAGATGCTGACATCAATAGGGCGAAAGCTTTTGCAGGGCCCTATAAGATTGACAAAATCTTTTCAAACTACATGGATATTTTTGAAGTCGAAGACCTTGGTTTTGTCGATGTGTGTACTCCCACATCTACACATGAATCTATAGTTCGTGACGCTGCAAAGTCTGGACTCAATGTCCTGATGGAGAAGCCTATGGGTCGCAACAGCATAGAGTGTGGGAGAATGATCGAGGAATCAAGAAAGCATGGAATTAGGCTGTGTGTCTGCCACAATCAACTTTTCTACCCATATGTCAAACATTTGAAATCAATTGCGGATTCTGAAGGTTTCGGCTTGACATCTTTCAGAACATTTCACAAGGAGAATTTTGAGTTTCTCAAAGCTCATGGTTTGGCCCATGATTGGAATTTGAGTCCCGAAAACGGAGGGATACTGTGGGAAGTAGGTTGCCATCTTGCATATCTCCAATTGCACTTTTTGAAGGATATAGAAGAGGTGTACGCTTTAGGTGTCAAAGCCAAGTATCAGGTGTGGGATGACTTCATGGTCTTGTTGCGGACTTCTTCTCATCGTTATGGCATTATGGAGATTTCATGGGTTGCGCAAGAGCCTGAAATGGTGTACGAAGTCATTGGTTCTAATGGGAGAAGAGTGCAGACTTTCTTGCCTCATGGTTACGTAATAGAGAGAACACAGAAGTCCCTTGGAAGCGTGGGAGATGTTGCGCGCAGTTTCTTTTCAGATGAGAAACGGCTCTTAACAAAATGGTGGAAGTTTGCGAAGGATCAAGTTGAGAAGCCACAGTTAGGACATTTTGATCTGATCAGCAGCTACGTCGAAAGCTTGGAGAAAGGTTCTACCCCACCAGTGACGGGAGAAGATGGCAGGAATGCCGTTAGGCTTCTCGAATGTATTGAAGAATCATTGAGAGAAGGAAGGCCAGTGAACTATTCCTCCTAGTGAGCATTTCTTAGCTGGCTAAGCCATAACCATGATTCACGGCTACTTTATTCTACAGCTGATGGAGTCTGTCGCGGCAGGTCGGACATTCTGACGTTATAGCATTCATATGAAATGCTTCTCCCGACGCCATTCTTCTTCGCTTGTGACGCAAGAAAATGGTAGAAAGGCTATCAGTCTTCCAGAGTGCGGTGAAGAGCAATTGAATGAACAGAAGCATACTAAGATTTAAGATCATCGCGTATCGCGTCCTTCATCTAAGAGCTTTGCGTCAAAGGATGCGGATATGGATATGGCGAGTAACTGAATCCATCCAAGGTCTGATTTGGTGCCCGCAGAAAATAATCTACGTCCAAAGTGATGGGAAAGTCGTTTGGAACTGTATGAACGGTTGACAATGAGTTTGTGAAAGTGTTGCTCCAGATCCAATAATCATGTAGTTTATATAGTGAGTTGCTTTGGTCGTTGGTTAATTGGATTGCCCAGCCATTCGGAAAGTTTATGAAAGTGTTATTGAAGACTAGTCCTGCACCGCCTCGAGGATTAGTTCCCAAGCCCAAATATCCTGTATTACCAGGGCCAGACCTATAGTCTGAAAGCGAGTTAGTTATGGTGTTATTGTAAATCTCCATTCCTCGCCCGCCTCCATGCACGTCAATGTATGAACCGTAGAAGGACGTAATCATCGTGGTAAAATTGTTATATCTCGCAACAAACCATCCGCCATCTGCTGATTCCGCTATAGCATGGCGACATCGGGCAAACGAGTTATCCTCGATAAACGCTGTGTCATTTGTGTATTGTCCTACATAATAGGACTCGGCAGGCCAGTTTGGATAGTTTCCGCCAACTATTACGCCATAAGCCCACAACGAAGATGCGCCCGTAAGGTTCCAATATAGATCCTTGTATGGATTGTCAATTATGTTGTGGTCAATTACTCCTCGATTCCACTTGTGGACGTAATTGTTTGAAGTGCCAACTGCATAATTGTCAAAGTCTATGAATGTGTTATGGTCAACTCTGTAGTCTTTAACTCCGTAAATTGCTATCGCAGAGAGTGCTGGGTAATTGTCAGATTGTGGGCCGCCTGACATATTCACTGACCCTTGGAAGTAGATTCCAGAGATTCTTATGGATTTGCCGTTTGACCCGTCAAGAGTAAACATGCGGTTAGCAACTACAAATCCGTAATTAGTGCTATTCCAAGCGTCGATAGGAACAAACAAGATGGTTTGATTGTTTCCAGCACCGATAATGTTTACCCCGCCAGGAACAGATACACCTGTGCGTCTGTTGTCTACTCCTGTTTTTCCATCAGAAGTAATGTTGAAAGTGAAGTTTCCAGCTGGAATATAAACTGTTCCGCCACCTGCAGCCGCCATCGCATTCACAGCGGTTTGAATATCCGCTGGAGAACCGCTTTTCGCGGTTATGCTCAAGAGTGATATTTTGCCAGTGCTCTTGATAACAACACTGTTCATCAATGATGAAAACGTAGGGGATAGAGCGAAAAGCCCCACAATCATCACTGAAAATAAGAGTAGCGCAAAAAGCTTTGTCTTTGTATTTTGCAATCCTCTGGCTCCTATCTTAACTATCCGTGATCTTGGATGAAAAATGTTTCGTTTGCCTTTCATGTTGTCCATATGCTCTTCACATAGACAGGTATAGGAAGCTTGTAATAAATCTTATGTCTTACTATAGCAATAACGTGCGCACTATTAAAGTGCCGATCTATCCAAGAACAGATAGGTAAACTTCAACCGAACAGTTAGCGCACTCGGTGAACAGAACTGATTTTTTGTTGGAGGACAAGTGAAATGCATGGTTGTTCGATTTATTAAGGATTATTTTGAAAACAAGCAACTGGAAATTCGCCGCCAAAGCTTCCTCGAAAGCAGAAAGATGATGAAATTCTACGATGCTGACGTTGAATTAAGCAATCAACAAGGCTTTTATGAACTGCAAAGAACCAGCCCTGATTGGCAACAATTATTCGCGTTTATAGCTTCTTTCTGCGTTCATCATCAAATCATTCTTGATGTTGGCTGTGGACCATATGAATTATTAGCTATAAGAAATAACGAAAATGCAATAGGCGTAGACCTATCAAGAGAAGCCCTTAAGTTCCTCAAAAATATCGGTTTCAGAGGTCAAGTAATTCACGCTGACTCTTTACATTTGCCTTTCACCGACAACAGTTTTGACGCTGTGTTCTCAAATCAAGTGATTGAACATATGCTGACAATTGATGAAGTTAAAAAATTTGTTTTAGAACTGGAAAGATTGTCGAGCCACGTTATGGTCATTACGCCAAATGCGGCTTACAACCGCAAGATACATGACCCAACACACTTTTTCTTTTTCACCACTCGAAGCTTGAGGTCAATAGTACCTGACTTCAAAATATTCGCTACAAGCCTGCCATATAATAATACGTTGGGATACTATCTCGTCTATGATAGCCCAAAACTTAAGCAGACACCTCTAATTGGCAAATTCATCATTGAGACGCTTAAGAAACTGGATTCCTCAAAAATGCTTAATTGGCTAAACAGGAAACTATGGCCTGGTAGTAATTTGGTCGCAATGAAAACTTCAACAACCATAGCCTTTGCCCCCGACCAAAACAGACCGCAAACAAAACAGTATCGAAAAGCCATGACAAATAAGTTTACAGTATCTGTCTTACGATAATCAAGAGCATTTGCATCCACCTCAATAATCCAAATTCAAGGGACATCAAATGAAGAGCGTAACGACAAAATGGAAATCAAGAGATTTCCTGATTAGTATACTCGTTCTACAGTTCCTAGTGTATATCACAGTATTTCTTGATGTTCCAGTCGCCAGACAGATAGTGGGATTCGTTTATTTCACTTTTGTTCCCGGTTTAGTGATTATTAGGCTTCTAAGAATGGACGAAATCAATGAATTGGAAGCTATCCTTCTTTCGGTCGGATTTAGCATAGCTTTTCTAATGCTAACTGGATTCTTAATAGATGTTTTTTATAAGATTTTCAATATTCCTCAACCGCTATCGTTGATGCCGCTGATAACAATTATGAACACAGTTGTTCTTGTTGGAGCGGTACTCGTATACCTGAGGAAAGAACGTATCAGAGTGATTGGAGCAAAGGTTCTCCACTTTCCTCCTGTGGCGTTTCTTATAATGCTTCTTCCAGTTCTTGCCATAATAGGAGCGATGTGGGTAAACATATATGGAAATAGCCTAGTTCTGCTTGCTGCAATAATAGTTGTTGCATCGTTGTTTATCATTGGGATTGCTTCGCAGAAAGCAATTCCTTCAAAAGTTTATCCAGTAGCAGTATTTGCGATCGCTCTTTTTCTTTTGTATCAATCCTCTTTCATATCACGATACGTGGTTCCGTTCGGCTCTGACATTCCTGTCGAATACTATGTATCTAACCTTACCCTGAAAAGTGCGTCTTGGAGTTCAGCCCCTTCATTTCCTGCGGATCCAGGATACGGTAGACTCTATTCGATGCTCAGTGTCACTATCCTTCCTACAGTTTATTCAGTTTTGCTGCATTTGGACTTGACAGGGGTATTCAAGATTCTCTATCCATTGGTCTTTTCATTCATTCCTCTTGGACTGTATCAACTTTGGCAGAGTAACTTTGGAAAGAAAAGGGCTTTCATCGCAGCCTTTTTCCTAACAGCCGAAGCGACATTTCACACCGAAATGCTAGGGCTCGCAAGGCAGATTATCGGGGAGTTGTTTTTTGTACTGTTGCTTGTGGTGATTTTTGACAAGAAACTGAAAACGTCTAACCGGGCGATTTGTTACATCTTATTCAGCATTGCTTTAGTGACAGCACACTATGCACTCGCAGAGATTTTCTTGTTCTTTATTTCTTTTGCCTTAATCTACGCGGTAGTTACGAGACGCAGTAGCAGGAAAGTTACTATCTCGATTGTTGTGTTCTTCTTTGTCATAATGTTTCTCTGGTACATTTACACCTCAGGTTCTGCAACTTTTAACAGCTTTCTTTCGTTTGGACAAAATGTTTCCTCACAGCTGGGTGACTTCTTTAATCCAGCGTCAAGGGGACAGACTGTATTAGAAGGTTTGGGGCTTGGAGTAGCCCCGTCCGTTTGGAACGTGGTTAGCAGAGACTTTGCGTATATTACGGAAGCCCTTATCGTTTTAGGTTTCGTCAGCATGGTCGTCCGACGGACCGATATCAAGTTTGAAAGGGAATATCTCGTTTTTACGCTGGCAGCGGTTGTCTTCTTGATTATGATAGTAGCTGTGCCCGGCTTAGCGAATACACTGAACATGACAAGATTTTATCACGTCTTGCTGTTTTTGCTAGCACCATTGTGCGTGTTGGGTGCCGAGTTCCTCTGCAAACCAATCCTTAAAAGGCGAAAAGAAATTGCGGCTTCAATCTTGCTGATTGCTGTACTTGTCCCATACTTTCTGTTCCAGACAGGTCTAATATATGAGATTACAAGAAGCCAAAGCTACTCGCTTCCTTTAAGTGGACATCGGATGGGGTCGGTTTTTCTCTATGAACAGTTTGGATATTCTTCAGACCGTGACGTGTACGGGGCCTTTTGGCTATCGGAAAAAGTAAACACTGAAAATTCAAAGGTGTACGCGGATGCCCCTTCGGCACTTGATGTTTTGAGCAGTTACGGGATGGTTTACAGACCCGATATTGAAATTCTTTCAAACATCACGGCATTATCTGAAAATGCAATCGTCTATTTAAGCGAGGTCAACACAGTTAATGGTGTTGTAGTAGGTTCAGATTCATGGAATACTACAAGCCTTTCGCATATCCTTGACTCGACAGATTCAGTATATTCGAATGGCGCATGCCAAATCTACAAGAATGTCAACGCGCCCTGAATACATGCATTATGAGTGCGCGATTATTCTGTTGGGAAAATTAGAACTGCTCGGTTATTTGGAAGAAGCTCAAATATTTCTCGAAAGTAAAGCAAAAGCCTTGAGTAAAATTGTGACATTCTAGTTGCCACAGACACATGAAGGACTTGTTTAAGTAGCGCGCATGTTTGTTCCGAAAATGGTTAAAAATGGTCTTAATTCCGTTCTGCAAACTTCTGCGGGTTCGAGAAGGCTGGTTGCCACAAGGAATTCAGGAACAATGCGAAGTCCAAAACTGTCCCCAAATCACAAAAGGCCAATAAAAACCATTTCAGACCAATTTAGGAACACGCATGCGCGTTTTTAGCGTGGACGCAATGGTCAATGGTTTGCTTTGCACACGGTTGTTGCAGAGGTTCATGCGAGAGTTATTACATTGAGTCATGGCGGGGCTTAGGTCTAGCAGTTGAATAAAATCGTCATTTGGGATCGAAGCTTTGAAAAATCAGATCAAATGCTGACCACTTTGATGATGACTGACAGTTCATTAGGGCATGCCGAGCCAACGTTTGCATCGTTAGGATAAGGTTGGTAAGATATGGAACAAATAAGGCCTTTACTTCTCGTAGATTTTCACTCTGCTGTGCTATCTGGAGGAAATAGAAGAACATATGAGATCCTCAGGCTGGCAAAGTCCGAAGGCATCGACTACATTGTCATGACAGACATGAGGAGTTGCAGGAATGCCGCAAAAATGTTCCCAGCATATCTGGATACACTTTCGAATTACAAGGTATACATGAAAAACCATGGAGAAAAGCTCTCGCAAATCTCAGGTTTGAAACAAGCCTTTGCCTACAAAAACATCTTTGATTCAGCGTTAGCTATCTCAAGAGTGGCCAAAGAAGAGGATGCTGACTTAATTGTTGGTTCTGAAGAACTGGAAAGCTTGTGGGCAAGCTGCATTGCCGGAAGATATTGCAAGAAGCCCTGGACCGCAGTTTTTCAACCAACAAGTGATATACTTCAACCGTCCTCATCAATTGGCCCCTTGAATGCAACTAATACTCTCAAGTTTGTGAACCAGAAGGCTTCAACTAAAGGGCTTTCATTTATTTCACGTATCGGCATAGCTATGGAACTATCTATTCAGCTAAAAACAGCAGAGAAGTCATTGATGTTGTCGGTAAGTGCATCCGTAGTAGAGGATTTCAACTTCTTAGATACACGAATAAAATTCCATGTGATAATTCCTGGAAACGGTATACATCCAGACAAGTTTGCTGAAGAGACTTGCACAGGGCAAGAGTACGATGCTATTTTCTTTGCAAGGCTTATTCCGGAGAAAGGATTGTTTGACTTACCTCCAATATGGAAGCAGATAACGAAGAGTATTCCGAAGGCAACATTGGCTGTTGCTGGCGTGACCGAAGATCAAAAATACGTAAATGTCTTTCTCGACATGATTAAGAAATTCGATCTCAGTCAAAACATCATATTTCTTGGCGAGCTAGAGGAAAACACTCTGATACGTTCAATAAAGTCTTCCAGATCAACTCTTTATCCAAGTGTGTTGGATTCGTTTTCGCTAGTCACCTTGGAATCTTTGGCATGCGGTACGCCTGTCGTCGCCTATGACATTGCTGCGATCAGACAAAACTTTGGAAAATGCGATGCAGTGCTCCGTTGCCCTGTCAAAGACAATAAATCCATGGCTGAGAGAGTGCTCTCAATCATTGAAAATGAAAAACTGAGAAAAGTGCTTTCGGAAAAAGCGAAAGAATATTCTGCTAAGTATGATTGGAGGAGTGTTGTTAGGGCCGAAAAAGAGGGCTATCTAAAGGTTATTGAATACTCACGAAAGTAAGTATAGGCTTTGGCTGAGTATTATAAGAATCGACTGCTTAGATCAAACATCAACGAAGCATTTTCATCATCCGAGCTGGAAATGGGGTACTAGTCTAATATGCGTGCTAATGTAAGTGAATAGACAATAGCATCATGATTGGAACGAGTTCGCACGCCTTGTGTGTTTCAACCATGTCAGAAATTGCAATAACTGAGAGTTTGAATATTGGTTGTGGTGGAACTGGGCAATATCTGTTCAATGACTTAGGGTGCACTGTGAATTGTGATGCCCAGAGACCAACAAGAGGAATTGAGAACTTCGTATTGTGCGATGCGTGCGCACTTCCATTCAGGAACAATGCCTTTTTGAAGGTGTGTGCGTATCACATAATCGAGCACTTGCGAAAACTTGACATGTTCCTGCAAGAATGCGCCAGAATCACGCAAGGAAAGATCTACATTGTAACATCAAATCTCTATTCCAAGAACAGTTACGGAGATCCAAGCCATGTCCAGCATTTTTCAAAAAGTACTCTAGAGACGTTGCTAAGGAAGCATTTCGGCAAAATAGAGTTAAAAGGGATGAACGAGACCTGGGTTCACATTATCGATAGCAGGTTCACTTTTTTAGTTTCTAAATTGATTGCATCAAAGCTTCCATTCATGGCGGAAAATCTGTATGCAATATGCAGTGCGGGTACGTAGACTCACGCCTCCTTTGGTCGCCGGGAACCATACGGAAGCCGGAAGTATCGGAGATACCTTCGTCGCTATTTCAGCGTGTGTTGAAAAAATGTGCGCTCTTAACACGCGTGAGTCATAGCACACATGTCATAAGCCTCTGCGCTTGTGGCAGCAGTTTCGAAAGAAATTGGTCAACAGAGCATGTTATGCGTCTAGAAGAAGCAAAGAGTTGAGGTCTAATGAAGATAATCGAAATCGACAATTACCCTGACTTTTTCAATTTGAAGGAAAGTTGGAACGAAGTTTTGCTGAAAAGCAACCACAGTATCTTTTCCACTTGGGAATGGCTATCGACTTGGTGGAAACATTTTGGAAAAGACAAAAGGCTTGTAGTTCTGTTAGCAGAGAACGATGGCAAGATTCTGGGAATAGCCCCCCTAGTGTATTCTGTTCAGCGATTGTTCGGACTTCGGCAAGGAAAGATAGAGTTCATAGGAACCTCTACTTCAGACTACACCGACTTTATACTGACAAATAAGGGCGAAGAGTGCATACAGTCATTCATCGAATACGTGAACAACCTCGCTGAAAAATGGAAATGCATAGAACTGAGCGATATACCCGAAAATTCCAAATCCCTACCTACCCTTCGCAAAATTTCCAGAAACGTTAAGCCGGTTCACAAATGTCATTTCACTTCTCTCCCAAAATCCTACGACATATTTCTAAAGAGTCTCAGTCGCAATCTGAGATATGATCTGCACAGAAGTTCAAGAAGACTTGAAAAGGATGGCTACAAAGTAAATTTTGCTGATTACTCAGGTACCGGGTCATTCGACAAAGGCATGCGTATATTCTTTGAATTGCACCAAAAAAGATGGACTTCCAGAGGTTTTTCAGGGGTTTATGCGAAAGAAAAATACCGCAATTTCCACCTAGATATAGCAAAATCTTTCTCCCAAAAGGGGTGGTTAGGCCTATATGCACTTGAACTTTCTGGCAGGCCCGTGTCTGCCTTGTACGGGTTCAAGTACCACTCAAAGTATTACGATTACCTTTCGGGATTAGACCCTGCATTTTACCGTTACAGTGTCGGAAACTTGTTGAAAGCTCACGTAATGAGCCAATGCATCCGCCAAGGATTAAACGAGTTTGATTTCATGAGAGGCGCAGAAGAATACAAAGACCGATGGAACACCATGACCAGATGGAACAGGCAAGCAATCATCACTCGGAGAGGTTTTCTTGAAGACATCGAATATCGGCTGTATGATAAATACTGGCAGCAAGGAAGTCGGCTCAAATATATCGTGAAGAACGCTCCAAGAACTCTGGCTCGCACGCTGGATAAATAGCGTTTGATCACTTAGCGAAGAAAGAGAAATGGCATATCTTGTCAATAGCTTGTAGAAAGCGCGCGCCTGACCGCTGACGAGCATGTTTGTATAGAACCGTCTGAAAAGCACGAGCCCGGACCAGTGAAATAGAATGGTGTCTTTCAATTGAAAGTGCTCATGCTTACGCCCACCTACTTTCCGATAATAGGCGGGGCTGAAACGATCGTTCAGCGACTTGCTGTCGAGCTTAATTTGCGTCAGATCAGAACAGACATACTGACTTTTAACATGGACAAAGTGTGGAGTCCTAAGTGGAGTGGAAAAACAGAGATTTCGAATCAAGGCTTTCGCATTTTCAAGGTTCCTGCGTTGAACTGGACACCTATGATCAATGCCTCAAGAATCAAAATGGGTGTGAATCTTGTTCCTGGAAGGTTCTGGAACTTGTTGAAATCTTATGACGTTCTGCATTATCACGTGGGAGATCTGAGTCTTCCCCTTTTCTCGCTTATGTCCCGAGAGCCAAAAGTGTGCCAATTGCATGGCTTGGATTACAATGCTGTCAGAGGGAATTTTCTCCCCCGATTCATCCTAAAGCATGCTGGAGATGTCTACCTTACACCGACAGAACAAATGAAAAACGACTTGACCAGACTGGGTATTCCAGAACAGAAAGTCATTTGCCTTCCTAACAGCCTTGATGTCCAACTTTTCCATCCAGCGGAGAAGAAGGAAGACAACCTCCTTCTTTTCGTTGGAAGAATACAATCTGGCAAAGGACTGCATGTTCTGTTGAATTCATTACATTATCTTAAGCGGACTGTTAGGCTGGTCATTATAGGGCCCCCAGACTGGAATTCCGAATACTTCAACCGGACGCTCAAAACAATAGAAAAAATAAACCTTGAAGGTCAACACAGAGTTGAGTACATCGGCGGGAAAAGTCAACAAGACGTCGTAGGATGGTATCAACGAGCATCAATCTTTGTTTTGCCGCCTGTGGCATACGAGGCCCTTGGCATAGTGAACTTGGAAGCATTGGCTTGCGAAACTCCAGTAGTCGCAACAAATGTGGGTGGAATCAGTGAAGCTGTTCATAGCGGAGAAAATGGAATACTCGTCGAACCAAATGATCCCGTCAAATTGGCTAGTGCTATTCAGTACCTGTTGGACAACGAGAGCATCAGAAGAGAGTTCGGCGAAGAAGGCAGAAAACTCGTCATGAACAAGTTTTCAACAGGTGCTGTTGTGCGAAAACTCGTCATGATCTATGAGCGGTTGCTTGCTTCCCGCTCTAGGACATGAAGACTCGCGGTGTCAAAAACAAGTTACACAGAGAGGTCGAGTAGCAGATGCATAAACTTTTTCTGACGTTCGACACTGAAGATTTCATAAGCGAAAACTCTATTCCAGTTTTGAAATGGATTCTTGAACGACTCAGAAAGCATGACTTGGAAGGGCTCTTCTTCATAACTGGCCACATGGTTGAGAAGCTTCAAAACTCCCCAGCTGTCGTGGAGCTCCTCAGCGAACACCAAATAGGCTACCACTCATCCAGCCATTCAGTCCATCCTGCAATCTTCGAATTCACCGATGTCGAAGACTACCAACAAGCCTGCAAGATCTCCCTCGAAAGAGAAACGGCACGCATCAACCCGTTAACCGGAGAAATCGAAGGTAAAGGGGGAATTCTCCTTTTAAGGGAGCTATTTCCCAACAGACAAATAGCGTCCTTTAGAGCTCCAGGACACTGCTGGACCCCACCCCACCTAGAGGCACTTAGAACCCTAGGCATAACCTTCGATTTTTCCACGAACCTTTCGTCGACAACTATCAACTTCAAAGGCACAACTTTCTACTCTTATCCTATCCTCGGTCATTGGGAAGGGAAAAGGTGGGAACATCGTCTCCTACTCGCATCTATATTCAAGAAAAAACTGGTTGTCTTGACTTGTCATCCAAGCCTACTGGTCAACAAAACCGAATGGGATTCAATCTATTTCGACTCCAACCCGAAGACGCTTACTCCACCACCCCCAAGGAACCCTGCAGAAGCAAGACACTTACTTCACAACTTCGACTCGTTGCTAAGCAACATCTCAAAACTACGTAAAATGCAGATCATCGACACAACACCAAAACTTGAATCAACGAACACTGCCTTGAAACTCAACGAGTCAGGCATCAGAGAATGCTACAACTGGAGTATGAGGTGGGCAATCGATCTTCACCACCACCCGAAATTCATCTTTGGTCATTTCTTGCAATACTTCAAACAAACACGTTCTAACGCGACGAGATCGGATTTTGAACAACGCATCCTAAGCAAGGGTTAAGAACTACGTTCGCAGTTATTGGAGACAAACTATCCTTAATAGATCTCGCAAAGAAAGTAAGAAGGACCCTACAGTGAGCCTCGTCGGTTTTGCCAAAGTCTCGAACAACACAGTGGACTCGATGAGACAAGCCATTCTCGATTGTCTAGCTGCCATCAACTACTCATTTGAAAAAGAAGTCAAAAACGTCGTCATCAAACCCAACCTGTGCTACTACTGGGACTACACTACCGGCCAAACGACAGATCCAAGATTCACAGCCGCCTTAATCGATGCAATCCGCAAGAAAACTACAGTGAAAGAAATATCCCTGGTAGAATCCGATGCCTCGGCCATGAAATGCAAACACGTTTTCAAAATGATGGGCTACGACAAGCTCGCCGAAGAATACAACGTCAAACTCGTCAACCTTTCAGAAGACACCTGCGAAGCCACCAAAGTCACAGTCAACAACCACCCCTTCACAGTCAGAGTGCCCAAAACGATAAGAGACGCAGACTTAAGAATCAACGTGCCGAAAATAAAATACACCATGGAAGAAATCAAAATCACCTGCGCATTAAAAAACATCTTCGGCTGCAACCCCTACCCCAAAAAATTCCAATATCACCCCAGACTGGGAGAAGTAATAGTCGCAGTAAACAAGGCCATGAAATTCGATCTCTGCATCATAGACGCCAACACAGTCTCAGGCATCCAGCCCCGGAGACTAGGACTTGTAATGGCTAGCAAAGATCCAGTCGCAATCGATGCAGCAGCCGCAAGAATAGCTGGGGTAAAACCAAGAAGCATGAAATATCTTCAACTGGCACAAAAAGAAGGCTTGGGAACAACTTCGTTCACTGCAAGGGGCATTTCCCCAACTTATTTCTATCAAAGGTATCCAAGGAAAAACGTAACGAAAAAAGTCATGGCCAAAGCCTATCGTCTCATAACTCGCCTAAAATTGGGCAAGAGGATCGGGCTAGAATAAGCACGGGGTTGAGATACTGAAGAAAGTCGGTCTAGGCATAATCGGTCTCGGATACATCGGAAGCATTCACCTGAAACACAGCCTCAAACTCGCAAACGTGAACGTCATTGGAGTCTCAGACGTATCAAAGAAAGCCCTCAACAGGGCCAGAAATGCCGGCGTCAAAAAAACATTCACAGACTACAAAGATCTTTTGAAACAACCAGAAATCGACGCAGTAATAATCGCTTTGCCCACTCACTTCCACCTGCAATGCGCAATAGAAGCCGCCGAAGCGAAAAAACAAATCTTTCTTGAGAAACCGATTGCAAGAAACCTTGAAGAAGCAAACGCGATAATCTCAGCCTCCAAAAGAAACTCCGTGAAACTCATGATCGGTTACCCACTAAGATTCAAAACAGATCTTATCGAGCTGAGAAAACAGATCCACAGCGGC
>Ga0315288_10003034_pt1 | contig 21425 bp, 21 predicted proteins | sample YL17G11_20_MG_FD_203454 | JGI IMG/M metagenome (GOLD analysis project Ga0315288, IMG submission 203454) | Sediment microbial communities from Yellowstone Lake, YNP, Wyoming, USA - YL17G11_20 | ecosystem: Environmental > Aquatic > Freshwater > Lake > Sediment | place: USA: Wyoming | collected...
GACGTAGTCGATCCAGTCTTTGCCGAATGCCTGTAGCTCCTCCCCGGCTTGCTTGTCCAGCTCGGCCACCCATGCGGGCATGTCGGCATCCGGATGTTCCGCGGCGAAGCGCTGCTGGGCAAGGATTAGCAGGTGCTTGGGCATTCCGCTCGAGGCCGCCAAGACCCGGCAGTCCGGGGCGAAGCCGACCATCCCGCCATCGCCGACGTTGCGGGCGACGAGGAGACCGGAGACGAGGGTGCCGTGGGCCACGAGGCCGAAGGATGTCGTGTGGTAGACGCCGGAGGCGAAGCACCCTGGCAGAATGCTCTCCTTGAGGGCGGGATGGAAGAAGTCGAAGCCGGTGTCCACCACGCCGATGATACACTCGGGTGACCCCCGCGTGAGCTTCCACGCCTCTTCGACGTTGAGCAGATCGAAGTACGGCATCTGCTTCTCCGCGACCTTGTAGGGGTCGGGGGCTGGGTCGGCCTGTTCGGAGGGCTGTGCCAGCGCGGCCTGCACTAGGGCAAGGCCTAGAGTGAGAGCGAGAGCTGTGGCGAGCAAGCATCGGTTCAGCATGTGTTCACCTCCGTGCGAGGTCACGCACTCGCGGACCAGCGTGCCAGTGCGTGTAGTGCGTGTGGCGATGCCCCTACGGGGCGTCGTCGAGAGCGGCAACCGCTCTTGGGCTCCCGGGACGCCCCAGGCCTACCTTGTGCTCGGCGTACCCCGGATCTCGTCGATGGCCCTCCAGTAGGCCTCAAGACGCGATCTGCCCAGACTGGTGATGGAGTAGGTCGTCCGCGGGATCCTGCCCTGGAAGGTCTTCAAGACCTCGATGTAACCGGCGTCTTCGAGGTAGCGCGTGTGCGACGAGAGGTTCCCATTGGTGAGCGACAGCGTGTTTTGCAGGAACCTGAAGTCGGCTGTGTCGACCTCTGACAGGACCACGAGTATCCTCAAGCGGGTCGGCTGATGGACGACCTGGTCGAGTTCGCTCATAGCCCCGCACCCCTCTCCTCGTCCGCGGCGGTCGCGCTCCTCGCCAGCGCGCGCAGCCGCCGGAGCGCCACGCGGCTGTAGACGTGGCCGGCGACACCCGCCACGATCCCGTAGCCGACAATCGGGAGCAGCATGTTCAGGGCTTCCACCCTCTCGAAGTACACGGGCGCCCCAGCCACGATCAGGACTGCGTGGAGACCATAGAGGGCAGGCCACAGGAGCATGAAGGGGCTTCCGGCCTTCCCCATTCTCACAGACAGGTAAGAGAGGAAGGGAACGCAGTACAGGGCTGAGATCGGCTGCTGGTAGCGGATCGGGGTGACGTCCAGGTACGTAGCCACGGTATGGCCCAGAACGCACAGGACGAACACGGGCACCACCCAGCGAGGGCAGGATGGGCAGCCTAGCTTCTCCCCCGGTGCACCGATCGATACCTGCCCTTCCCCGCGGTACAGGCGTTCAGTGATGCGAGGCTGGAGCCTGGCTGCGCCGACGAAGCTGAACCACACCCACCACACCACGAAGCCGACCAGAGCGATGATCGCCCCGACAGCGAGTGGGTCGTGCCCAGTCTTGTGGGCCCAGGCGCCCAGGATAGACAGTCCGCCCATCAGCGCAGCCCCCGCCAGGAACACCAACTCGAAGACAATGAACACCAGCGTGCGGTTCTGGGCGTACCTCCGGGTCCAACGAGCGATGCCGCGGATGTCCTCGTTCTGCCTAGCCCGATCGTCCTGCGCATTGTCGTCCATTCGAATTGGCCTCCGTTGTCCCGAGCGCAAGCCCAGATTCCTCTGTGCTGCATAGTAGTTTGTACCACAAACTTCTCTGCATGTCAATAGTTGGCGAGGATGTTTTCCCATCGGTGGGTTCCGGGCCTCACCTGATGATCGTCCGCCCGGGTGGGCGATCGGCTTGGCGCATCGCGACTCACGGCTGCGCCCCATCGAGGGAGCACGAGAAGAAGAGCCTGCGATCGAAGCAGACGTCGAGCGTCTGAGAAGTCGGGCCCTCAGCAGGTGGCCGTGTGGTGACGAGGGGTTCCTACCGCGGACACCGAAGTTGGTTGGCACAGCACTCGTTGTCCGCGGTCGCGGTCACCCCAGAGAGCTGGAAGGGGTGGAGACGACGCTGAGCGGGGGCTCGGCCGTGTAGACACGCACGGCGCGGCGAGGCAGGGGGGAACCCGACCGCCTGGGAGCGACGGGACGGCCATCAGCGGGTTCTTCTACACGGTGGATGAGGTGGGGAACCCGACTCGGGGTCCCCGGCCGACCGGAAGGTCGGCTGGGGTGAGGGCGGGCATGGTGCTCGCGAACGGTGACCGCGTGACGTGGAGCTATGACAGCCTCTACCGTCTGACTCGCGAGCAGCGGTCGGGGGCGAACGTGTACGACATGACGTACAGCTATGACCCATCGGGCAACCGGTTGACGAAGGTCAGCTCCGGCGCGGTGACGACCTTGAGCTACGACCAAGCCGACCGCTTGCTGACGACCAATGACGGGACGACGGTCACGACCTTCTCGTGGGACGCGAACGGGAACAACACGCTGGCCCAGGCGGGTGCGAGCGTGACGACATACGCATGGGACGGCGAGAACCGGCTGATGGCGCTGGCGCTGCCGGGCGGGTCGGTGGTCACGAACACCTACGGCTCGGACGGGCTGCGCCGGAAGCGGGAGGATGGCATCGCGGCGGTGAAGTACCTCTGGGACGGCAGCCGCCTCCTGCTCGAGAGCGACGGCAGTGACGTGACGCAGGCGGCCTACACTTCAAGCATCGGCGCGTATGGCGACACGGTGAGCCAGCGGCGGTCGAGCGCGACTCACTGCCACCACCCGGACCACCTCGGCACGGTCTCGAACCTGTCCGACTCCTCGCAGGCGACCTCGGACTCCTACGTCTTCGACGCCTGGGGCAACCAGCTCGCGAGCACCGGCAGCACCGTGAACCCCTTCCGCTACGTCGGCGCTCTCGGCTACTACGCAGAGCCCACGACCGCCCTCACCTACGTCCGCGCGCGATGGCTAAGGCCGGCGACGGGGAGCTGGGTGAGTGTGGACCCCGTACGCGGCGAGGGTCGGTACTGCGTGGTCAGCGGCAGGCCCCTACGAGCCCTAGACCCAAGTGGCACCTACCGTACTGAGGACGAAGCGATCTACAGGTATGCCAGGAGTGTCATCGGGAAGGTGTGGGGCGAGAGCGACTGCATCTACCTGTTCCTGCGAGGCACGATACGCGCGGGGCTGAACTACTGGACGCTGATGCCCAGAGAGTGGAAGGAGAACGTTGCTGGGCAGGAGGATTACCCTCACGAGCCCCCAGACCATTACGTGCTGCCCGGTGAGAAGCCCCCGGAGGCGCCGTACCAGGGGTTCGCCGCATGGGTCATGAATGTTCTGACGTACATGGCACACAAGGGTCTCCTCGTGCCTTGTGAAAGGGTCCGTCGGGGCTACCTAGTCACCTGGGGCACCCCCGTCGAGGCGACCCACTCGGGCGTGGTCAGCCGGGTGGACATCGACGTGGACTCCGGGCGGATGGAAGGGCCGATCTGCGAGGCCATCTGGGTCTCGGCGGGGCGCAAGGGGGAGATCATCCAGGGCAACCCGAAGGACTACGGGCTCACTGAGTTCCTTTGTGGAAGGGTCGACTGATGGCCGACCAAAGGGGGGAGCTTGGTCTGGGGCTCGCGTGGACCGTGGTGCCGCTTGCGGTTGGCGCCGGTCTCCTTGTGGGGGTGGCAGCGGCGGCCTTGGCGCTTGCCTCTGTTGGATGCAATCGGCAAGCGGCGCGAGTGCCTGCACCTCCCGCCGAAGCGTCCAGCCCGCCTGCCGATGCCGAACGCGAACTCCAGCGCTTGCTCGCAGTGGAAGTAGAGGTTCCACTGCCGCCTTGCTGGCGGCGGACGACAGTCCGCCGCAACCTTGTCGCCGCGGGAGGACTCCTGTGGATTGACGCATGGTCGGATCGGCGGATCTTGGTAGAAGCACCCGAGGAGCGAGCGCCGAAGCGGATAGGCTACGACTCAGTCGGCTTGGGGAAGAGGAGTCCGGACTTCCTGTACGTCATTGCGGGCATGAGCCCGGGACCCGGCTCCACTATGGTTCTGCTGGCCTTGTCCGAGGCTAATCAGGGTCAGCTTCTCCGATTGGACGCCACGGGACACCTCCTGCGCAGGACCCACATCGACGCCCTTGCTCCGGTATCAGGCTTCATCCGGTGTGAGTCGGATTCGAACGGCAAGGTGTACATAGTGGAGCGGGCCCCCGATGGCAAAGGGGGCGCCGAAGCGACTCAGTGGATGGATGGCATAACCGTGCTGGAACCAGTGCCATTCGCAGTCAGCCTAGTACGGAGGGACCTCGACGAAGGGCTGGAGCAGCGATACCCCTTCGACTGGGTGTCCACGTACGGTGTGTCCCCTGAGGGAGACGTGTACGTCGCCAACCGCAAGACGAGCCGAACCGCAGTGTATGGCCGTGACGGCCGGATGCTGCAGCGCTTCACTCTGGAGGCACCGCTTGCGGCTGAGTCGGATCGAGGGCGGAGCACGTTGTGTAGCATCGTCGGGATAGACAGGCGCCAGAACGTAGTCTCCGTGTACTACGGGCCGGAGCACACGACCTGGGAAGTGTGCGTGCATGACGCCGAGGGCCGCCTGGCTGTCGCCCCAATCACCCTTCCTCGCTCAGGGTATGACGACGAGCCGCCCGTTTGGCTCAGTTGGGACGGGGACCTGTACTACGTTGAGGGCCAAGTGGAAGCACCGCGGCTCGTGCGCTGCCGACTACCCGTAGGCGACCCACTTAGCCAAACGCGCACGCCGGACGAGGCAACGCAGGCAGGGCAGGGGCGAGCCCCGGATGGGTAGGGGTGTGGAACGCGAAGGCGGATGGGACGGCGATCAGTGGGTTCGTCTACACGGTGGACGAGGTGGGGAACCCGACCGGCATGGTGCTCGCGATGGGATGCGAACGGGAACAACACGCTGGTTCAGGCGGGTGCGAGCGTGACGACATACACATGGGATGGCGAGAACCGGCTGACGGCGCTGGCGCTGCCGGGCGGGTCGGTGATCACGAACACCTACGGCTCGGACGGCCTGCGGCGGAACCGGGAGGATGGCGTCGAGACGGCGAAGTACCTCTGGGATGGCAGCCGCATCCTGCTCGAAAGCGACGGCAGTGACGTGACGCAGGCGGTCTACACCTCCTCGGTCGGCGCGTATGGCGATACGGTGAGCCAGCGGCGCTCGAACGCGACTCACTACCACCATCCCGACCACCTCGGGACGATCTGGAACCTGTCGGACTCGTCGCAGGCGACCTCGGACTCCTACGTCTTCGACGCCTGGGGCAACCAGCTCGCGAGCACCGGCAGCACGGTGAACCCCTTCCGCTACGTCGGGCGCTTAGGCTACTACGCCGAGCCGACCACCGCCGGTCGGCCGCAGGCCGACGCTGTTCCTGGGAGCGCCGGCCTCCGGCCGGCATGGATGCCACTCGGACGTCTGGTGGGTCTTGAGCCCGGAGCCGAACGGCCCGGGCGTGGGGAGTGAGAAGGGACGCGGGGTTCGCGCCGAGGGCGGAGCCGGGCCCCCATTCCCGGCTCCGCCCGGGCCTCTGGGCTTACTGCCCCTGCTGTTGCTGCTGCTGTTGCTGTTGCATCTGCTGCGCGCCTTCCATGGCCGCGGCCTGGATCTCCTGCATCATCTGGTCCATCGGCTTGTCCGCCGTCCACTCCACGACCTTGACGCCGTCGGGGATCTCGAACGTGAACAGCGCCGCAGGGATCTCCATGCCGTACGCGTACTTCGTGAATGCCATCTGGAGGTTCATCTGTATCGCAACGCCGTTGGGCTGCGTCAGGCTAAGCCCCATGTCCATCCGCTTGGGTACTGCCGTCGCCTTGTCGAGAAGCATGGTCATCTGCGTGAGCTTCGGCACCATCCCGCCGCCGCCGCCCATGCCGCCCATCATCCCCTGCATCGCGCCGCCCGCGCCCATCATCGCGTCCAGGCTCTCCGGGGAGATCTCGATCACCCAACAGTCCACATCATCGACGGCTTCCTCACCGGTGATCGTCGCGAACCCCTTCTCGAGCATCATGGTGATCATCTCGTCGGGGTCCTGCGGAAGACCCAGCCCCTTGAGCACCTGCTCCCGCTGAGCCTTGAGCTGTGCCATCGCGTCGGGCGCGATGTGCAGGGCGAATCCGACCATGCCCTGGTACATCGTCATCTCGTTGTCCTTGACAACCACGACCACATTCCCCTGCGCCATCTCCATGCGCATGTTGTCGTGGTCGCGCCACATCTGCACTACCATCGGCTGCTGCATCTGGGGCGGCGTGGGCAGACCGACGAGCTCAAAGGTCATCGCCATCTCGATCTCGGCGGTCTTGCCCGCCTCCATGTCGGCCTTCATCTTCTCGACGAGCTCCGTAATGCGAGGGTCCTTGTCCTGGGCCATGGCCACCTGTGCGACCAGTAGCACTCCCGCCAGGACGACGGCTAGGGTGGTGAAAGCGTGTCTCATGCCGAATCTCCTCCTTGTTGTCCCTCCATGCACCGCAGACAAGCTACAGTGGCGCTGAGATGTGCTGCAACTTTTTGGCCACGTACCGCAGGCCCTCTTCCCGCCGTGCTTGGTGGCGATGCCCCGACGGGACGTGGGCCCGGTGGTACTCCCGCTGGACGAGGGCGAGGTCCACGAGGGAATTGCGCCGCTCTAGCTCGTGGGCTGCCTCGCGGTGCCCGCTTCCCTGCGCCAGCCTAGTGGCATCCGCGAGCAGGTCGTCCGGCAAGCCCAGAAGCCCGAGCACCGCGCCGTTTGTGACAAAGCCGGTCGCCCGTTCCCCCTGGTCGTTGGTCTTCATGCTCATACTCCCTTCGGAGAGGCGGGCGCGAGCTCGACGCCTGCCTCACGGCGCGGCTGCGGCTTCGCTTCCTGGGTCGCGTTGGGCTGCTGGGCCACAGCGCGGAGGGCGTCGATGGCGACCCAGTACTCGTTCAGCCGCATGCGACCGAGGTCGGTGAGGCGGTACACCGTGTGAGGCATCTTGCCGACGAAGCTCTTGGTGATCTCCAGGTACCCCGCCTGTTCCAGCTTGCCCGTCTGAACCGACAGGTTGCCGTTGGTCAGGGCCAGCGTGGAGAGCAGGAAGTTGAAGTCGGCCTCGTGGACGCCGGACAGGAGCGCCATGATCCGCAGCCGAGTGGGCTGGTGGATGTTTGCGTCAGGCTCATTCATGTGACTCGCCCCCCGTGTCGTCGTCGACCGCGGGGCTGTGGGCCAGGCGACGCAGCTTGCGCAGGGCGAAACGACCGTAGAGACGCGAGGAGACCATGGCCACGGTCAGGTACAGCCACAGCGGGACGAGAGCGTTCATCATCGGCTCCTGCACCGCCGGCAGGCGGACGCCGGCGAGCACCAGCAGGGCATGGAGGGCGTAGAGGCCGGGCCACAGGAGCATCAGTGGACCACCGATCACGCCCCGGCGCGTGTGCACCACGAGGAGCGCCGGCACCAGGTAGGCAGCCACGACCGGCTGTACGTACCGCATCGGCACGCCCAAGTGCTGCGCGATGACCGGCGTCATGACCACGAGGAAGGCGGGGATCCACGCGAACAGGGACTGCCCCCTCCGCCGCGCCTCGGGCGACGCGGGCGACGCGGAGGCGACCACATGGCCCTCCCCCCGAACCAGGGCATCGTAGACGGTCTGCACTGCCGCCTGGAGGCGCCGCGTGAATACCAGCCACGCCAGCCCGGCAAGGGGCACCGCCGCCGCGGCGATGAACAGGCCGGACTGCTTGGCGCTCCCCGCGCGCAAGCCGGCCACCACCAGGCTAGCGGACACCGCAGTGACGAATGCCACCACTGCCACCACGGCGTGGACCACTGCGGCCACCCTCGGGAGGGGTTGGTTCCGCGCGTAGCGATCCGCCCAGAGCGGGATCGCGCGGACATCATCGTCACTCGGGCGCTTGGGCTGAGGCGAGGTGCTCATTGGGGTGGACCTCCTGCTGTCTGTTTCTCGTCCGTGCTCGCCAAGTCTGTGAAGTAGTTTATACCACAGACTAATTTGCATGTCAATGGGTCCCAGACAGATCGGTTTGCGTGCCAGTAGGTGCCCGACCTTGGGCTGGCCAGAGCTCGCCGCATAGACGGGGAGAACGCATTCCGCCTCGGTGCGTCCGTCCCTATCCCCCCTTGCCGGCGGTCAACCGGCCTGTGCAGGAGGCTCCGTCCCCCTTGTCCCCGAGAACGCGGGGCCTCGGGGAGCGGGTTGGGCGAAGTAGCCATCGGTGAGCGCCTGGGTGAGCTCGGGGCTCAGGGTGGGGTGGTGGAAGAACGATACGCCTGTGAAGCCGGCCTCACGGCAGATCCGCATCTGCTCCAACACCTCCGCCGGCGGGCGCGGGGTGGGGTTCTCGTCCGACTCGTAGATCGCCAGGCCGGGGACGATGTGTGAGCACGAAGGGTCTGTCGCGAGCCACTCGAGGATGCTCAGCCGGAGCGAGTCGTTCTCGTGCATGTAGGCCATGGGGACCACGTAGTCGATCAGGTCCTCGCGCACCCATCGGTGCCAGTCCTGGAGCAGGCTCTCGGCGGAGGAACGCCGGTGGAAGACATCCGCCGACACCACAACAGGCCGCGGCAATCGGCGCGCGCGTGAGGTGACCTCCCGCACGAGGTCGGTGATGTGACCGGCCTGGAACTCCCACCAGAGGCGGGGGAGTGCCGCGATCTGATCCCTGTCGAGATCGTCCGAGCCACGGTCGAAGAGCGTGGAAGGCGTTGTGGGGAGCATGGCGACGGGGCCGGCGAACCAGTCGCCCTCCGCGCTCAGGCCGAGGGCCTGCGCCAGTGGCTCGTACCCGATGGCCCAGATCGGCCCGTCGATGAAGGCCATTCGTGTCCCGGCCTGCACCATCTCGCCGATGGCCTCGGCCTCCTCGGATGTCATTCGGTACAGGTTCGGCGCCAGCGCTACCGAGGGAGCGCCGGCGCTGAGTAGGTCGAGGGGTTCCACCCACTCAGCGCGGTAGCCGATCGATGCGAGGAGCTTCCCGACCTTCCCGCCGTACTTCGCGTGGTAGCCCGCCGCCTGTTGAGAGTGGAGGCACGGGATGGCGCCAGGAGCGGCTCCCCACTCGGCGAAGGCGCGACTGAGGACCATCGCCGGTAGGCGCCCCGGGCCGGAGTCCGCGTGCCAGTTCAGGAGCAGCGTCTCGCCCTTGCCCAGCCGGTTGCGCGTGATGGCGGGCACGCGATCGCCGAACTCAGCCACTACCTCGGCTGTGGTTACATCGGCCAACGGGTTCGCACTGAGAGTGACGATGGTCGGCAGCTTGGTCTCATCCCAGCCGTCGATGGAGTAGCCGGTTTGCGCCTTGAACTCGGAGCGGCACGCATCGCATAGGCACCCTTCGGGGTTCTCGAACCGCACGAAGTCGAACTGGATGCCGTCTATCGGGTATCGTGTCGCGGCCTCGAGCATGAGGTTGGCCTGGAAGTCGCGCGCTGCCGGGCGGTTGAAGTCATACCAGAGCTTGCGCTCGCCCGTGGGGAGGATCTCGGCCCAGTCCGGGTGGGCGTCGAAGATGGGGGCCGGGTTCTGGCTCCCGTGGGCGCCGTTGACGAACCGCACGTGGATCTCGATCCCGCGCCGATGCCCCTCCTCACACAGATAGGCCAGCGGGTCGAAGCCGTCCTCAATGTCATCCGGCATCGGCAGGAAGCTGTTCGAGAAGAACGCCTTGCCGCCCCAGTAGAACCCGAGCCAGTAGATGCAGTTCAGGCGGGCTGCCTCGACGGCGTCCAGTAGCGCGTCGGCGTCTGCGCGGGTCTTGGTGGCGCTCGCGTGAGCCCAGATCGCCCGCAGATCGCCGATCGCCGACTCTCGCCTGTCGCCCACCGCCGGCTCGGGGGCCGGCGCTGAGCGGCGTGCGACGCACAGGGCGGCCAGGGCAACTGCCACGGCGACCCCGGTGGCGAACGCTGCCCGCCTCTGCCACGAGATCCTCAACGCCCCTGCTCCCCACTCAGCCAGCACGACGCGTCCACGGTGTTCTCATCATAGTCCAGCAACTCCGCCACCTCACGCGTATGCTCCGCGGACATCGGCAGGTACTTGCCCGAGCCGCGGGCGTAAAGGGTGCCGTCGGCGTCGACGATCTCGCCGGTGGCCGTGTAGACGCGCCCGACGGCCTCGGCCCGCGTGATGACCGTTACCGGCACGCCCAGCGGCAGGGCCTTCACGAACCGCACGCTCAGCTCCGCCGTGAGACAGAACCGCCCCGTCCGCAGTGTTGGCGCCCAGCCCATGCACTCATCCAGCAGGGCCGCCAGGACGCCGCCATGCGCGATCCCCGGGAACCCCATCTGCGCCTCGGTCGCCGTGAAGTCGACCCGCACGGTGTCGTCCACTATGTAGAACGTCACGGCGATCTGGCTGGGCGACTCGTCGCCGCAAACGAAGCACTTGCGATAGCGCGGCAGGCGGTCGCGCTTGGGTTCTCCCGCTTGGGCCATGGCCAACCCCATTCCGTGGTGCGCGGCGACCCGAGAGGCCGCTCTGACACGCGACTCACGCGATGAACACAGTCTTGATGTTCACGAACTCGCGGATGCCGTAGTGCGATAGCTCGCGGCCGTGGCCGCTGTCCTTGATCCCGCCGAAGGGCAGGCGGGGATCCGAGCGGACGAAGGCGTTGACGAAGCAGCAGCCCGCTTCCAGCTCCTCCGTCGCAATGCGCCTCCCACGGGCAAGGTCGCGAGTGAACACGGCCGCGCCGAGGCCGAATGCGGAGTCGTTCGCCACGGCGATGGCCTCCGCCTCATCCTTCACGCCGATGATCGCAGCGACGGGACCGAACAGCTCCTCATCGTGAGCCGACATGCCGGGCCGCACTCCCGCCAGGACCGTCGGCGGGTAGAAGGCGCCGGGGCCGCCGGGGATCTCGCCGCCAATGAGGCACTCCGCGCCGGCCTCGATGCTCCGAGTGACCTGCTGGTGCAGCTCCTGACGCAGGTCGAGGCGCGCTAAGGGGCCGATGGTCGTCGTCTCATCCAGCGGGTCGCCCATCCGCGCCGCGCTCATGCCCTCGAGGAAGCACTCCGTGAACTCGTCGAGAACGTCCTCCACGACGACGAACCGCTTCGCGGCGATGCAGCTCTGCCCGCAGTTGGTGAGCCGGCTCGTCACGCAGGTCGCCGCGGCGGTGGGGATGTGGGCATCCTCGAGGATGACGTACGGATCGCTTCCGCCCAGCTCCAGCACGATCTTCTTGAGGTCCCGCCCTGCCTCCGCGGCCACGGACCGTCCCGCTGGCCCGCTGCCTGTGAGCGTGACCGCCCGCACGCACGGGTCACCGACGACCAGCGGGACCTTCGAGCTGCCGATGAGGAGCGTCGTGAACAGCCGGTCGGGCAGGCCCGCCTCGCGGAGGATCCGCTCGATGGCCAACGCGCAGCCCGGCACGTTCGAGGCGTGCTTGAGCAGGCAGGCGTTGCCCGCCATCAGCGCCGGCGCGGCGAAGCGGAAGACCTGCCAAAGGGGGAAGTTCCATGGCATGACGGCGAGGACTACGCCGAGCGGCGCGAAGGTCACCAGGCCGGTCCCGGAGTCCAGCTCCACGGGCTCCTCCGCGAGGAACCGCTCCGCCATTTGCGCGTAGTAGTCGCACACGAGAGCGCATTTCGTCGCCTCGGCGCGCCCCTCGCCGATGACCTTCCCCATCTCCCACGCCATCAGCCGCGCAAGATCGTCGGCCTGCTCACGGAGGAGCGCCGCCGCCCCGCGCAGCACGGCCGACCGCTCATCGAAGCTCGTCCGCCGCCAGGCGCGGAAGGCATCGTCCGCGCGCGCGATGGCCGCCCGAACCTCGGAGTCGCTGGCCCCGGGGTACCCGGCGATGAGCTCACCGGTCGCGGGGTTCACTGCTTCGATCGGCATTCGCACCACCTCATCTCGACGCGGCCTGGCCGCACGTCCGGCCCAGCAGCCACAGCATCCGGGCCTGCCCGGCGTTGCCGAGGAGCGTCTTCACGAGGGGTCGTTCCGCCACGGGGTGCGCCTCATCCTCCCTGGTGCGTGAGCGTTCGCCGTCATCGGGCTCGAGGAGCGCGTGGAGGAACTCGACGCACGGCCAGAGGACGTAGCCGTTGTTGTGCACGGGATCGCTGTCCACGGTCTCCGCGCTGCGGACGGGTGCGCGGTACTGCTGCGCGCCCGGGTCCCAGAACGTGCGGTGGATGAGCCGCGTCAGCTGCCGGGCCTCAACGACGTAGCGGTTCGCCCCTTGCGACGAAGCGGCGAATCCGCCCGATGCCCAAAGGGACGCCGTAGCGATGAACTGGCGCCGGTCCATGGCCGAGATGATACCCCGGCCAAACGACCCCGTCACACCTTGTGCCAGCTCGGGCAGTAGGCGTCGCCGGTCTGCGTCAGCGCGATGATGGTGCCAGGTTCGATGCCGAGGGTTGCCCCGGGGGCTGGTGTGATGTAGAGGTCCGAGGCCGGGTCTGGTGGGCTGCCGAGGCAGCTCTCGAACGCAATCCACTGTCCGTCCGGCGACCAGCGAGGCCAGCGGTGCTGCCCCGGGGTCTCCACGACAGGCTGCACGTTCCCGCCATCTGCATCTGCCACGTAGATCCCCCAGTTGCCTTCGCGAGAGCTGCAGAAGACGATCCGCGCGCCATCCGGGGACCACGCCGGGAACGCGTCGGTCGTCGTGGGGCTCTGGCTCACGTTCTGCGCGTCCTCGTCGCCGCTGACGCGCACGGGCATGGTCATGACCTCCGGCTCCCCGGTGCGGCGGCAGACGAAGGCGAGGCGCTCCCCATCCGGCGACCAGGAGGGAGCGGAATCCTCCCAGGTGTTGTGCGTCAGCCGCTGCTGGTCCGTGCCGTCGGCGTTCATCACGTAGATCTCCCAGTTGCCGTCGCGGAAGCTGCAGAAAGCTATCCGCGTGCCATCGGGGGACCACGTCGGGTTGTCGTTCCGCCCCTTCTTCGTGAGCCGAGTGGGCTCGGCCCCGGGCTCCAGGGGCATTGTGTAGATGCTGTAGCCGAACATGTCGCGCTCGCGTTCCGGGCCCGATGTGCTCTGAAAGGCCACCATCCGGCCATCGGGTGAGATGACCGGGCGGAACACGCGTTGTGGGGTATCGAGGAGCAGCTCCTCCGATGGGTTGGCGGGCGGGCCCAGCCATAGCTGCCCTCTCTCCCCCGCGAACCCTCGAACGAAGACGATGCGGCCCTCCAGACCGTCCAGCCCGATGTCGGCGGCCGTAGCCCGGCGCTGGGCGCGCCGGGGGTGGACCCCCACAGGGGCCGAGTGGGCGACCTGCGTCTCGTCCCCAGGAGCAAAGGCGAATAGGCTCGCAGGCAAGGGGAGGCCGTACTCGATGTCCGCCACGCGGAAGCTCGTGTGCTCGCCGGCCTCTGGCCAGTCAGCCCGGTCCGTGCTCAGAGAGACAAGCCGCCCCCGCACCCTATCGACGGCCAGTGTCAGAGTGCCGTGGCCCCTGTACGGGAAGGAGAGCCGCTCTACGGCCACACCGCCCGGCCCCTGGACTTCCTCAATCGTCACATCCTCGGTCGCGGCGCGCAGGTCGTCAAGCAGCTCCCCCCGATACAGGGAACGCACAAGCCTGGCGATCCCGTGCAGCGAGGGAACTTCGGCTGGCTCCTGGAGGTACGTCCACTGTCCCCCGGCCTCGTACTTCCACTCGCGCTCGCCGTCGCAGACGACGATCTCGGTCTCCTCTCCGGGGAACGTCGTCTCCTGCCGGTAGCAGTCCCCCGCAAGCCACACCTTGATCCCGCCCTCGGGCGAGTCCGGGAAGCCAGGCGTGAGGATGACGAAGTGCATCGTATCGAGGCGCATACCCGCCTCTCGATCCCCGACGAGGGCGCTGGGCCGTTCACCGTTCAGCCGCGACAGCCCGAAGGCCAGACCGATCAGCAGCACGGCGGCCCCGACGCACAGGACTCGAGCGAGGCGGGGGACGCCATGCCGCTTGGGAGCCTGCGCGCCTACAGCCACCGCGAGCGTGCGATCCATCGAGCCCTCGGCTGGGACGTGCCGCGGAATGGACATCAGCGCTCTCTCCGTTCGGGCAATGTCGCGCGCGGCCACTCGGCATGACCGGCAGAACACCAGGTGTGCAAGGTGCCGCACGCGTCTCCGTGGCGACGCGGTAACCAGGTCAGCAACGCGTGTCTCGCAGGTCATCGGTCCTCCTCCTCCCACTCGCGCAGGGCTTCGCGCAGAAGCGTGAACGCTTTGGCCAGCCGCGACTTGACCGTCCCGAGGGGTATCTCCAGCATCTCGGCAACTTCCCTGAGAGTGAGCCCCTCCAGCTTGCTGAGCACGACGACCTCGCGGAGATGGAAGGGGAGCGAGAGGACGGCAACGCGGACGATCTGCCCAAGCTCGGCGCGCTCGGCGACAGCGGGCGGCGACAACGCCGGTTCGGTGGGCAGGTCCGAGCCGGTCGCCGAGTCCACCTCGACCCCGCGTTGCCGCGCGTGCTGGCGGAACTCGTTGAGCGCGACCTTCATCACCCACGCACGCGAGGCGTTGCGGCGCCGCCAGTCCGGCGGAGACTGCCAGACGCGGGCGAAGGTCTCCTGCGTGAGATCCTCCGCGATGGTCGGATCGCGCGTGAGCCAGCAGAGGTAGTCGTAGACGCGGGCGTAGTGCCGTTGAACGAGGGCCGAGAACCGCGCCGCGTCTCTCCGCGAGGCGGCGGGACGTTCGCACACGATCGGCATCTCCCCCACGCCGTGTGCCTCCCCTCGGCCGGCTTGGCCACTACTGTATATGCAGATGCCGGCCAAACGGTTCGCGGACGGAGCTCAGTGCGGGTCGGGAGACCTGCGGGCACGGGCCGGCCGGGGCGAACGAGCGGAGCGTGTGGGACTCCGGGCCTGATTGCCCGAGAAGGTAATCCCCTGCCAGCGTCAGAGGCAACCCTCCCAAGGCGCATCCGGGTCGGGTAGGTTACTGCGGATGTCGCGGAGGTCATGTTCGGCCTTGCCAAGCCAGCGGCGGGCCTCATCAGTGGCGCTCATAGAGCACCTGCCCTTCCGCCTCGACGAGGTCCACCAGAGAACCTGGTATGCCCCGCCTCGCCTCGACCTCGTCGGGCGTGTAGACGAGCACGTCGAGGGAGTAGTCTCTCGGCGAGAGGCTCAGGCTCACCTCGACGTCGCGGTCCACCGGACGCTGTGTACTCTGCATCTCGATGAAGATGTCGAAGTCCGACTCGCGATCGTGGTCGCCGCGCGCCCGGCTCCCGAAGAGGACGATGCGTTCCGGGTTGAACCGAGCGACAATCGTGCGTGTGATGTCCGACAGGATCTCGTCCGCTGAGCGCATTGCGGGCCTCTCCATCGGTCGACGCCGGCGATGCTCTCCCTTTCAACTGAGGCGCCGACCTGTCCTGCCACTACGCCATCGCCCTCGGCTGGGTGCCCATCAGCCGTACACGTGCTCGCGAAGCCCAACGGCGACTACACGTACGATCCGAGCGGCATCGTCGACGTGATACACAACGCGGTAGTCGCCAACCCGTATGCGCCATAGGTGGCGTGCCTTGCCCTGCAGCCTCTTCACGCCGGGCGGATAGGGGCCCTCGGCCCGCCGAAGGATACGAGCATCCAGGCGGCGCAGCGCTTGCGAGGACAGGCGCGAGAGGCTGCGTTGGGCGGACGAGCCCACCAGGACTGTGTAGGTCACAGCCCCAGCTTCCTCCTCGCTTCCGTCCAGGGGGCGAACGTCTCTGCCGGGTCGCCCAAAGCGCCTTCCGCTTCCACGACCAGGGCGCGGTCCAACTCGTCCTCGTCGTCGATCTCATGCAGGAGGGCGCGTACGTACCCGCTACGGGAGAGCCCCCGCTCGCCGGCCTGCCGATCCAGCACCGCGAGGGTTTTCGCATCGAGACTGAGGCGCACGGCGAGCTTCCGCTGTTGGGTCGGCGTCTTCGCTCCCATGGGATACCCCCTCGTGTGACTGCCTACGCCGACATTCTACCGCACCGGCGCCGTCCCCGGTTTCCCCGGATGGCCTACTGCGTCAGACATAGCTCCCGCTCGAGAGTTGTGATCGCGGTTCGTTCGGCGCCCGGCGCGCAGAGGATGCACAGGCTGAGAGCGGCGTCGGCGTCGAACTCGAGTACGAACCCCTGAGCGCCTCGGTCCACCTGCTGCGTTGCGTGCGTCACGAACCGCCCGTCCACTACGTCGCCGACCAGCAGCAGCGCTGTACGGACGTTCGGCATGATGTCCAGCGTGGTCCGGCCGGGGTTCAGCGGCGCGACGAAGGCCTGGTCGGTCTCGGAGAGCGGCTGGTCGGTGAGGCTGCCGAGGAGGACGTGTACGTCTCCGGAGACGACGGCTCGTCCGTCACGGGCCGTCAGACTCGACGGGACGTGCGCCGCGAACAGCTCGCCCTCGGCATTGACCGCGGTCAGGGCGACCTCAAGCGGAGCCAGCGGCGCCGTGAACTCCGGTGTGGACACGTCGACGGAGCCGCCGGTCTCCGCGAAGTGGCTGAGAACGTCTGCATGGCCCCCGCCGGCCAATGGCACTCGCAGCACCTGTCCCGGCGGGTCGGCGGGCGTCGCGCACTCGACACCGGCGGCGGCGAGGAAGGCCGCGTAGTGCCGCCGGATGTCCGCATCGCTTCCGCGAAGCTCGACGGGGAACGGCACGAAGTACACGTTCCCTCGTCCGACCCGCGAGGTCTCCGCATCGGCCGCATCGCCCTGCGCATCCACCGGGCCCACGTGGGCGATGTCGGGCAGGTTGAGCTGCGCCAGACGCGCGGCGCGGGTGGGCCGGCGGAATTCGTCGAACCCAACGTCGCCGGAGAGGTACAGCGCGCCGCCTCGCTCGACGAAGCCCCGCACGACGTCGAATGTCTCATCCGACGGGCAGTAGGGGATCGGCCAGACTAGTGCCTGGGCCGAGCCCGGCAGGTGCGCCAGGTCCCACTCGCCGAGGAGGCCAAACGGCACGCCGGCGTGGTAGAGCGCCGTGAACGCGCGCCTCATCGCGTTGTCCACATCGCCGAAGATCGGCGAGAACCGCAGAGAGTCCGGCATCACCACATAGACCGCCGGCGGGATGTACTCCGGCTCGAGCCGGCGGAAGAGCAACGCCTGCGCGCGGTAAGCCAGGAGGACATCCTTGCTCACATCATCCTCGAGGTACCGGATGCCCCAGGGGAACACAGCGCCCTCGAAGTCCTTCCAGCTCCAGTTACACAGGAACGACCCGCCGAGCCCGAACGTGTAGTGCCCGAACCAGAGGAAGCGGCGGATCGACTCGGCATCGCGCGCGCCGTCACCGCCCGCGTTGCGTTGCTGGTGCGCCTCTTGAGCGCCGAACTCGCCGACGGAGAACGGCTTGCCCTCGAACCGCCGGTCACTGAACTTGAGGGTCTGCGCGAAGTCGATGAGAGAGCCGTAGAAGTGGGTGTTCGTGAAGTCCACGTGGCGAGCGCCGGTCTGCTTGTCCGCGTTCGCGTTCCAGTTCAGGTGCCCGACGGTCAGGAGAGCGTTGGGATCGCCCTCCTTGATACCCGCGGCGTTCTCCCCGACCCACTTGTTGTAGACGGCCATCTTGAACCGCCAGTAGTCGTTCGCGGGGACCGAGTCCCATGCCCCGCCCTCTCGGCGGATGGGGATGCTCGGCAACTCCCCGCCCGGGTCCATGCCCCATGCGGCGGCGACGCCGGCCGTGTCCCCGTAGCGCTCCGCGAGCAGGTCGTTGTAGAGCCGAACCAGGTTCGCGCTGTCCGGGGGGTCGCCGATGCTTGGCTCGTTCTGGATGTCGTAGATCACGCCGGGCACGTCTCGATAGCGCTCGCACCAGAACCGGTCCCAGTCGCGCTGGGCTGCATACTCCTCGTCCGAAAGCCCGACATCCATCCAGTCGTGGAGCGAGAGGAAGATGATGACGCTGTGCTTCTGTGCCAGGAGGACGAGGGCGTCGGTCTGTCGGCGCAGCTTGTCGGGGCGGTTCGCGAGCGCGAGGGCCGAGTTTGCCGACTTGCCTTCGTAGCCGCCCTCGGAGAAGGGCGAGAAGTGCAGCAGCCGTAGGATGTTCACACCGTGATCGCGCATCGCGGCGAAGTCACGATCCCACACCAGCGGGTCCTCATGCTGCGAGAACCACACGAAGCCGGTCTCGTTCGTGCCCTCGAGGACGGTTCGGCGACCATTCACCGCGAAGTACGAGCCATCGCGCTCGATGCGAAGCCCCGCACCCAGGTCGGCCTCGCGCCACACGCAGAATGCCGTCTCCGCGTGATCCACGCGCCGTGCGCCGACGTACAGGTCCGCCTCGACCTTGCACGGGTTCGCGCCCTCTGGCAGCGGGAACGTGATCTCAATCGGGGCCGCGCCCGCGAGCGCATCGGGCACCACCTTCTCCGGTTGGCTGGCTACACGGACGACGAGCCTGGCGTCCTCGGTCGGTGCCGCCGCGAACGGCTCGGCGCGGACAACGACCTGCTCTCCATCGTAGTAGCACGGCTCGGATGTAGTCAGGCGCCGGATGTAGGTGGGGCGGGCCAGTGCCTCGACGATGTCCGCCAAGTATGGTGCGAGCGGGGCATCCTCGCCGGTGAACAGGTCCACGTTGGTCGCGCCGAAGATGGCGAAACTCCCGCCCGCGTATGGCCCGGCGTTGTGGTGGATGATGGCGCCGACCGTGCCGCGCAGCCGTCCATACCCGTCCACGGCCTCGACGAGCGGGATCCGCCGGCCGTAGATCGACGGGAACACGGGGCTGTGGCTGCCAAGGGTCGACACCGCGGAATAGCCTTCCACCTCCATATCCGCGGCCAGGTTCGGCGCAACGATGCTCTGCCCGTCCGCGGCGCGCAGTCGAGACGTGCGGCGCAGGAGGAACATGGGATCGAAGAGCTGGAGCTGGTCGGGGTCGAACTGCATGGTGTCGCCTTGCTTGCCGTTGCGCGTGTTGATCTGGGTCGCGGGGGCCACTGTGCCTTCGCTGACTTCCTTGGCTGAGAGACCACCGCCCACGGGCTGCCACCGGCCCTCGCGGAACCATACCGGCTCATCGAAGGCATACCCGCCCGTGCAGAACACGGACCCGCCGCCCTTGAGGTAGGCCCGCAGCGGTTCGGCAGCGTCGACTGGGAAGAGGGGTCCGTAGGGCAGCATGAGTACATCGACGCGCTGTGGGTCGAGGGTGCTTGGCAGGGCAAGCTGGGCGCCGGTGATGTACGTAACCCCGAACCCGGCCTTAGCGAGTAGATCGCCGAGCTTCACGGGGTCGGACGCGCCCGGGCCGGCGGGGAGCGCATCATTGAGGACGACAACCCGTCCACGCGGCCCGTCGCCGAGCACTACGGCCTCCGCGGTCTGCATGGCACCGGTCCCCTCTCTGGCCTCACGCGAGACAAGCGTAAGGTCGTCCACAGTGACATCGAGGTCGGCGAAGTTGCACCCGAGGAGCATCCGGTTCACGGAGGTCATATCCCGCGACCCCGGGCCTCGCGGATCGAACTGGAAGGAGCCGATGGGGACATGGATGTCGTGCCAGCCCGGCGACATGGCGCCCACCGTCTTGCCGTCGTCCAGCACGCGAGTGTTCCAGGCGTCGTTGTCGGCTTCCATGAGCCAGAGGTGCATCGCCGCGCCGGCGTCCGCGGAATGCTTGTAGAGCCGGAGGGTCAGCTCGACCGCGTCCGGCGGGATGCTCACGCCGCGCACGAGGTTCGACCACTGGGGAGGCGCGTTCGTGTAGGTGACCCGCATCGCGGACGGCGCGGAGCGGAAGGTCGTGGCATCGAGCGCGACCACAGACGGGATGCCGCCGTCGTTGTTCAGCGTCCAGGCGTCGGTGGTCGTGAAGTCGTCAAGGACGACGGCCTGCGCACGCGCAGCGGGGGCGATGGTGGCGACGGCGAGGAAGATGATTGCGGGGCGCATGACGGGGGGCCTCCCTGTTCGGTGTGGGGGCAGGTTCGGCGCTGCACGGCAATGCGCCTCCGGGCCGGGTGCACTTCGGCGAGGCGAGCGGCGCCTCCGGAATGTCTGGGATTGCGCGCGCCGAAGACAACCGGTACAGGGAGTTACATTGCTCCGGCGCTCACGAACCGCCGGCGCTCCAGGGGCGACGCAATGCGGCCGTGGGGTACCCGCTGCCCAAGCAACGGCCGGGGTGGCTGCGAGACGAGAAGCGCGCAACACGATGAGTCCGGGACCGTGCTGCCACGGCCCCCTCGTGCACTCCCCCATGGAGATGAGCCGCTTTGAAGACGCCACTGGGCAAGAAGGTCGCCGAAGCACGTCTCGTCGTCGTCTTATGTGTGGGCGTCATTGTGTTAGCGTGCGGTGTGATGGGTATGATCGCGTATCTCGGGCTGAATGGGGTGCGCGCCGCGCAGGACATAGACCTGTGGAAGATGAGTTTCCTCTGGTTTGGCATCATGCTGTTGGGCCTTGCGTGGATCGCTACTTGCGTGGGAGGTTTGCGGCGGTCGGACGCATTCCTTCGCGAGACGTTCGAGCGCTGCCCGATATGCCTTGAGGCCAGCGTCGAGTGTGTGATGAAGGGCTACCGGGTGAACGATTGGGTGATCTGCAGGCAGTGCGGCGCGAAGTGGCAGATCGTGTGGAACCTTCCCACAAGCGACGTCCGCTACCTCCCGCTCAAGGCCTCGGGCAAGGCGATGACCCAGGAGATCAAGCTGTCCATGCCGCCAACGGACAACCCCGAGGAATGGCGTGAATGGGCGCGTGAGAGGTCCTCCGCCAGGGAGAGCGCCTAGGCGGCGAGGCGGTGTCCCCTGGGCCTTCGTGCAATCGCCTCGATGGCCGAGCGGATCAGTCGGCGGCCGCCGGCACCTTGCTCTCGGGCTTGGTGGTTGTGTCGCTCTCGGGCTTGGTGGTTGTGTCCGAGGTCGAGGAGTCGGGCTTATCCTTCGAGGTTCGGCGCGCCCCATTTCGACCGTAGTCGTTAATGTGGAACCCGCTGCCTTTGAAGGTAATACCTACGGGCTGGATAACTCGGTACACCGAGCCGCCACAGATGGTGCACTCGGCGAGCGGGTTCTCAGTGATCCGCTGGACCCTCTCGAAGCGAATGCCACAATCCCGACACTCGTATTCGTAAACCGGCATCGGTCGTCGCTCTCCTCGGTGGACGGGCCACGCTGGCCCTGTCCGAAAGGCGCTCTTCATCCATACGGGCGTCTGCCCTGTCCGAATTAGCAGTCTACCGAGGCAGAGTGCTAATGTCAACACCATCGCCAGCGTGGACTGCATCCCAAGTCGTGTGTACGGGGAGGTACGGTGGGGGAGGGGGTCGTACATCGATCCAGGTGACACTGAGAGGAGCCTGGAGCGATGGGAAGTCGAGAGATCGAGATCCGGTTGAGAGTCG
>Ga0315288_10003035_pt1 | contig 21421 bp, 18 predicted proteins | sample YL17G11_20_MG_FD_203454 | JGI IMG/M metagenome (GOLD analysis project Ga0315288, IMG submission 203454) | Sediment microbial communities from Yellowstone Lake, YNP, Wyoming, USA - YL17G11_20 | ecosystem: Environmental > Aquatic > Freshwater > Lake > Sediment | place: USA: Wyoming | collected...
AAGGATATTGTAGGATTTGAACTATTAATTAATTGGAAATCGCCTGTAATCATCGTCGAGGGAGCCTTCGATGCTATAGCCATCCGAAGAAATGTCATACCATTGTTCGGAAATACAATATCCAACAAATTATTGTTGACTATCGTTGAAAACGAAGCATCGGAAGTCAATATCATTCTTGACAACGATGCCTTTTCAAAATCAGTATCAATTTACAATATTTTAAACAGATATTCTATAAAAACTAAATTAATAAAACTTGATGAAAAGGATCCTTCTGTGTTAGGTTTCAACAGAATCAACACAATCATTTCAGACGCCGTTTTTACTGATTATGAAGATTTGATTCGTATGAAGATGAATAATTGATATGTCTATTAAGATACTAAATACATCCACCAAACAATTTACACATATAGTGCATGTGGCGGATATTCATATTCGTTTAACAAAAAGACACGATGAATACCAATCGGTTTTTAACCGGTTGTATGAGGAAATAAAAAAGACTCCACCTACTACGGTAATTTGTCTTGCGGGTGATATCGTGCATAGTAAGTTGGATTTAAGTCCGGAGTGTGTTCGAGAAGTAAAAGACCTTCTTCAATCTACCGCTGATATTCGTCCTACGATTTTGATTGCTGGTAATCACGATGCCAATTTAAGTAACAAAAATCGTTTGGATAGTCTTTCTCCGATTGTTGATGCAATAAGACACGAAAATCTATTTTATTTAAGAGATTCTGGACTTTATGGAATGGGTAATATTTTGTTTAACAACTATAGTGTATTTGATGAAACTGATAAATACATGAAAGTTTGTGACATTCCTTCACTATACAAAAATCAATATCAACACGTCATCGCTTTGTTTCATGGACCTGTAAATAACGCTTTGACTGATGTTGGATATAAAGTAACAAATTCATCTTATCCAACGGAAATGTTTGATGGACATACCTTGGCATTATTGGGTGATATTCATTTAAAACAAGACCTTCAATATTATGACGATTCTTCGTCGAAGCCGGCCGTTCATTACTGTGGTTCTCTGATACAACAAAATCACGGAGAAACATTGGAAGGTCACGGATTTTCTTTATGGAATTTAAACGATCACGAATATTCACACATCGAGATTCCAAATGATTATGGTTATTTTACTGTAAAAATTAATAAAGGAATCTTAGAAACCGATTTATCAAATATACCTAAAAAAACCAGACTTCGTATTCAATGTTTCGAATCCGTTGCCACCGAAGTTAAATCTGTTTTGGCCAAAATTAGATTGGTTACGGATGTTATAGAAGTATCGTATGTTCGTCTTGAGTCTCCGGTTGATCCGACAAAGGTTTCGGTGGTCGGAAATATTGTATTGAATGACCTGTTGAATCCAACCTATCAGAATCAACTGATTTCCGATTACATCAAAAAGAAATTGGAGATAGACGACCAATCCATCATAGATTCTGCCTTGAAGATTAATGCAGAAATTAATCAACTGATAAGTAAAGACGAGTGGACTAGAAATATTCGATGGAAACCTAAACGTTTTGAGTTCGACAATTTATTCTCTTATGGTGAAGGTAACGTCATAGACTTTACCAAACTCCATGACATAGTGGGGTTATTCGCTCCAAACACTTCAGGAAAATCTACAATTCTTTCAGCTTTATCTTTTTGTATTTTTGATAAATGCGATAGAGAATTCAAGGCTTGTAACATTCTAAATGTTCAGAAAATGGGATTCAAGTGTAAATTCAATTTCGAGATAAACGGAATAGACTATTATATTGAAAGAAAAGGAGAAGCTGACAAAAATGGAAATGTTAAAGTAATGGTTAAGTTTTGGAAAACAGAAAATGGGGTTGATGTAGAATTAAATGGGGAAGGTAGAAGGGATACGAATGACACCATTAGGGAATATTTGGGCACGTATGATGATTTCGTTTTGACTTCTTTGAGCGTACAAAACGTAAAAAATGTTGTATCGTTTATTGATACCGGAAACACAGAAAGAAAAGATTTGTTGGCACAATTCATGGGATTGACCGTATTCGATAGACTCTATAACCAATGTTACGAAAAAGTCAAAGAACTAAACGTCGAATTAAAGCAGTATAACAACGACGATTTTACTCAAAGATTGGTTCAGATATCCAATCAATTATCTCAATCCTTAAGTGCATTTAATGATTCCAATACAAAAATACTATCATTAGAAGAACAAAAATCCAATAAACAACAAGCGTTATTGGAAGAAAGTTCCAAGTTGGTAAAAATAGAAGTCGTTGTCCCTCCTATTAATTCATCCGAATCGAATAAGCATTCGTGTAATCAAATGATTTCTAAATTGGATGTCGAATTAATCACACAAAAAGCGTCACTGTCTTCGACGGAGAATGGATTGAATTTAATTGAGTCGGAGATTGTAAAATTGGAAGGAATGAACATTCAAGATTCTTATAGAGAATTTCAATCGTGTTTAAAACAAAAAGATGAAACAAGGAGTAAGATAGAAAAAAAGAAGATTCAGGTAGGATATAAGATTGATAAAATTAATAAGGTAAAGGATCATCAGTTTGACCCCGAATGTGAATACTGTGTCAAAAACTCTGATTCATTAGTTCAAGAAGCTGCACATGCACACCAAGAATTGAAATCTGACAAGGATGAATCCGATGTGATGATATCACAATACGCCGAATTAGTAGGGAAAGTAGAGAAACTTAATTGGGTAGAGAAATTGAATTTTGATTACAATAATTTTCTTGAAAATAGAAACAAGAAGAAGGATTTAAAGCTAGAGTTGACGAATAAGATAAACCGAACCGAATCTTCTCTGTTATCCTATAAAAAGAAGTTAGACGAAGCAGAAGGTAATATTTCTTTATACCGACAAAATGAATCGGATATAAACAATAATCTAATCATCGAAAAAGATGTATTACAAATAAAACAAGAGTTTAAGAACATCGAGTTTGCTTTGAAGGAAGAAAATCGTCGAGTCTTGGATTTAAATGGAAAAATCTCGGTCTGTAATAATCAAATCGAAGACATAAAATTAAAAATTCAAAACGGTAAAAAAGTAGAGATAGAGTTTAAGGCGTATGAATCATACGTTAAAGCCGTCAGTAGGGATGGTATTCCTTATGAAATTATTTCAAACACCATTCCTCAACTGGAAAAGGAGATAAATGACATTCTAAGTCAGATTGTAGAGTTTACTGCCAGATTAGAAATTGATGGTAAGAATGTCGTTCCTTACATCATGTATAATGACAAAAAATGGTTAATGAGCTTGACAAGTGGATTTGAAAAATTCGTTATGTCTTTGGCTATACGTGTGGCATTGATTAATATATCCAATCTACCTAGACCTAATTTTTTGGTGGTAGATGAAGGATTTGGTGTCTTGGATCCAAACAATCTTCCATCGATGCAAACACTATTCTCTTATCTAAAATCTCATTTCGATTTTATAATAATAGTTTCACATCTTGACGCATTACGAGATATAGTTGATGGTCACATTGAAATAAAGAAAGAGAATGGATTTAGTAAGGTCAATTTTGAGTAACTTTAGACGGGGATTCATATTTATGATATATGAATCTTTTGAATAGTTTAGGAAATAAAGGCCAACAACTCCATTTGTTATCCAGACCATCGGATATCACCGATACCGCTTATTTATCTAAATATTTCGTTGTATCTGAATTCGACCCTGTTTTTTCTGGTGGAAAAAACGCCATATCAATCAATGGTTCTGCTTTTTTAAAACAAGGATCTGAAATATCTGTAGAATGTGTGGATTCTAATGGTAATGTTCTCTTTATGGAAATGGCTAGATTGTCGTCTGGTCAAGGAACTACTAACGTTTATAGAGAAGGAAAGTCGCAAATCGTAGCCATATACGTTTATGGAGACACTGCCAATGGAACAGGAAAATTAATACTGTATGGAACGGCTGTAGATGGAAGAACAGTAAAGTGGATAAGCAACATCTCTATAGATAAAACCAAGAAGAACAATTCTAAAGTAAGATTTTACAGTAAGCCGGTATTAGAAGTAAAAGATTTTCAACTACCCATACTAAATTCTAGCGTTGTTAATTTAACAAAAACCATTGTTAATTTTTCTGCTAGCGTAAATGGATTTGCTACGAATCCACCAAAAGATACAAATTTCGTATTAGTTAACAATCGTTCTCAAGAAATAGATTATAGAATCAATATTAATTTTCCTGTCGTTGATAGAAATACTCCTGATAGTAAATCGTTTAATTCATCTATGAATGATGCACAATTTACTTTGTATATCAGTAAGATAAACGAGCCCTATTCAAACGGCGTGATATCATTTAATCCACCTTTGACTCAATCTTTTTTTGTTGATCAAGTCATTTCCAACAATTCTTTAAAGATAAATTCTCCATTCGTCTATACCAACAGGGGAAATTCTTTAATAACTAACATAAACAGCGCGTCATTATTAATTTCTTACCCTTACATAAATTACATAAATACATCTTCGTATGTTACCACAAAAATAGGCGCGACAGTCACAACTACAAAACAATCGTTTGCTGATGTAACTTATAGGAACATAAAAACATTTTCAGGATTTGTGGCTAGACACAAAGTATATCGAAGAAGTTTATCTGGAAATGCTTCCTTCGCGGTGGTTGCTGACGAACCATTGACATTAAACGAAGCCTTGTTAGATAACAATACTTTGAATCAATTTTACAATCGATTGGGTATTTTCTATAACCCTCAACATCTTTATAGATACTGGTACACTAGTTCTAATAACATATCATTGATTCATACTCCTGATTTTAGTATAGATACCATGAAGATAGATTCTACCGATTTTTCTTTGGCGAATGGAACGGTGTATGCTATGGTAAAGAACGATTCGATAACAACCAATCGAAATGCTCAATATGTTCCATTTAACTCCGACGAATTCAATAATACATCAGGGTCTTCTTATGATTCCAATTTCATTCTATTAAGACAAGATGTAGAGTATATTTTCTCCGCAAATGCGGTAATTGAAAAAAATATGACTGAGACAGGAGCAAAAGTTTCCTTTTATATCACAAGTTCTATTCCTGACGCCAAAAAACAAAACGGGTTTAATGACCAATTTGGAATAAAAATAGGAGAAATATCAGGATCCAATTTATCTAAAACACAAAATATAAGTGACTACATAGCCAAATTTTCTGTTGCTAATGACATATATGGAACGTTGGTCATAGTTCCTTATCACTGTAAGGTATATTTACAGAATTTATCAGTAAGAACATTTGGAGATGACGGAACATCTGCCGAATCATATACCGTAAGAATACCTTGGTCCGTTCAATCCAAAAATGAAAGTTTTGAAATAAAAGCGGAATTATTTGATGTTAATAGCAATCTTATTTTTTCGGACTTAAGAACTATCCAATCCTTCGATCCTAGTGGTAGTGCATCAAACTTATTCGTGGGCAGTTTATCCACAAAGGCCGGAGCTCTCACAGGGTCAGACTTCGGTGGGTCAACAAAAACCGCATCGGTTGTATTTTCTAGTCCATTAACTACGGATCAATATTCTGTATCCGTTATTGGAGAAAATGTTAATAGGAATTGGATGATATTTGATAAAGATTCTTCTGGGTTTAAAATTAATTCGAATAGCGCGGCTGTTTTTACACAATCCGTATCGTGGATGGTAATGAGTCACGGAGAACTATATAATTGATTAAATACAATCTAATTGACTATTTATAATTATGACGTTCGTAGATTTTATAAATAATGATAAAGTGTTATCTGAGGAATTAGACAAATTAGTTCGTAATCTCTTTGAAGGTGGTGCTTTTGGTCACTTATCTCATCCCCACGAAAATCTCGATTTAACCTTTTCGGAAATAAAGAAAATGATAAATGATATTTTTTCTGGAAAGATGGAGACATACGAAAAGATAGATGGACAACAGATTTCAATATCTTGGAAAAATGGAAAGTTAGTTGGAGCTAGAAATAAATCCCATCTTAAAAATCGTGGGGAAACCGCATTTACTGTTGATCAATCTCCTTCATTTTTTAATACGAGTGGAAATGTTCCTACAAACATTGTGAAGTCGTTTCATGACGCGATGATGGATTTACAATCTGCATTATCAAAAATTCCTTCGGATAAATTAGAGAATATATTTCAAGAAGGAAGTCGATTCATGAATACTGAGATTGTTTCTCAGGAAACACAGAATGTTGTTCCGTATTTCAAAAATTATTTGGTATTTCACGGATTGATTGAATACGACATTAACGGTAATCCAATAGGTAATATTGATGGTGTTGCTCAACAGTTGGTCAATCTTCTAAAAACCATAGGAGTTTCTAATCAAACTAAGTTTGAGATAATAGGACCAAATAAAATTGTATTGAAAAATTTTACGGAGATGTCAGGTGAGAAGAGACATATCTTAGAAGAACTAAAGAAGATTCAAGGACATCTTTCCGATTCGGCTACTATTGGAGATTATAAAGACGGAAAATGGTCGGAATTTATAAAATCTTCTGCTTCGTCGCTACATTATTCTTTGTCATCTGATTTATTGAGTATGCTTTTGGGAAGGTGGTCAAGACACAATAAAGGAGCAAACAGTACTATTAAAATTCTTCCTAAGATTTCAGACCCACAATTTAAAGCTTGGTTTTCTTTATTTGATAAAAGTGAATCAGACAAAAAAGATAAAGAAATTATTCATCCTATCGAATTGTTTTTCTTACATTTCGGATCAGAGGTTTTATATCATGCCAGCGGATTTTTGACAGCATCTCCTGATAAGTCGATTGCACAATTTTCGGAGAAAATCAGAAAGGATTCCGAAGAAATTATAAGAAGTAGAAATGTGGATGACCTTAAAAAATTAAAATATGAAATGGAACGATTTGAAGCAGTCGGGGGTCATGCGAAATTGGTAGGAACTGAGGGGGTAGTTTTTTCAATGAATGGACAATTATACAAATTGACCGGAGTATTTGCTCCACTAAACCGATTATTGGGAATAATTAAATTCAAAAAATAAGTTAATATAAAACTGGGACACTATATAAATTAGGACAACAATTTTTAAAAATATAAGTTATGGCAAGAAGAAAATGGAACTACGAAACTATTGGTCAGGTATTAACCGACGAAAATCCTTTTACACAAGTAGGATATACTCCCAAAAACATTCAAAGAAAAATAGGAGATGTGTGGACGGATGTTAAAGGAATTACTTGGGAACAAAGAAAAGGATATAGGTCGAGAGTCAATAAACAAGTTGATTGTATTCGAGAATTGATTAAACAAAAATGTTCTGGATGTAAGAAAGACATTAATCTTTTTGGAACCAGATACGATGAAAAGTTTTTTCCTAAAACGGGTATGTGTTATGATTGTAATATAGACAATCATACAAAGTTAATGGTTAGTGGTAAATTCAAAGAATACGAACAAAAGGTAATTTGGTCTAATCAACGTTCGTATTTAAGAGATGTTAAACAACATCTAGAAGAAAGTATATTGTTGTTGCCTACCGACACAAAAGTAGAACAAATTGCTTCCAATGGAGTCATAACGACATGGGAAGGAGCTCAAACTAAATTATTTTTGGAGTCTGCTAGAGCCGATTTGGAAAAAGTTACTAAAGGAATCGAAGAATTGGATGCGGCTCTCGAAAAGTTAAATTAATATGGCAAACCATCCAAATTTAAGAGATATCATAAAAGAAGAATACAAGAGATGTTTATCAGATCCGATATACTTCATGAAGAAGTATGTAAAAATTCAACATCCACACAGAGGTACTATTGCGTTTGAACTGTATCCTTTTCAGGAAAATACATTACAGAATTTGTGTGACCATAGGTTTAATTTGATATTGAAGTCTCGGCAAATGGGTATTACTACATTGGTTGCTGCTTATTCTTTGTGGTTGATGGTGTTTCATAGTGACAAAAACGTATTAATTATTTCCATCAAACAAGAAGTATCAAAAGAAATCGTGACTAAAGTAAGATTTGCCAATGATCATTTACCCTCATGGATAAAAGTCAAGGCTGAAGAGGATAATCGTCTTTCTTTGAGACTTGAGAATGGTTCGCAGATAAAAGCTACATCATCCTCCGGAGATGCCGGACGTTCTTCAGCCGTAAGTTTATTAGTATTGGATGAAGCAGCATTCATCGATAATGCAAATGAAATATGGATATCAGCACAATCAACATTATCAACGGGTGGTAATGCTATTGTACTTTCTACTCCCAACGGTGTAGGAAATTGGTTTCATAAAATGTGGGTGGAGGCTGAGAAGAAGAAAAACGATTTTAATACCATTACATTACCTTGGAATTTACATCCTGAACGTGACCAAACATGGAGAGATTTACAGACTAAAAACCTTGGTGAAAAAGGAGCTAGTCAAGAATGTGATTGCGACTTTCTAACATCAGGTGCTAACTTAATCGATTTGAATATTTTAAAGTGGTATGAAGACAATCAGAAAAAAGAACCTATGGAAATTAGATCCGGAGGGTCTTTGTGGGTCTTTGAGCCGCCGGATTTTAGTAAAGATTACATTGTGTGCGCTGATGTTGCTAGAGGCGATGGGTCAGACTATAGTGGAGCACACGTAATTGATGTAGAGACTTTAACTCAGGTTGCAGAATATGTTGACCAAATAGGAACAAAAGACTACGGAAACATTTTAGTTTCTTTATCAACCGAATATAATGATGCTTTATTGATTGTAGAAAGAGAGAATGTAGGGTGGGCAGTGTTACAACAAATTATTGATAGGGATTATTGTAATATTTTTTATTCTTCAGCGGATTTAAAATATGTCGAAACTTCCAGACAATTGAAGAATAAATATTATAGCGAAGATAAAAAATTACTTCCTGGATTTTCTACAACTATGGCTACTCGACCGTTGATTATTTCTAAATTGGAAGCATATTTCAGAGAAAAGATAATAACAGTCCGTTCTATTCGTCTTATTAATGAACTGAAAACATTTATTTGGCATCATGGTAAAGCTCAGGCAGCCGAAAACTATAATGATGATTTAGTTATGGCGTTTGGATTGGGATTGTGGGTAAGGGATACAGCATTGAGGTTAAGACAGGAAGGTGTATATCTTACAAAAAAAATGTTGGATGGGATTCATATTACCCAAAATTCCTCTAGCACAACCCCTATTTATACAAGTAACATAACATCTAATGCAATAGAACAATGGCAAATGAAAGTCGGAGTGGGTCCTGATAAGATAGAGAAGTTAGATTGGCTTTTATAAAAATATAGCATCCGTAAAACTGTATATATGTATCATAAGTAATATCACACTATGGATAAAAAACTAAGACCTTTAGGCAGCGAAGAAGAAGTTGACATAAAGAAGAAATCTCTTTTTGCGAGATTGAAAAGGTTATTGTCATCCGGTTCTGTTGTAAGAAATGTAGGCGGAAAAAAGCTTGTAAGAAAAGATACAAGTCAATTGAGTTATGCGACCGATAGAAACAGTCTCCGTGACCGTTTTAATAGAGTTCGTTCTACTGCATATAATGCTTATACAAGAGATTTTGCATTATCCTACCAAGCAGCACGTATGGATTTGTTCCGTGATTATGATTGTGTAGGGCCAGATACAATAATTCCATTGCCGGATGGTTCCAGACCTACTATCAAAGAACTAACAGAGAAATACAAGGATAAACCACAAGAGAGATTTTGGGTATTTTCATACGACCATGAAACTGACTCCATGAAACTTGGAGAGGCATATCATCCTCGTAAAAAGGAAGGGAAGCGGCAGGGATATAAAGTTACATTTGATAATGGTCAACATATTATTGGAAGTTTAAAACATCCATTTATGATGCGAGACGGATCATATAAAATGATATATGAACTTCGGGTCGGAGACTCTGTGATGCCATTTTATCAAAGAGACTATAACTGCAAATATAACAAATACAAAAAACTGTATAATTTTTCGAAAGGATGGCAGTCTGAACATGTTATTGTTGCAGAACAATTTGAACGTCTATTGACTGATAATGAGGTAGTTCATCATAAAAATTTTAATGGATATGATAATTCTCCCGATAATTTACAGATAATGACGAAGGATGCTCATATTCAATTTCACTCTAACCATAGCAAAACTGTATTGTGGGGGGAAGAAAATTACGAGAATCAACTAAATAAGTTGAAGTCACATCCAAATTATGTTAATCGTGAGTTTCATCATTGGGATGGACAACGAGTTGGCGAAAATAATCCATTTTTCGGTAAAAATCATTCCGACGAATCCAATCAAAAACGGTCATCTACTCTAAAAGAAATGTTTGAGGATAGAAACCAAACGGGAGAGCATAACCCCAATTACCGTGGAGACATAACATTTACTAATGTCAAAGAGAAGGCACTTGAGTTTTATAAAGAAAACTCCAAAATAAACCTATGGGATTTTATTAAACATATTCAATGTGACCATTCTACTCTTCAAAATCGTCTTGAGAAAGAAGGACACGATTGGAAATCGTTCAGACAAGAAGTTGAATCAACGTTAAATCATAAAATAGTATCCATTGAAATGGTCGGGGACGTTGATGTATATGACGTTACAGTTGAGAAGTATGCTAACTTTGCAACTGATAGTTGTATTGTGGGAAATACGATGGATATGGATCCCATCATAGCTTCAGCATTAGATATTTACGCGGATGAATGTATCACAAAAAATGAGATGGGAAAAGTGTTAGTCATTCATACGGATGATGACAACATAAAAGAAATCTTAAATAATCTATTTTATCAAATATTGAACATCGAATTCAATATGTGGTCTTGGACACGAAATGCTTGTAAATACGGAGATTTCTATCTTCGGTTGTATATTTCTCCTGAATATGGTATTTATCAAGTCGAACCAGTCTCAGCATATAATGTCGAACGTATAGAAAACTCTGATCCGGTCAATAAGAATTACACAAAATTTCAAATCCGTCCTACGGATACTTCTGCGGTAGAAAATCTTGAATCTTTTGAATTGGCCCATTTTCGACTTCTTTCGGATTCAAATTTCCTTCCATACGGCAAATCAATGATTGAAGGCGGTAGAAGAATTTGGAAACAATTGAGTTTAATGGAAGACGCTATGTTAATTCATCGTGTTATGCGTGCTCCTGAAAAAAGAATTTTCAAGATGGATGTTGGTAACATTCCTCCCGGAGATGTTGATGCATATATGGAAAAGGTCATTGCAAAAATGAAGAAAGTTCCTTATATTGACCCTCAAACCGGAGATTACAATCTTAGATTCAATTTACAAAACATGGTAGAGGATTTCTTTTTGCCTGTCCGTGGTAGCGACAGTGGAACTTCTATAGATACACTGGGCGGAATGGAATTCACGGGTATTGACGATATTGAATATCTTCGTAATAAGTTAATGGCGGCATTAAAAATTCCTAAGGCATTCTTGGGTTACGAAGAAGAACTATCTGGAAAAGCGACATTAGCATCAGAAGATATAAGATTTGCTAAAACTATACAAAGAATTCAAGGAATATTGGTGTCGGAATTAGAAAAGATAGCAATCATACATCTTTACTCTCAAGGATATAGAGATGAACACTTGGTTAGTTTTAAATTGGAATTGACCAATCCATCTACCATATTTGAAAAAGAAAAGATAGAACTATGGGGTACTAAAGTAGATGTGGCCAAGGGAATGATGGAAGAAAAACTTTACTCTAAGTCGTGGATTTATAAGAACATCTTCAACATGTCCGATGATGACGAAATCGAGATTCAAAATCAAATCGTAGAAGATTCTAAACAGTCTTATAGATTAAAAGCCATTGAAGAAGAGGGAAATGACCCAGCTAAACCATTTGAAAAGATTAATCCCAATAAAGATGCCTCCGAAGGCGGTGGCACAGATGGAGGTCCGCCAGGAGGACCTGATAGTGGCCCACCCGGCGGTACCGGAGGCGGGGAGCCGGGAGGTAACGCGGAAGCTGAATTAGCTGCAGCATTAGGTGGAGAAGGCGGAGGAGGAAACGAACCTGCTGGTGAATTAAAAGAATCAGAAGAGATTGTTACGGAGAAACACGGAGAACACGCGGATGATTACGAAAGACCCTCTCAAAAAGGCGTAAAGGATGCCAGACGTGATTTTAGACACGGAGAAGACCCTCGTGGGACTATAGAAATGAAATCAGCCTTGAAATTGGATAAAGATCGTAGTCGCACACAAACCATCAAAACGTCTTCCTCATTGAGTTTAGAACAAGTTTCCAAGTCAAAAATGAAGAAACCCCAATCTACTGTTTTAAATAAACTAGATTCTTATCTAAAAAATATAAAAACAGAGAAAAGAGAACTCATAAAGGAATCAGAACATATCCCATCTTTGTTAGATGAGAAGAATATAATTGATGAATAATGCGAAAAGATAAAGACTATCATCACCAATATCACAAAAGACAGATTGAGAATAAGTGAATATTTGTCTATTTGAGAAAGAAAATACTATTTATACATAATAGGAAGAGTTTGAAATATATGCCTAAAAAATTGCGTCATTCTAAGTTTAGAAACACAGGTATTTTGTTTGAACTATTGACTCGTCAGATCACCGCAGATATTATCAGCGGCAAAGATAATTCCGAGGCAAAAGATATTCTCTTCAAATACTTTAAAGAGACAACCGAATTGGGTAAAGAATGGAGACTATATAATCTTCTTTTACAGGAAAAGATAAAAGATATACACAAAGCAGAACGATTTTTATCAATCGTTCTTGAACAAAGAAGTAAACTCAATGATAATAGATTGTTTAAGGAAAAATTTGACTTAATTAAAGAAATAAAGGAGTTATATCCTATTGACGATTTTTTGAAATCAAACATTAAGAATTATAGAACATTAGCATCTATATTCAAACTCTTCGAAAAGACTGTTTCTAAAGATTCTAAGTTTGAGATTCATGAAATTTTTCAAGCCAGTACATGTATTGTTGAACATATTGTTGATAAGGTAAAGAATACATCATCCGGAGAAGATTTATTGAAGATGTATGAACAACAAAGCGAAGATATACGCCTTTTGTCTTATAAAATGTTGGTAGAAAAGATGAATAAAAGGTATCAATCTCTTGACGAGAATCAGAAATCGGTATTGAGAGAATATATAAACAACGTCTCTAATACTAATTCTTTAGGTCAATATCTTGCAGGACACATTACAAACATCAAAAAACAACTATCGGAATTAGGTAAAAATATCGATTCGGATGTAGTCAAGATTAAGATTACGGAAGTAGTAAAACAATTAGATAAAGTAAATCTCGATAAGAAAATCAAAGACAATCACGTATTAGTGGTTCTATTATCTCACGAACTTGTAAAAGAAATTAAATCTCGCATAGATACCAAATAATATGAAATCCTCTCAATTAACAAATATCATCAAGGAATGTATAAAAGAAGTCTTTTCTAAAAGAGAATCTGTATTTAATGATAAAAAATCTTGGTCTGTTGCTGTTAAAGATTCATATCCAGCCGCAAAGTTAAAAAAAGATGGAATTGATTTGGTGGCCAGTGTAAATGGTAATAATGTTGCAACGTGGAGAGAAGAAGTTGGTGAAGGGTGGGTTAAAAATTCAGTAAAAGAAAATGAATTTGATGGTAGAAAGATGCCTAAACACAATGCTAAGGTCAGCGACGAAGACATGGAAGAAGCAAAAGTAGTTGCTAGTAAAATTTGGCAGCCTGTTTATTTGACCAGATTTCACTCTACGAGTCTTGATGGCAAACATAAATTTTTCGAAGTTCTTTTACATTCTGCAACCGGAGATAGACATTGGATGTATATGGATGAAAATGGTAAGTGGTTTTATTCTAAAGGATACGGAGCAGCATCCAAATATGTATCTGCCGATGAATATTTAACCGAAGAGAGAGAAGAAGCTTTTTATAGAGATGCCAGTGATAGAGAGAGTATGGCATCTGATGTCAAACGAAGATTGGATGCGATAGATAAAGCTGGTTTAAAGGATGAATATGATACATTGATGGACGGAATTTTTGATTTATATATCACCGACTTTGATAAAAGAGCCGCACAAATCCAACAATTAGAAGATAAAGCATTAGGTCTTGTTGGTTTGAAAGAGAATAGTAAATTTCTCAAAGAAGCTAAAAATTTAGATGTATTTAAAAGACATCAATTGAAAATTGCTTTACAAACTCTTAAAATGAATGACGCAGGAGCATCAATTATGGGTGGTATGTCTAAAGATGAGGCAAGAAAATTTTTAAAAAGCATAGGGTATGCTGATTGGCAAATAAGGAAACTTGAAGGTGAGTTATTCGAAATGTCAACGACTGGTGGAGTGGCTGGATACAATATTCCCGGAGCATTTACTCGAAAAGGTCAAGCTCCTGCTAAAAAAGCAATGGATGTAACAAAACGCATGGGATATACTCCTGTTAAAAAAGAATACAAATAAGTATGATAAAATTAAAAGGATTAATAAAAATCAACGAACAAGGTGAAGTTCCTACATCACCCCAACCGCCCGCTGCGCCAGGCGCTGCTCCGACTCCTGAACCAACAGTTCCGGATGCATCTGCACAATCTCCAGAACCTCCTGTGGCTGGAACAGGCGAATATGATTTCACAAAGGATTTTAAGGAATTTGAAGATACCTCAAATAAAGCCAAGACTGATGCTAAAAAGAAATTCTTAGATAAGTTGAATGGTTCGGTTGTAGGTAAGAAGGTAACAACCAATGCTTCTCGTGGATACGGTCAACCACAAAAAGATTATACCATAGATTCAGTAGCAAAGGGAAGCGTGGATTGGTATTACAGCAAAAATGTAGTGGTTCTAACCGATAATAATGGCAAAGAATATTTCTTGACTCCTGGAGTAAACATCAAGATTGACGCTTCTGTAGCTGCTCCTGAGGCCGGCCAACCAGACCAAGAACAACCAGATGCAGAGGTTCCTAAAGCTGCACCTTCAGCTCCAGAACCACAAGAACCAAGTGGTTCTCCGACTCCTGAACCAGGGGCTTCTGCTCCCGGCAATGAAGCTCCTTCGGGTCCTGCCGCCGTTCCAGAACCACCAACCGCAAAAGTGGCCGCAGCGAAAATTCCGGTTCCTCCACAAAATCCAGAAGAACCAGAAGAAGAAAAACCATTAAAAGAATATACACAAAATTCGAGAATTGTTAAAGACATAAAGGATTCTTTATCGGAATTTTTTGTAAACGAAGATATACGTTTAAATAAATACGTAAAGTCGTCTAAGACTAAAGTTAATAAGGATTCATTGAATGTGATATCTGAATATAAAATGGAAATTCCACATGGTTTATTTAAACAACAAATCGATCTAAGAGAAATGAAATTGAATTTGGTCAATGGACTCAGAAATAGATTCCAACCATCAGAGAATATTATAGAAATAGAATCTGTTGGAAAGAATTATCTGTTTACTATTATCAAGGAAATCGTATAATTTTATGAATGAGGATAGAAGATTATTAGTAGATTGTATAGCATTTGAATTTGTTAAGGATAATTTATTCGAAGAAGCGTCTCGTGATGCCGGTAGAAAATTGATTGTCAAAGGAGTTTTGCAACGTGCGGGACGACGAAATCAAAACGGCCGCGTTTATTCAAGAGATATCTTATTACGTGAAGCTAAAAAATACGAAGAGAATTTCATAAAAGAACGTAGAGCTTTAGGAGAATTAGACCATCCAGAATCTTCGGTGGTTAATTTACAAAATGTCTCTCATAACATTGTGGAGACACATTGGGAGAATGACGATTTGGTTGGTACCATAGAAGTTCTTACTACTCCTAATGGAAATATTCTAAAAGAACTTTTCAGGTCTAATATCAGATTGGGTATATCAAGTCGTGGACTTGGAACCGTAAAGAAAAATGTACACGAAGACGTTGATGTTGTTCAAAATGATTTTGAATTGATTGCTTTTGATTTTGTATCTAATCCTTCTACTCGTGGTGCATTTATGTATCCAGAGGGACACTTAAATGAAGGCGTAAAAGACTCCGTTAAAAATCCTATCAATGGAAAATGGGAACAAACCGAAGCCATAGTTAGAGATATTTTAGGTAACATCGAACAGTAATGAAATCGGTTCTAAAAGAAGTTCAATATGAAGACGTAGTTGTGACTCAAATCATAACTAAGTATAACCGTCGCAAAGTTGAAATTCTTAAGAAATTAAAATCATACATCGAAAATAAACCTGAATATCTTCCTCTGTTAACTCCTGTAGATAACGTCATTAAACAATTACATATATCAGAATCTTCTTATCATAAGTTTTATTCTGAATTAGAAGAGGGATGGTTTGATAATTTAAAAGACAAAGCAAAACAAGTTCGTTCTACTTGGAGAGATGCTAAAATTTCTGTATTTGCTGACCAACTTTCTAAAGAATGGAAAGAAGCAACACAAGAAATTCTAAATAAATTTGGAATTAAAGATAGTCCTGAAAATGCAGTAGAAAAGTTAAAACAGAATGCGTATCATTCAGAACTCGAATTAACAAACAACGGATTACAGGCATTGGATGGATTTTATTCGGATTACGATCATATTATTGACTATATCAATAAAATGAATACCCCAAAGACCCCTGCTGTAAAGGCACCGGTTAATCCGACCCCACAAAATCCTCCAGCGGCACCACAAATTAATGTCACGGATGATGAAGCAGAGAAGATTGGAAAACATCTTAAAACAACCGTTGACAATTACATTAATATTACTAGTGCACAATTTAAAACTGTATTGTCTGCATTTCCACAACCAATGCAATCATATCTTTCTCGAATAAAGATTGATCAACGACCACCACAAAGAGTTCCTGTTGGTAGAGGTTTAAATAATATTCCGGACAAAGAAAAGGAAAGATTGGCCAAAGAACTTAATACGTTTTTGTCTTCGATAATAGAATCTTCTACCAAGATGATTAGAAATACAGCTCATGCTTTAAAAATTAATATTAAGAATCTAAAAATTCAAGAAATTGTAGAACAATTGAAAAGAAAAGTGGAATCGTTTCCTAATAAAAATGATTATCATGATATCTTTCAGAAATTGTATAATCTCTTCAATAACATGAAGATTATTCGAGAGAGTTCCAAAAAACTTCATGATTTTACTCCAAATGTTGTGAGTCAACCGGTTACACAGCCACAATCACAAAAACAAAAGTCCGGTATTAAACCGACTCCGTAACTAAATAAAATTAGTTTACAAGTTCCCCCATCGTTGTATAATAGTGTCCGTATGAAGGATTTTTTATTATCTTACGATTCTGTCTGTCTTCGTCCGAAGTATTCGGAATTAACATCAAGAAATGATGCCGACGTTACTGTAAATTTCTTGGGACATAAATTTTCTCTTCCGGTTGTTCCAGCTAACATGAAAGATGTTATCTCATACGAAAACGCAAAATTCTTGTCAGAAACAAATCATTTTTATATCATGCATCGATTCAACGATGCTAACGTATTTTCTAAATCGTTTTCTGATTACTGTTTGGTAAATGACGTAAAATTAAAGAGTATCAGTGTGGGTGTAAACGACGACTCCAAAAGTCATTTATCATCCATTCGAGATTATTCAATGACTCCACAGTTTATAACAATCGATGTCGCACATGGTCATCATTCTAAAGTTAGAGACATGGTTAAGTTCATTCAGGATATATTCAAACCCTTAAATTATGATAAAGATGAAATGATGCTGTGTAAACCAAGATACCCAAAAATCATTGCGGGTAATGTTGCTACGGTTGATGGATACAAGTTCCTGTGTGATTTGGGTGTAGATGCCGTGAAGGTTGGTATAGGTGGTGGAAGTATTTGTACCACACGTTACAAGACAGGATTTCATTTACCTACATTACAATCAGTTTATGAGTGTGCGGCATTGGGATTAGATATTCCAATTATTGCCGATGGTGGTGCCAAACATTACGGTGATATTGCCAAGGCGTTGACATTGGGTGCAACTATGGTAATGTCGGGTGGATGGTTTGCTTCATGTATCGACTCTCCAGCAAAAATCATCGATGGTAAGAAAATGTATAGAGGTTCTACTTCTTATGAAGCTAAGGGCGAACACAAACACATCGAAGGAAGAACGTTAGAATTAGAAGAAGGATTTATCTACGAAGAAAGACTTCTTGAAATAAAACAAGCATTACAGTCATCAATTTCTTATGCTGGTGGAAAAGATTTGTCGGCATTTAATTCGGTGAAATGGGAGAGAATTTAAATTTCAATATGAGTATCGGTTTTTATACAACATTTGAGTTGCCATCTAAGTCAGGCAGGTGTAATTTTTACGGTTGTAACAAAGGTGTATTCCACGGAGGATTTTGTGAAGCACACGGAAAAATAGAAATAAGAGGTAAGATAGTTGATGGTGAAGTAGAAACGAATCAAAAAGGATTCAAAAAGGCTTATAAATGAATGACGATATAACAAACGAATTTAAGGCGGTAGCAGAAGAACAGTATAGTTCTCTGGAAGACAATACTCAAATCGATAAAAACGGATTGACATTCGTTAAAATGAGTATGTCTGCCGATGCCATGAACTTTATAATGGATCATTACAAATTATCCTCTGTAGTCGATGTAAATATGGCATCCATCGCCTTGTTAAAAATATTAGGTAACATGGAGATTGCCGGATGGAAATTTGCAATATTTAAGACCATTACAGTAAATGGAAAAGAAGTTATGACCGGTGAATCTTTCGGATTAGATATTCATGATTTAGTAAAAACCGCATTATTACAAAACCAAAAACCACAACAACAAAAGGAAACCAATGAACAAAGTAGCGATTGAAGAAGTAGAGTCTGTATTATTAGAACAAAAAATAGACCCCAAAAAGGTTTCGGAAATCATTCGAGCATTAGAGGAAATAGCTGAAGAAATTTCGGATGCTTCTAAAGAGTCTGAAAGTGGAAGTGGATTGGAATCCGACGGCCTTCCTGCCGACCCCGGTGACGATTCTACACCAAAAGAAAAATCTGAATATTTAATTGTATTGAACGATCCAGATAATGTATTAGATGGAGCGGAGTTGATGGGTTGGGTAGTTCAACAAAAAGAAGGCCACGACGCCGGCACGGTATTGAAGAGATTGAGTGATGCTGCCAAAGACCAAAACGAAGGAGCTAAAAGAAAGAAATCCTCATTGACTTCCATGATTCAACTTTTTGAAGGAATCAAGAGTAAGTTTCTGAAATCCCACGGCATTAAAGTAAAGACCAAGGAAGCAGTTAGAGTGTTGGTCACAGATGGAAAGATTGTGTAATGAATCACGTTGACCCAAAAACAGTAGATATTAAAGAACACGTAAATGATAATCAACGAGTTCGTTTTGTTATGTTTCGTGATGACCAATTTTGGTATGAAACCGAAAAAGGATTTATGTTTCCGATTTCTCTTGATGAAATTAGAAATTCCAAAGTATCTATGTTGGCCAACGATAAAGCTTTATTATTCATGAGATGGATGCGAAAGTATAAAGAATCGTTTCAAGAGTCGGTTGACAAACCAGTATAATAAGTGTATGATACGGTATCATGAAAAAGTCTGATAAAATAAAGAAGGAATCCGACGAAATAATGGGTAAGATACGTGGAATTGCACGACACATCCGAAATGTGGAGGATAATTGTTTAATCTTAGGTGAGAAGCTGATAAATCGAGGAGAGATAGAGTTAGGTCGTCAATTAATTGCCAATGGATTTATACACGATGCCAGTAAATTTCATGGCATTGAGTTTGAATTCATGGCACCGGGAGTTCCTACAGAGGAAGAATCAGCCAAACTTAAGATGAAATTAGCCATTCATCATCACAATACGACAAACAAACATCACCCAGAAAATTGGAGCGGAGGTATTAAAGATATGCCATCTGTTTTTATAGCCGAAATGGTTTGTGATTGGAAGTCCAGAAGCGAAGAGTTTGGAACCTCTCTAAGAGAATGGATAGATGAATCTGCCACTAAAAAATGGAATTTTACAAAAGACGAGGGGGTTTACAAAGAAATCATGAAATTTGTGGATTTACTTTGTGATAAACCATTTGAACAAATCAAATAAATAGATTCTCAAAAAGATTTGTTTATGATATAATATGTGATATTTATATCATATATGAGAATAGGATTATTTAAACCAAAAGGAGTTCTTGGTAAGTCGGTTTCTTTCTTTACAAGAGGAAAATATTCACATGCTTGTATAATTCTCAATGACGACTCGGTTGTTGAATCTATAGCATTACACGGAGTTAGACATTGTAAATCTCTCCGTGATATAATGGATAAAAAGGATGCCGTTGATATCTATGAAGTTAATACTAATGAGTATGCCGATAAAATCATTGTCGATTTCTTATTAAAACAAGTTGGAAAAAAATATGATTATTGGTCTGTTTTCGGATTTGTTTTGTTCACACACAAAGAAAGTAGGCCGACACGAGGAAAATGGTTTTGTAGCGAATTGGTTTTTGCTTCGTTTCGTACTGCCGAAATTGAATTATTGTCAAGAATTCATACGTGGATGGTTTCCCCCACTCTCTTATCGTATTCAAATAAATTAACATTTGTCAAGACTGTGACCAGATAAAATTGTTGATTGACAACTTTTTATAGTGTGGTATATTCCCACATTATGAAATGGTTTCCTGAAAATTTAGTTTACTTGACGATTCATGGTTCAAAAGCCTATGGACTTTCCAACGAACTGTCCGACCTTGACATTAAGGGTATTTGTATCCCACCAAGAAGTGTAGAATACGACTTGTTTCATAAATTCGAACAATCCGACAACCATCCTTTTGTGGAGGCGGTGGCCGGCCATCTCAAGAATCCAAAAAATCCAAAACTAGAATCAACTGTATTCTCTCTGAGGAAATTGTTCGTTTTGGCTTCAAATATCAATCCCAATATTATCGAAGTTCTTTGGACGGACCCATCTGATCATATCATGACTACGGAACTGTCTGACACGTTGATGGAAAATCGTAATCTATTTCTTTCATCCAAGGCCAAGTTCACGTTCAGTGGTTATGCTTTTTCTCAAGCGGCCAAAATCGAACGTCATCGTAAATGGATTGTTTTAGGTGAATTAAAAGAACCCACTCGTGCTGAGTTTGGTTTGCCCGACATTCGTGCAAGACAATTAGACGAAGTATTTGGCTTCATCAAAAGTGAAGTTGAACGATGGAATCTATCTAAATTTCCAATGGAAGAACAAGACCGTGCAGAATTAAAAGAAACCATTT
>Ga0315288_10003036_pt1 | contig 21420 bp, 19 predicted proteins | sample YL17G11_20_MG_FD_203454 | JGI IMG/M metagenome (GOLD analysis project Ga0315288, IMG submission 203454) | Sediment microbial communities from Yellowstone Lake, YNP, Wyoming, USA - YL17G11_20 | ecosystem: Environmental > Aquatic > Freshwater > Lake > Sediment | place: USA: Wyoming | collected...
TGTGTGCGGACATAGCCTTCGGGCTAGGGGCACGGATAGAAGGATGGTCCACAAGACCTCAAGAGAAGGCAAGAGAAGAAAGGAGAAGAAAAAAGAAAAAACCGCTTGCGTCACATCATCATAGAAGGAAATTCCTTTTTTCGCGGCGTGGAAATTCCTGCTCTTGGCACCGAATCCCCCTCCTGACCATGTCGATAATATATCGCCGGCCGGGCGCCGCTGTCAATTTCCGGGAAAAGCGGCTAAGGCTCAGCCCCCCAGAGATCGCACCGCCTCGGGCCGGGAAGGGTGCTTCAATCATCTTTAAAGGGGGGGTTGGCGCTAAGATCAGCCCCTCCCCGCCTCACCTGATAATGCCGTCGAGCGCATGGCGTCCCTTCCCTATTTTATGGCGCTCCAAACAACCTTACCATCCTGACCTGCCCCCTCTCCCCGGCCTCCCCCTCGTAGATGGCCCGTTTTTTCCACTGGGATGCCCTCATACGCAAGCGAGAGGACTAAGTACCCCCCCGCTGTACCTCTACAGGCGAATGTGGCGGCTTCCTCTCTTTGTTACGCTTCATCCTCGGCGTTATCTCGGCCTACCCGATACTTGATGTCGTAGTTGATGATAAAGTCTAACTCCTCCTCTGCAAATCCGTAGTGCTTGGCCAAAAGCCGGTCTCTCCCTTCGATAGGCGGCTTTTGCCCTTGATGTTTAGATGAGGATTAAACATAATTATAGTCAGAGGATGAATATATGAGTGAAATAGGGCCACCCCGAGTGTTCGTATCCTATTCTCATGATTCAGCAGATCACAAGAGATGGGTATCAGAGCTATGCACTCGCCTGCGTAATGATGGTATCGATATTATTCTTGATCAATGGGATTTATCTCTTGGGGAAGACATAACGAAATTCATGGAGGTTGGGCTAGTATCATCGGATCGTGTTCTCCTCATTTGTACAGAAAACTACGTCCGAAAAGCAGATGCTGGCGAGGGAGGTGTAGCATATGAAAGAATGATCGTTACAGCCGAGCTTATTCAGAACTTGGGGACACAAAAATTCATTCCAATTGTGCGCCAAGGCGAAGGAGAACATACTCTGCCAGCGTTTATGGGGGCAAGATTTTATGTAAATCTTGGCCCAGGAAGCGATTTCGAAGCACAATATGATCTCTTGATAAGAGAACTACACAAGGAACCTATAGGCCCTAAACCGCCTCTTGGGAAAAATCCATTTGCAAAACAGCCCTCCGGAACTGAAACGCCATCGGCTCCGAGTGGTGTTGTGCCACTTGCCGATCTACTTGTTGATGAAAGGGATACTATAAAAATATATGACACCGCGCTTGAGGTAGCCCGTCAAGGCGATCTTGTCGCATGGCGGCGACTGATCAAATTGGTCAGATCTAAGCGGGCAATTTCCCTCCAGAGCTGGCGTGAAGAGCGGAAATTAGATGAGATTCGTGATCCGAGCGCAATGCCTCCGATAATGGACGAGGCAGTATCATTATATGTACCTATTTTTGAAGTCTCGTTGGCTGGAATTCAGTCAGGGCGCGATAAGTTCCGAGATCAGCGGGCCGTGATCGATGAGCTCATGAGTCCTCGCGGCTGGGTCAGCAAGGGGAATTCGGCTGTTGATAGTATACCTGGGGGGCTTGTATTCGCCTTTCAAGCTCTGTATGGGGCAGCCTGCTTAGACACAAACCAACTAGAAATTGCGATCCAGCTTGGATTGACAAGGATCGCGTATTCGGATGGCCGCAGTCCCTCTAACCTAATCCACATGCATGGTTTAATAGGGTGGCCTCCCGCACTTGGGAAAAATAGCAGAGGGGCTTGGGATTGGCTCATGAAGGCGGCCCAGCGGTGGCCCTGGTTGCTGCCTGTTTTTATCAATGAGGAAGACTACCAAGTTGCCCTAACTGCATATTATATGGCTCTTAGCATCCTTGAACTTGCACTAATTATCCAGGCTGGAGAAGGAGACCTCCTGCTTAAACAAGATATAATCAGTTTAGACGTCCCCCCCTGCTTCCTTTATAATGATGAGGTTATTTTTACAAAGGCTTATCGACACTTGCTTCGAAGCAATCCTAAGGTACTTTGGGAGTCCTTGGGAATCTCAATTGATGCCATGAAGAAGTACTGGCCAATCTGGGTAGGCGCCTCAAAAACATGGGTTGCGAATGTATACGATATGTGGTTTGAGGTCCCGCAAATTTATAGCAGATTTCTTGAGGCTATTTAAGGAGCTAATATTCACCGCAGGTGCTACTTCTGATGACCGACCTCTATACTGATGAGGTCCCCATGGCCCGGGATAGAGCTAAACTCGTTAAAGCAGAAGCCAGTCGATTAATCGCGTTATGCAAATTAATCTTCCATTTCTTTAGCCCACTCTGGAATCAGCCTAAATAATGCCTTCCCTAGTTGAGTCACTTCATATTCTTTAGCAGCACCATAAACCCTTTTATCCGGCGGTCCCGGTTCTCCCGGTCTAAGTACGCCAAGCTTAATGAGTTCTCGCGCTATCTGCCTCAATTCTGGCTCGGACGATTCCCGATACCCAAGACTATAAAGCCCTTTTCGATCCGGGTCGAACGGATATAGGTCGAAATAGTCAAGGGACCCAATCGTCCCCAGAAACCATATTTCTTCTGGATCTAACTGGTTTAATACTTTGTCAACAAATTGATCCCGAAATACTTGTGCTGTTCTTAAGGCCCCTTCCAATAATTCGGATACCAACGAAATTGAGGAATCGATATCTTCCGGATTATATTCATGATATCGAATGTGCAAGATATCAAAAGCCGTTGGGCTTGGACTAAGATTATCTCTTAATACGATGACTTCTTCGGGAAGCCTTATAGCTTGGGCAATTCCTAGTTCATACATTACGTTTGGATTTGGGCCCGAGATCTTCGATGCAATATCTTGAAACGAAATATCCGCGAGTATTAGTTTCGCTCTCCCTATCCCCTGGAGTATCTCTATAATAATCGAATCGCTTGTTCTATTTTCATCCACCTTATATGGTTCTAATCTTGCCCGCCGTATGGCTGGCACAAAGATGCTTTCCCATCTTTTTTTAAACGCATTCTCGAAGGGCATCGCTACAAAGACTTCATTGGTTCTGTCATATTCTCTGAAGTAATCAATAAATATTTTAGGGAACATAGCTGTCCTCCCGGGCCTTTATTTGCTCCTGCTCCCATTTTTTACACTCGAAAACGCAGCAAACAACATTTCCCCCACAAGTTTCTGTATTTCTAACACTTGATCTTCGCACAACATTTTGGGCGGCCTAATATTAGCGTGGGCCGCAACGGCATTCCGTAAAACAAGAAAATAGGAAATTAGGTCCTCTAGCTTCCACCACTTCCGTTTCCGAGTAAATAGAACATGGTATGAACGCCATCGATTCTTTGAAAATGAAGTCTGGAAGTTATAATCAAAGTCGTGAAGCTTCCTTTGAATTTCTCGTTTCTTAAGCCTTTCTGTTCCAAGTATCGCTTCTAGCGCCCTAAACGCGGATAAAAAGGACATGTCATACCTTGTTCGATTCTCAAGGTACTTTTTTCTCATAGAATACTTCGTTTCTAATAAGCGATCATGTCTGTAATGAAAATGATAATAGGATCCATTCATCATCATCTCTGAGATTGCGTAGCTCTGTTCAAGATGAATCACGCTCTCCGCTAAGGCACGGTTATGGAGAACAGCGCGAACAAATTTACAGGCTTCGCCTATATGGCCTCGAGAAAGATACTGCGATGAAAAGATTTCGGATTCTAAGAAATCTAAATCTATGCCATAGTTGGAGTGGGGTTTATTCAGTTCTAAAATTTGTCTTCTGGTCTGAATGGGTCTCGGCTTTTCTCTAAGCTCAATAAGCGTATCAAAGTGCCTATCATTAAAAAGGTATTCATGAAAAATTACAAAGTACGCTCTAAATGGGATGGCTAGTGCATATGCCTTTTCCTGACTTGAGGCCGCAATTAATAACAGCGTATCAAAAATGTCATGAACAAAGATCGAAATTCTTCCCATCCCGGGCACAGGAAAAATCAGGTTCTCTCCTTCTTTAGGCAGAGGTAGGCCACTCTTGAGCCAATATGCTTTTCTGCTCTTACGCGTTAAAGTGTCGTTGCCGCCAAGAACCGGGCCCGATTCCAAAGGTTGAGCAGTTATTCCATTAAAAATGAAGAATTTCATAATTACGCGCAAAGGAAGAAGGACCCATTTGCTGATCATAATATATTAAACAAAGGGCATGGCCGTCAACCCCCCGCGAACATCGGGAAGCGGTATCAGTTCGGCAGACTCCTCCCCGTGTGCCACCGGTGTGCCAAAACTCGCTTAAAACCGCTGAAACTACGGGTCTATGATTGAAACGATAAAGCTAACGGAAAACGCTGAAAAACAAGGTAATAAGATGGCGTTCCTGAGAGGATTCAAACCTCAGACCTTTGGATCCGGAGTCCCTGACCTGCCCCCATTCACGATACCACCTCTAAAGTGAGCTTTTCAGGCCATGGAGCCTCACCCAAAAACTGGTCCAGCCAAAAGTGGAGTTTTTTGGCCTTTTATTCTAGTTGAGAACTTATCAACGAACTGCCGTGGCGTCAAGTCTTCAAGCGAACTGTGCGGCCGGAACTCATTGTAATCTTTTCGCCACTTCTCTATCTTCTCCCGGGCGTCGTCCATCGACAGGAACCAATTGACGTTCAAGCATTCATCCCGGAATGTGCCGTTGAACGACTCGATCATCGCGTTATCCATAGGTTTACCGGGCCTCGAGAAGTCCATCGTGACCCCATTTTCGAAAGCCCATTTATCCAATGCTCTTGAGATAAATTCGCTCCCATTGTCGCATTGGATGCGGTCCGGAGCGCCCCGCTCCATAGCCAGCCGCTCGATGACCGTGGCGACTTCTGCGCCCGTCATGCTTTGGCCGGCCTCGATGGCCAGGCACTCCCGACTATAATTATCGACTATCGTTAAGGCCCGGAACCGATGGCCATTAAAGAGGCTGTCGACAACAAAATCCATGCTCCAGCAGGCGTTCGGACGCTCGACCTCAGGCCGCACCATCCTGCGGCTTCCGGTGACATGCCGGCGAGGACGCTTCCGGCGTAAGTTGAGCCCCTCCTGGCAGTAGATCCGGTAGGTCCGCTTATGATTGACGCGCCAGCCCTCGCGTCGAAGCAGAACATGGACCCGGCGATATCCGTAGCGAACCCGTGTCTCCGCGATCTCCCGGATCCGCAGCCGCAGGGCCCGGTCATCTCTGCGATGCGAGCGATACCGATGCGATGAGCGGTAGATCCCGATGACCCCGCAGGCCCGCCGTTCGCTCACCCAATAGGCCTCCTCGAGATGCTCGACACGCTCGCGCCTTTGGGCTGGCTTCAGAATTTTTTTGAGAGCACATCCTGCATGTTAATAAGCGTGCAATAATAACCCCTTATGGGCAGCGAAAAATGACCCCCTGCATCTAGAAAGGGGCTTCCAGTATGCAACAAGAGCATGTATTGTTCCTTCCGGCGACAGTGCTGGAAGGAGAGGGAATGGTCAAGTCAGACCTCTGGCATGAGATCCACAGCCGGTTCAAGCTCAAGGAGACCAAGAAAGCGATTGCCCGTGCGTTGAGCTTGGATGTCCGGACCGTTCGCCGGGTGCTCCGGCAGGAGGCGCCCCGGGCCTACGAGCGGGTGCGTAAGGGCAGCAGGCTGCTTGCCGGGTTCGAGGACCGGATCCGGCAGCGGGCGGCTGCCGTCGGCTTCTGCGCCATGGCGATCTACGAGGAACTGCGGGCGCAGGGCTACCGTGGCGGCTACGACGTCGTGCGCAGGTTCGTGAGCCCTTTGCGGGCGGAGGCGACGCTAGAGGCGACGATGAGGTTCGAGACTCCTCCTGGCCGGCAGGGCCAGGCAGACTGGGGACAGTGCTGGACCGTGATCGGAGGCAAGCGGACGAAGGTCCATCTTTTCGTCCTGACGCTGGGCTACAGCCGAAGGCTGTTTGCCGCGGCGACGGCCGACGAAAGGATGCCAGCCTTCCTCCGTTCCCACGAGGAGGCTTTTGCGTTCCTGGGCGGGGTGCCCCACGAGATCGTCTACGACAACCTGAAATCTGTTGTCCTGGGCCGGGACTTCGAGGGCTCGAGGTTCGAGTGGAACCCGGTTTTCTGGGACTTCAGTCGGTACTATGGGTTCAGGCCTCATCCACATCGGCCATATCGACCCCAGACTAAAGGCAAGGTCGAGTCGGGCGTCAAGTACGTCAAGCGTTTCTTGCGGGGAAAAGAGTTCACGAGCCTTGATGACCTCAACTGCCGGCTTCTCGAGTGGATTACGTCCGTGGCCGACCAGAGGGTCCACGGCACGACGCATCGGCGGCCCGCCGAGATGTACGTCGAGGAAAAAGAACTTCTCTTGTCCTCGAAGGGAAGGCGGGCCTATGTGCTCGAGGAGCGGGCCGTGCGGCATGTCTCCAAGGACTGCCTGGTGGCCTTCGAGACCAACCGCTACTCGGTGCCGTACCGGCTGGCGGGAAAGCGAGTCGAGGTCCTGGCCGAAGGCCAAGAGGCCAAGATCTACCATCAAGGCGAGCTCGTCACCTCCCATCTGCGGCTCAATGGCTCCTACCGGTCGTCGATCGACAAGTCGCACTACTGGGGCCTGTTCAAGCCCGCTGTGCCGGCCAAAACGCCCCTAGAGGACGTCGAAGTGCGGGACTTGGCCGTCTATGAGCAGTTGCTCGAAGGAGGCCTCCAGTGAGCCTCTCCCGCATCCAGGACAACCTCCGCCATCTCCGGCTCTACAGGATCCAGGAACGCCTCGAGACGGCCCTTGAGGAGGCGGCCAAGAACAGTGTCTCCTACACCGACTTCCTGGACGAGATCCTCTCCCAGGAGGTCGCCTCCAAGCAGGAAAAAAACATCGCCCTCCGGACCTCCCTCGCTAAGTTTCCCTACGTCAAGACCCTCGAGACGTTCGACTTCGCCTTCCAGCCTTCGATCGACAAGAAACGGATCAGAGAGCTCGCGGAGTGCAGGTTTATCCCGAACGGAGAGAACGTCATCCTTTTGGGGCCGCCCGGGGTGGGAAAAACCCACTTAGCAGTGGCCCTGGGCGTCAAGGCCGTCACCGAAGGCTACAGGACCTACTTCACTCAGGCCATGCCGCTTATCGCCTCGTTGACGAAAGCTTATTCCGAGAACCGGATCGAGGAGCGCCTTAAGTTCTACTGCCAGCCCAAGCTCCTGATTATCGATGAGATCGGCTACATCCCCATCGACCAGCATGGTGCCCACCTGTTCTTCCAGCTCATCTCCCGCCGCTACGAGAAGGGGGCCCTGATCCTGACCTCCAACCGCGGCTTCTCGCAGTGGAACGAGATCTTCGGGGACCCGGTGATCGCCACGGCTATCCTGGACCGGATACTCCATCACTCGACCACGATCAATATCAAGGGCAACTCTTATCGGCTAAGGGAAAAGGTCAAAGCGGGCCTCATCCGAGAGCCCGAGGTTGAAGAGAGCTTAGCATGAGAAGGGGGGTGATTTTTCGATGCCCGAAAGGGGTGAATTTTGAATGCCCATTGACAGCGGGCCGTCTTCTCATCGACCTCGATCTCGCCTAGAGCACAAAGCCTCCCCAGTTCCTCCTCGACCAACGGCTTCAGCCTCTGGCCGCAAGGCCGATCGAAGATCTCCCAGAGCGTCTCCAACGCCACCCGCACCGGCCTCCCATACACGGGCCGTCTCCGCTTCCGGGGCGGGGATTCCCCCTTAAGGAGGCCGGCTATCTTCCGGAGGACCGACTTGCGGGCCATGCCCGTATTACGGCAGTACTCATCCAAAAGCGCGCTTTTCCCCCTCTTCCGGACCCTGAGATACCGTCCCAAGAGGGCTTTCAGATACTGTTCGCGAGATCGCATGTCCATCCTGTGCATGTCACCCGATCCTTTATGGGATTTGGGTAACATTTAATATGATTCAACGGCCCTGCTTTCGGCAACATTTTACGTAAGTCAATGCAAAGAGTTGACAAGTCCTCATGGAAACGGCGTATACTTAAAAAAAGTATGAAAATAGATTCCTGGGTCATATGAAAACCGTGTTCGTAGTTATTTGAGAATGCGTTGAAAGATTTATCAGGATATTGATTCCGATGAAGGCATATACACGAACAGATCTTTTAAGTGCAATTCCCAATACTAAAGACCGACCGGTTGCAATAGACTTGTTCGCAGGGGCTGGAGGGCTTTCAGAGGGCTTTTCCAGATCTGGCTTTTATATCGCGCTCGCTGTGGAGAAAGATCAGCACGCAGCAGCTACTTACTTCCATAACCACTGCAGATATAAGACGAAATATCGAACTCAATTGCTTGAAAACAACATCACTGAGCTAGATTTTTTGGGGATAGCAGATCAATTTAAGCAGAGATTGCGCAGGACGCCTGATGTTGTCATCGGCGGTTCGCCTTGTCAAGGATTCTCACGGTCTAATATGAGAACCAGGAATATCGAGAATCCTGACAACCGACTGGCAGACTACTTTGTGCGTGCAGTAAGGGACTTGCGACCTAGGTTTGCAGTTCTAGAAAATGTCGCAGACATCGAGTCTTTTGATAAGGGAAAGTTTATTGATAATTTGATGCATGCTTTCCGCGAGATCGGTTATGAGATCAATTATGAAATACTAAATGCTGTCAGCTTTGGGGTTCCGCAACGAAGGAGAAGGGTATTTGTTGTAGCCGCCAGCGATAGCTTAGTTTTCGAGTTTCCTGATCCGATAATCCCGAGGGAAAATGGCATTACTGTATGGGATGCTATTTCTGATCTCCCTTCCTTGCCGAATGGCAATACTATTGACGCTCTCCCTTATGGCAGGTATAAAAAACTAACGGCTTATCAGCTGGCTATGCGTACTCGAACAAATAGTTACATTAGAAATAACCTCGTCAGTCGGAATAGCGAGCTGGTTCTTAGTAGATATGCACACATTCCACAAGGCGGGAACTGGGAAGATGTTCCAGATAGGCTGATGACTAATTATCGAGATAAAACTAGGTGTCATCACTGGATTTATCGCAGATTGCCGGAAGACGAACCATCAGTAGCAATAACCCACTATCGTAAGAGCATGCTCATACATCCGCGAGAGAACAGGGGGCTTTCTGTCCGTGAAGCCGCCCGAATTCAATCGTTTCCGGACCACTATGTGTTTAAGGGGACGCTGGGTTCTCAGCAACAGCAAGTGGCGAATGCGGTTCCTCCATTACTTGCCAAAGCCGTAGCTCGTCAAGTCAGGCGTAGTCTGGAATTATGATCAGCTCGGCATCTTTTGCCAAATCAGCATATTCCTTGCTCAGCCCTCACGAGCGGAAGTATTTTCGACAAAAGTTGCTGAAATGGTATGCATCCCATCATCGCCACTTTCCCTGGAGATCAAAAGTCAATTCGTTTCATCTGCTCGTTGCAGAGGTTTTGCTGCAGCAGACAGACGCCGCTAAGGTGGCCCTGATCTATCCGCGTTTCATCGAGGTGTTTCCTACGCCTTCGATCTTAGCTATGGCGGACGAAAAGGATGTGGGCAGATTAATCTCTCGCATTGGCCTTAAGTATCGGGCTTCTAGACTAATCAGGACCGCCGCGATAATCCAGAATCATTTTGGTGGCCGGGTTCCTGCGGATTCCCACTCCCTTCTCTCGCTTCCCGGGATTGGACCATATGCCACTAGCGCGGTTCTTGCCTCAGCGTTCCATCAGCGAAGCGCTGTCTTGGATACTAACGTTATACGAATTCTTGATCGCTTTTTTGGGCTTCGTTCTTCCAGACCTCGCGCCCATACTGATCCCCGTCTCTGGCATGCAGCCCGGGAGCTTCTGCCGCGGCGCAACAGGATGGCCCGTATCTGGAACTACGCAGTGCTTGATTTTTCTGCACTTATCTGCCGCTATCGTAATCCTTGCTGCGACGGATGCCCCTGTCGGCGGCTATGTCGTTTTTCCATTATTTCGCGGCAGCCTTAACAATAGCTTCAGCGTATTGTTCAGGCGTGATCTTGCCTTCCATTATCTGGTCTAACATTCCGAGATTATCGCTTATACTGATCTGAATCTCTTTTCGGCCAACAGAATAATTGGGATTCCGTTCCTTTCTAGAATGCCAGGCTTCTGCTATTTGCCAAGCACTCTCGTAGCAGTTGTGTAGTTCTGCATCCGTCAGGTCGCAGGAGTCGATATTGCCAAGCATTTCGTTTACACAGGGCGCAAACAATCTTATCCATTCGCGGTCCAGCAACGACGCTAAACGAGACAGCTTTTGCTGGAACCAGACATCAAACCTTGGCTCTTGATTTATTCCGTTAGAGTCAAATACTGTAACCCATTCGCCCCATTTCATCTTGCTAACAAGTGATTCTGAGTATCCTCCCAGTCTATAGCAATACCATAAGTGTTCGCGATATGGCCCTCGGTCTTGATATAGCAAAGCTTCTGGAATATATAATTTGACGTTCCTCCATAAAAGCGGGAGTTCTGCTTTGTGCGGGAAGTTTCCTCCATCAGAAATGTCGCGCAGGGCACGCCCTAGTTCCCAATATGCCCGCAAAGAGCCTTTGCCCTTTTCGGATGGCATAAGACCGTCATTTGTAAATTTCTGAATGAGTTCCCTAATCCGTATCTCTATATATTGGTCCAATTTGTCCGCTTGTTCACAATCCGCCTGGGAAAGGCCTATTCCACCAATCACTTGGTATCTTTTTTGAGGAGTTTTCGCTACGAGAACGGCCATGGTCTCTTCCTTACATTTGATTCAGAGCAGTCCCAATAATGGTATCAAACTTTTCAGCAATTTCCCTTGCCGACAGGTCGCCACTAACAAATTGGTCCCTATAGTGTTCGGCGGGACCTTTGTAGACATCGTTCTCGAAAGCAATCAGATATGCGCGCCTTAGCATTTGTTCCTGTTCATAGCGTTTCACCATGCTTGCATCGCTCCTGTTCATAACGAATCTATATGCAGAATGCCCTGCGTTAAGATAGAAGGTATATCCATCGTCGAGCGTGCCGACGTGCCAAGACTGGCGGCCGTCGGTTGGGTCCTGAGTATATTGAACATCTTGGAAAACCGAGTGGCCGGGGGGATCTACCTCAAGGTAAAAATGAATAGACTTTTTATCAAGCTTCCATTTCCTCGGTTTGTTTAACTCTGCGCTAGCACGCGCTAGCCTGACAACAGCAAATATATCGCACGCACGTTCTGATACATCGGCAAGAGCCTGAAGCACGGTGCAGAACCTCTCTGGGGATATTACAATATCATCGACAAATACCACATGATCTTGCTGGGGATTGAGTAAGAAATCAGCCTGGTTCACAAGGCCAAACAGCGGCAGAGTGAGCCTCCCTGTTTTTTTGTTTTCTAAATGTCTCACCGATGCTGCCAGGTCAATTGCCAGAATAAAGGGCAAATTATTGGTGACTTTCAATTTTATACTTCTGATAACTTCTGCGATCTCAACCCTTCGAGTGTCGCCGCGCGGGAATTTGCATGAAATGTGCAAGGTCACCGGGGGCTTGTCCACCCTGGGAGGGTCAATCCCTATATATAGAGTTCTAGCACAACGTGCGACAACCTCGGTTGAGTCTGCCTTGATGAAAACAGCTTCTATACGTATAGATTTGCCGTCTTCGAAGTGGTCGCGGGTAACTTCAAAAGGAGCTACCTCGACGTTGATCTCTCTTTCAGGCTCCAGCGAAACTTGCCTGGCATAAAGTTCGGTTTCTTCCCGGCCCAGCTGTCTTGCTTTAAGGCGAAATGTCCCGACCCATATTCTTGCCGCCTTGTTTGTTAGCAGATATTTTATTGGCCCTACTCGGTCACCAATTTCGATCCGGAGAGAGTTCTGCTGGGGAAGCGTCATCTCCTGAAGGAGTATATCTATATCCGATTGGTCGACTCCGATGTTTTGCTGAGTGACAAGGCCAAGCTCAGCAGCCATTTCGTTGATCTCCTTCATCGAATCTAGCAACCGGCGTCTGGATTCCGCATCTTCGTTGATTGGTACGAGACCCAGACGGCGCTCAAAGTCTCTTAATTCTGCCCGAACGGTGTCGCGTATTTGTCTTACACCATTGCCGCGAAGGTCAAAACCATAGTGGGTAGTTCCCTCAGACTGCTCAACTATTTCTTCCAGAGGAGGCTCCAAAATTACGTATCCAGCAAGTCTTTTAGCAATTCTTGGATGGGGATCAAGGGCACGAAGGATGCTGCCGATCTTCATCCGTTTACGCTGAATCCAAATATCCCTGAAATCCTCGTCGATATTTCCTGGCAAGACTACAAGTCGCACTTCCTTGATTCGATAAGGATGCCCGCCAGCGGTGATCTGAATATTTTTTTTGGAGTGAACCCGGACCCCTTCCTGACTATCTTCTGCTTCACAAACTGTCTTAATTGGATCATGCAGCTGCACAGGAATGGTTCTATCGCCTTGGCGCAAAAAGATCTTCGCATCAAAACGGTGAATGATTTCCCACCACGTTTCTCCAATCATATGAGCGAATGATGCCGCGTAAACGCTTGAAGAGTCTGAGAAGGAATGCATGAATGCCTCAACAATTTCGGGCCTTATATCAAGAATCGTTATTCGCGTACCTGGAATAGCTAACGGTACTAGAAAGCCGCTAGTTTGCCTATAGATGAAATCCTTTGCGGCATCGTTAGTATAAGGGATCTTGGGCTGTATTAACGTTCCTGAGGCGACCCTGCGATCTAAGGCAACATATACTTTATCGGGAGCTCGCAGTGAATCCACTAAAATATTCGTTGTGATAGAGGCCGCATGGAAAACGAGTTTGCCGCGGCCAAAAGATCCTGCGCCTATGTTGCCCCCAGAAACGAACCTAGCCAGGAAACGGCCCAGGCGTTCATCCGGGCCGAGGGTTCCTTCTGCAAATCGATATATAATCTCATCAGGCGTTAAGATTTCTCCAGTAAGGCCAACTGTTCCTTCGTCCCAGAAGACTAGGGCATCTCTACCAGCAATCTGCATGAGCTCAAAAGTCATTGACCAAGTACGGCACGCTTCGACTTCTCTGACGTCAGCCCGTGCTCCGAACCCGTTCTGTATAGCGTCTTTCTGGACACCATGGGCTAAGCCCTTCCCCGGATCAGAGCAATATTCCCGGCCTACTTGTTCGATCTGGGCCATGTCGTCTTGGGGCATCTGTACGTATTCGCAATTCGGCATTGGCTTTCTCCTTAAGGACGAGAGTCCTGTATTAGCGGGATCTTTTGCCAACACTTTTCCACATCAGACTCAAACCTTGCTGGGTGTGATATGGAATAACCTTGACGACCATGTTGGACTAATATGTTAGTCATTCTGAGCCACGCAAGGCATATGTAGACTTGATAAGTGGGGAGTTCTGTGCCCTCAGTCGGAGTCGTAAGCGGAAGAACATTGTCCATAGCAAACCGTCGCCTATTAGCCCCAACGACCTTCAGTTTATTAACAAGGGCTAGAAGCACGCTTTTTGGGGCCTTATGCTCATAAACAGACTTCTCTGCTTTGGACCATCCTAATTTGTATAAAATTTCCTCATCGCGCAGAAACTTCGGGAATTCTCCCCTCCTAGGCGAACGCCGCATCGCCCTCGCACGTTGACTGTTATGAGCCGTATGGAGTGTACCCGCCGTGGCCGCGCTACTACTTTCACTGGATGAGCATTCGGCAACTTCATGAGAAACTGGGTTTAACTCTGTCGCGATGTCGCGCAATTCGCCAGCGAGACTCATCAGAGATGCGGCCGTTGCATAGTCGCATTGCTCTAAAGCCTTCTGTGCAAGTTCCGCGACAGATTTCTCCGCCTTTTGCACAATTTCCAAACCCTCTGATAATACGCTCATAGGTATAATATAGGGAAAATATAGCGAAATGTCAATCATTTCTTTAAATTCTCTTAGATTTAGTTGCTTAAACCGGATAAGTTGCGGATTCCTTAATTCTTCCACCGAGAAATGATGGCAGACAGCCCAGTCCATACTTATCGCCCCCTATCCGCTACCGCTTTCTACAGAGGAATCAGAGCTCATAGTTTGCTGGTTTGGAGAAGGTCAGCAAACCGTCAACTAGCTTCGAAATAAGGTGCTTGTCAGCCTGACCTACCCCTGCTTAAATTGGTCCAGGAATAAGGAATAGTCGCGGAAATCAGCTCTTTGGGTATTCGAACCCATAATCTAATGGTTATCCGAAGAACGCTATCTTTGTTCTCTGGACTCCTCCCCCGAGTTAAGTGCGAATGCAGTGTGGCCGTAACCCCTAAAAACAGTTATATTAAGTATGGTGTTAATGGGCAGACCTTGACTGAGATTCGAATTGCCGCACAGGAATCCGACCTAAGGATGAAAGGAAACTTATATTTAAATTCTCTCTACGAATAATTTCTACACAAGAACCTTTTGAATTTCTTCTGCAAGCTCATTACAAAAACGCTTAACCTTATCTTTTTGTTCCCCACTAAATTCTTTGTTTCCATCTAAATTTAATACGCCGATAACTTCCCCATTTTTATCCTTAATTGGTGTGCTTATTACCCACTTCAAATCTTCAGGGACTAATGCTAATTGATCATCTGGGATTTTGTATTCACCGCCCGCGCGGATCCTACTGTAATCTCCATATACCTGCTTTTTTGTTCTCCAAGCTTCTCCCGTACAACCTAGATTAAGGGGGATTCTAATAACATTATCTTGGCAACCCTCCATGTTAAACTGGTATTTAATGTTATAAATCCGTTTCTTCTTATTCTCCACGAAAATATTGGACCTTATCCTCTGCTCTGGGATCATATATCTGAATTGCTCGGCGGTTTTTAGATCCCCCCTAATTATTTTCCCTAATATTCTTTCTCCAATCTTCCTTGCCTGTAAGAGTTGAATTATGGCGAAAATTACTAGGGCTATTATTATTATGATCACTTTCCATATCAGTTTAATGTCCAGCGTGAGAACTGATATCGTTGTTGTTATGCCAAACAGGACTATGCTTAGACAAAAGGTCGGCTCCTTAAAGCTGATGTTTTTCACTTTAGTCCCCCCTTTATTAGATATCCAGATATTTTAAAACTTCCATAAAATTTTCTTTATGGGGTTCTTGCCTTATCGAAAACTTGGCAAACTTGGCTAATCTTTCTGATGCATTGAATGCAATTGAAGTCCCCACCTCCTTTGCTAAATGGATATCATTATCACCATCACCCACGAAAACACATTCTTCCTTTTTTATTTTATATTCCTTTATCATTAATTTCATAAAGGAGACTTTTCCTGCTTCGTCGCTCGGCGAAAGAACCCAATGATCCAAATTCCCATTCTCATCCCAAAAATATTCGCATCCTATAAAAGCATGTTTAATTTTCAACTCACGGATTGCCTTGTCAGCCTGATATTTAAATCCTCCGCTCAATAGGCACGTAGGAACTTTAGCTTTATTGATATAGCGAAAGGCCTCTTTGACGCCTGGGGTAAATTCTATTCCGTCTATAACATTTTGAAAAAGAATTTTATTAAGTCCATATTTTTTATGGATTAACACAGTCTCTTCCATCCAGGCCATATAGTTAGGATATTCACCTTTTTTCCATCTATGTTGAGTCGATAATTCTTCTTCTAGTGCTTGAGGTCCTAGTTTTTCGGCGATAACGAACCATGCGCTTGGGGGAACATTGGTTTTGGCCGGTGGTATTGCTTTTTTGAAAATGGTTCCTTCCATATCAAAAAAAAGCATTTTAGCAAGTGAATGATGAGTTTCCTTTTCTGCGACGCGGCGAATTCGCGCTCCGGACGATGAATCTTCCCTCCTAACCACGCTGGAAGTATATGGCCAGCCGGGCGGCGGTGTCAATCTTCCTGAAAAGTAACCTGATGTCTGTTCTTCAGGCGTTCAGCCTTGGCGGAGGCTGGCCCCGGAAGGCGCCCAGGATGCCCCAGGACGGCTGATCTCCGGGAGGTTTCATAGGGGGAGAGGCATAAACCCATGTTACCCTACGGGCATTTTTCGTATCAGGGGAGAAGGTAAACATCAAAATCGCTCTACGTGCGTCCTGGCGCGAAATTCGGGTATCCCGGCAGTTTTCGCAAAACCTCCCGGACCTCTGTGAATAGCACAGGTATTGCAAACTGTTATGACCTCGTGTTGCTTTGTTATGCTGAAAATATATCGCACGTTTAAGCGGTGATTATCGTGCGTGAGGACTAGCGCCTGGGGCATGGGTGTCAGCGAAATCAGGGCTACCGGCTCGGGACGCGCTATCACTAATCAACTAATTTTGTGACATATTTGTGACACGGGGGGAGGTCTGCCCTCTGCCTTTGACTAACCTTTTTATTGGTGTTATTCTTTTGCCAGGTAGCTGAAAAGAAAAAAAGAGCTTTGAAAAGTAATGTAAGGAAATCTGTGACGCTATGAGTGCTTTTGCGGAATATCTCGCGTCCATCAAAAAGGAGCTTGATTGCGGCGTTGCGACGGAACACACCTACCGTCCCGCACTTAAAACTCTGTTGGAAGCATACGGCCAGGGTATCGCCGCCACCAATGAACCCAAGCGCATCAGCTGTGGTGCACCTGATTTTAATATTACAAGGAATAACGTGCTTCTCGGCTATGTTGAGACTAAAGATATCGGTACAAATCTCGAAGAAATGGAGCTCGCCAAGGGGCCACACGCCGAGCAGTTTATCCGGTTCCGCGATGGGTTGCCGAATTGGATCCTAACTGACTATCTCGAATTCCGCTGGTTCGTAAACGGCAAGAAGCGGCTTACCGTCCGCGTCGCCGACCTCGGCACGAAGGGCAAGATTAAACCGGCGCAAGATGGAGCGCAAAAGTTAGATCAACTCATTAGTGCATTCTTAATAGAACCTGCACTGACCGTCGCCACCGCCAAAGACCTCGCCACGAGCATGGCGCATATGACTCGCATCGTCCGCGCCCAAATTATCGAATCGTTCAAAAAAGAGACTGCAGAGGCCAAGCATGGGTCCTGGCTCCACAATTGGCTCTATGCCTTTCGTGAGATACTCATTCCTGACCTTGATGAAGCACAATTCGCCGATATGTTCGCTCAAACGCTGGCCTATGGTCTGTTTGCTTCACGCGTCCACATGCCTCCTGGAAAAGAATTTTCTCGCGAACTGGCCGCATTTAACCTTCCGAAAACCAACCCGTTCCTCCGCAAGCTTTTTTCCGAGATCGCCGGCGTGGATATGCCTGACTCTATCGCCTGGGCTGTTAATGATATTGTTGAGTTGCTTAAACACGCTAACATGCCTGAAATCCTCAAAGATTTCGGCAAAGGTAAGGGTAAGGAAGACCCTGTCGTTCACTTTTACGAAACTTTCCTGACTGCTTATGATCCGAAGACGCGCGAATTGCGCGGCGTCTATTACACGCCCGAGCCCGTCGTCAGCTATATCGTGCGCTCTATTGATTATCTGCTCAAAACACGTTTTAACCGTTGGAAGGGATTAGCCGATGAAAATACATTTATCCTCGACCCCGCTACCGGAACCGCGACATTTCTCTACGTTGTCATCGAGGTCATCCATCAGAACTTTACCAAGCAAACAGGAGCCTGGGATAATTACGTGGCAGAGCATCTGCTCAATCGTATCTTCGGCTTCGAGTTGCTTATGGCCCCATACGCAGTCGCCCATCTCAAGCTGGGCATGCAGCTTGAGCAGACCGGCTATAAATTCGGAACAGATCAACGCCTTGGGATATACCTCACTAACACCCTCGAACAGGCCGGCAAGAAAAGCGAACAGCTCTTCGCAAGTTGGGTTGCTGAAGAGGCTAATGAAGCATCCAAAATAAAGGCGGATTTGCCCATAATGGTGGTTCTTGGCAATCCGCCGTATTCAGGCATTTCTGCTAACCGCGGCGATTGGATCACTGAGCTGATCGAAGACTATCGCCATATTAACGGCGAGCCCTTGCGAGAAAAAAAGGTTTGGGTAAAAAATGACTATGTCAAATTCATCCGCTTTGGACAGTGGCGGATTCAGAAAACGGGGTTCGGTGTTCTTGCGTTCATCACAGACCATAGTTATCTCGATAGCCCCACTTTTCGCGGGATGAGAAACAATCTACTGAAGACATTTGATGAAAGCTTCATTCTAAATCTGCATGGAAATACGAAGAGACGTGAGAAAGCCCCAGACGGCAGCAAAGACGAAAACGTCTTTGATATCACGCAGGGCGTTGCCATCGCTCTATTTGTAAAACACGCGAAAGGCCATCCTCACGAAGTCTATTATTGTGATCTCTGGGGTCCACGTGAAGCGAAATATAAAGCTCTTAGCGAAACAGACGCTTCAAACACTATCTGGAATAAATTATCACCTTCTTCTCCATTTTTCGAGTTCGGAGCCGCCGATCCAAAAACCAAAGCCGAGTATATTAGCGGCTGGCGCCTACCTGATGTCTTCGGCCTCGGATCAAACGGGGTGCAAACATCACGTGATTCACTTGTCGTAGACTTTGACAAAATCTCACTGATAGAGCGGATTATGTATTTTGTAGATCCAATCCACAGCGATGCAGATGTGCGCGATCACTTTTTTGGCGCAAAGTCTGTAGGCTCATATCCTCCAGGCGATACACGCGAGTGGCGGCTTAGCGAGGCACGCGTCGCACTTAGAAATAGAAAAGATTGGAGAGGAGCAATCATACCCTATGTTTATCGACCCTTTGATGAACGGTTCCTTCTCTATCTGGAAGAAATGGTAGATTGGCCCCGGCAGGAAATCATGCGCAATCTCCAGCATCCTAACATCGCATTTTGTGTTGGCCGTGCTGGGCTGGTTGCCCAGGGTAATTGGGGCCTACTATATTGCACTAACGAACTGTGTGATCATAACATTTTTTATAGGGGTAGCAGCCTTAATTTTCCACTCTACCTTTATCCAGAAGCCAAAACTGCGCAGGCCAAGTTAGCGTCCGACACAGACCGCCGCCCGAATCTTAGCCTTGCGTTTTTAAAAGCGCTGGCGGAGAAGCTGAGACTCCCACAAGAAGAACCGCACGGTTTGCCCGAGGGCATCACTCCCGAAGATATTTTCAACTATGCCTACGCAGTGTTTCATTCGCGGACATATCGGACGCGCTACGCAGAATTTCTCAAGATTGATTTCCCGCGACTGCCGCTAACAAGCAACCTAAAGTTGTTCCGATCCCTTGCAAACAAGGGAGCTGAATTGGTTGCGCTCCAACTCCTCGAGTCCCCGAAGGTCCACGATTTTATCACCGGATTCCCAGAAAAAGGCGATAACGTGGTCGAAAAAGTTCAGTATACTGATAAGGACAATCGCGTCTGGATCAACAAAACCCAACACTTTGGCGGAGTGCCCAAAGCAGTGTGGGACTTTTATATTGGCGGCTATCAAGTCTGCCATAAATGGCTTAAAGATCGCAAAGGCAGAAAGATTTCCTACGACGATATTCAACACTACCAAAAGATAGTCGTCGCCATTAATGAGACGATTCGGCTTATGACCGAGATTGACAAGGTTATCGATGCTTATGGCGGCTGGCCAAAAGCATTTCAATAAATAGTTGAGGCGGGTGGAGGCCGGAACTAGCTCCTGGCCTCCCGAATGCAATAAAGACGTGTTACCACGGAGATTCGCCTCATGGAGAGAGACGATTAATGGGAAGGGGGAATTCTCAAAGGGAGCATTTGATTTGACGTTTAAAGAACTCGCGTGGGGAGCTTTCGTTTTTAAATTTATGGCTGGTTCTACTGATATTTCCTATTATCAGCCACTCGCCTCAGACAAAGATTTTCTTATGCGTCTGCGAACAAATCCTGTGTTGGAAGATTTTGAAGAATTGCGCAATTTTTTAGTGCATTATGGCGTTCATTATGCACCGAAAGACCTCCCGCGACAATACGTCTCTGTTTGGTCAAGCTTGCAGCCTCATATCCAACGACTCTCGACTGAGCGCTTAGAAACGTGCGAATTTAATAATGCACAAATCCAGAACGAGATATTAGCTGCCTTTAACTGTTTATTTTTTAGAACTTGGGGCGGAGATACAGTGGTTTCCAAAGTATTGCACTTTTTCAACATTTCTTTATTCGTAATGGTTGACTCTGATATAACGATGCATTTCAGCAAATACGGGTCTCGGGGTTACCTTGAGTTTCTTCAGGATATGCAGCGGGAGGCAGTTGAGGTTCTTAACGATTTTCAGCAGTTAGGTTTATCCGGGCGGCTTGAAGAATTTTTGTCACATGAGTTGAATTATAGTAGCATTAGACCATTAACAAAGTTGATTGACGATTACAACTGGGTGACAATCACCAGGGGTTGGCCGAAAATTCCACCTGATTGGCTTCTTGATCTGTTTGTTTGGAAGTAAAACTGTTGAAAGTCGTTATCAGAAAAAAGACTAAAAGAATAGTATGTGAGGCGGGTGGAGGCCGGACTTAAAGGGTCCGAGCCTCCCGGTTTTGAAATAGACGCTCTTCGCGGATAATCGCCTCACATAATAAGACGATAAAGGGGGCTGAAGATTCTCAAATGAAAGGCACCGCGAGCAGAGGGGGGAGAAATAACTAAGTTGACCCCGCGGCAAAAACTTGAAAAGTTTCATGAAACAATCCAGGAACTGAAGAGCACCAGTTTGATAAAGAAGGGGCTGAGTTCGAACATGAAAATTAGAGTCGAAGAACTTGAAATTCGCTTTGAGACTGAATGGCCCGAGGAGAATGACCTACGTTCGTTCCTACTCACCTTCAGGCACTTTATAGCGAATAACGAGGACGTTTTCTTAAACCGCATTTTCAACCTGTGCCAGCAGAAGCTCACGGATGACAAACTGAGGAAGTATCTGGCAGGGGAACAGAAGATATGGAAGAAAGTGCATGAAACAGTAGGACTCGATATAGTGTACCAGGGAAAGAGGCAAACGCCGGAACAGATCACACAGCTTTGGCTGTCCGGCACATACTTTCACAAAGATGAGGACAAGAGGTCTGTACTGAGAGGTCTTCCATACCCCCAGCTGATGCTGTTCAGACACCAGTTCCTGTCCTATCTGGTTGAGGCTACGCGGATTATCTTCTATGTGGACAGGATAGTGGAGAAAGTTCTGACTGAAGATTTGCTGAAAGATTGAACAAACCCAAGGGAGGCGGCACATAAGAAAAGACAAAACGTAGACAGAGACGCAAGAGCAAATCTTAAGAATCATAGCCTTGATTTCTCAGAACCCTAAAAGTAGAATCAATTCGAGATAGTCAGCAAAATTGTGGAAACTGTAATTGGCACGATGAGATTCAATCAAAGAGTGTATATTCCGGTTGAAAGCGGACAGTGATTCCGTTTCAATCCGGACACCCAT